>RCNB010001365.1_pt1 | contig 15368 bp, 16 predicted proteins | sample 2041321 | NCBI WGS metagenome assembly RCNB01 (sample SAMN09708232, study PRJNA481090) | Marine sediment metagenome, whole genome shotgun sequencing project. | reverse complement strand
GGGATCGATGGTGCTTGATATCGGCGGTGGTACCTCTGAAGTCGCGGTTATGTCACTGAACGGAATCGTTTACTCGGCATCGGTTCGTATCGGCGGTGATCGTTTCGACGATGCCATCATTAACTACGTGCGCCGCAACTACGGTATTTTGATCGGCGAGGCGACCGCGGAACGCATCAAGGTTGGAATTGCCTCGGCTTACCCCGGCAAGGACCTGCTCGAAATCGAAGTCAAGGGCCGCAACCTGTCAGAGGGTGTCCCGCGAGCCTTTACGCTCAACAGCAATGAAATTCTCGAAGCGCTGCAAGACCCGCTCTACGGCATTATCTCCGCGGTCAAGAATGCACTGGAACAAACACCGCCTGAGTTGGGTTCGGATATTGCCGAACGCGGAATCGTACTCACCGGTGGCGGTGCGTTACTGCGTGACCTCGATCGTTTGATCATGGAAGAAACCGGATTGCCGGTAATTATTGCAGAAGACCCACTAACCTGTGTTGCCCGCGGTGGTGGACGGGTGCTCGAAATGATCGATCAACACGGGCTGGATTTTCTGGCAGTTGAGTAACCGATTTCGGCCATTGGCTAAATGAAGATACTATTCCAGGCACGTGGCGCTTCGTTACAGGCGGTGTTACTGGTGGTGTTGAGTATCTCCATCATGGTGGTCGACCATCGCTTCCATCATCTCGAAATTGTCCGTTCCAATATTTCGCTTGTGATCTCCCCGCTGCGCTACATGGTAAGCCTGCCGGCCACGGCCGGTAACTGGCTTGGCGACTGGTTTACCTCGCACACAGATCTGCTCAACGAAAACGAGATACTCAAAGCGGAGAGCCGCATTCTCAGCGCGCGCCTGCAAAAGTTTGAAATCCTCGCCGAGGAAAATGTACGCCTGCGTAATCTCCTGGGTTCGTCACGTAAAATTGCGGACGATGTCATCATTGCCGAGTTGTTGTCCGTCGATCAAAATCCGTATCGCCAGCTAATCGAGATCAATAAGGGTAGTAGCGCTGGTGTAGAAATTGGACATGCCGTCATCGATGATTTCGGCATCATGGGACAGGTGATCCACGTCAACCCACAGTCGGCGACTATCATCCTTATTTCTGATCCGGGACACGCAATTCCAGTTCAATTTGTGCGCAGTGGCACCCGCTCTGTTGCATTCGGGCGTGGCTCTACGCTTCAGCTCGAGCTGCGTTATCTGCCAGCGACAGCCGATATCATGATCGATGACGAGTTGGTCACCTCTGGGCTTGGTGGGCGCTTCCCGTCAAATTATCCGGTAGCCCGGGTAACCTCGATCAACGAGGACCGTATTCGAGGTTTCGTTTCGGTCATTGCCGAACCGAAGGCGCGTCTCGATTCAAGTCGCGAAGTGCTAGTTATCAAACCCAAGCTATAAAATGTTACGGCTGAATTATCTGGTTATTCCTGTGAGTCTGGTGCTGGCCTTGATCCTCATGATCTTGCCAATACCCGACTGGGCTCAGATGTATCGGCCTAACTGGATTGCGTTGGCATTGATCTACTGGAGCATGGCCTTACCGCAGCGGGTCGGCCTGTGGTTTGCCTTCTTTAGCGGCATCGTGCTCGATACTTCGCTCGGTACATTGCTTGGTCAGCATACTCTCGCGCTGGTTGTGATCGTTTTTCTAAATCTGAATTTTTACCAACGCATTCGCGTGCTGGCGTTAGCTCAACAGACCTTTTATGTGTTTGCGCTGTTGCTGATCAACCAGGTGATGGTTGCCTGGGTGGAAGGAATTCTGGGTAGGCCGACGCCATTGACGGCTTATTTTGCCGCCCCGTTGGTAGGAATGCTGATCTGGCCCTGGGTATTTGTGATCTTGCGCGATATTCGGCGCAAGGCGATGTTACGGTAGGGAAAAATGAATAAGGATTATCTTTATATTGATAGCGACGCGGCGCTTGCGGCCTTCTGTTCGGCGCTGGGCAGTGCGCAATACTGCGCGATCGATACCGAGTTCATTCGTGAAAGCACTTACTACGCGGAGCTTGCGTTAATCCAGATTGGCAGTGGTGAACAATTTGCCTGCATTGATCCACTGGCCATTGGTGATTTCACACCCCTGGCCGAGTTGTTGAAAAAACCGGATCTGCTCAAAGTGTTTCATTCCTGTTCGCAGGATCTTGAAATTCTTTATCAGAAATTTGGTGAGGTACCCACGCCGGTGTTCGATACCCAGCTCACCGCCGCAGTGCTTGGATACAATCATCAGATATCCTATGCCGATCTGGTACAACAGATTTGCGGGGTCACGTTAGAAAAAAAGCATACTCGTGCCAACTGGATGCGGCGTCCGCTGAGCGATGACGAACTTGATTATGCAATGGACGATGTGCGCTATCTTTTGGCAGTGTACGAGCAATTGAACGAACAGTTGCAGACGAGCCGCCGCGCCGGCTGGATGGAGAAAGATTTACGCGCTATAACCGATCCGTCAAAATACGAAGTCGATTTTTCCGAACTGTGGAAGCGCCTCAAAGGCGTGCAGAAATTGAAAGGTGAACGGTTGCAGATTGCGAGTGATTTGTGTCGTTGGCGTGAGCAAGTGGCGCAACGGGAGAACCGCCCGCGGCGCTGGATTGTAAAAGACGATACGATTATTCAGCTCGCGCGCCAGAAACCGACGAATGAAGCCAATCTGTCCAGTATCCCAGAACTACAGGAGAAGACCGTTCGTCGCCATGGCGCTGATTTGCTGGCGATAATTGCGCGCGCCGAGCAGGTGAAGTCTGAGCAATGGCCGCAGCACGATAAAGTGAATAGCCTGAACAAACAGCAACTGGCACTGGGCGACTGCCTGATGGCGTTGTGTCGAGTAATCGCCGATGAAAACGATATCGCGCTGGCAACGCTTGTGGTGCGTAAGGACATCGACAACTTGATCCTTAACCACAAGAGTAGTCGGCTGACACAAGGTTGGCGTTTCAGCATGGCGGGGGAAAAGCTACTCGAATTTATCCACGGTCAAAGCAGCATCAGCGTCAGTGACGATGAACTGCGGCTTGAGTAGCGCTAATCATCTACAAACCGCCAGCAGACCACCGTTGGCAACATTATTGATCATCTATTCCAGATCGTAGCAACAGCTAAGCGCTAATCCTGCCTCACAACCTGATTACACTGCGGAAAACGTGGTCTGCTCCGGCTAATATCAGTAAAATAGGCAGCCCGATTTCTTATGGTTTGAACAATTTTATGACCCCGCAACAGATACAACAGTTAATCGCAACTCAGATGCCCGAGGCGCAAGTCGAGGTTAGCGGTGGTGAAGGCAAGTTTGTCGCCAATGTGACCAGCGATGTTTTCGAAGGTTTGATGCCGATTAAACGACACAAGCTAGTGTATGCCTGCGTCAATGATCAAATCGCTTCAGGCGAACTGCACGCACTGACCATTGTCGCCAAAACATCCGCTGAACTCGGTTAGTCGGCGATGAGAACCGCCCTGCTTATACTGACTGATATCAAAGCGCCGGTTAGCAGTAGCACCGGGCCGCAGAGGCTTGCGCGGGATTGACGTCCGTCGTCGCAAACGTTGATCTCGGGCTGCGTGTATTGATCTGTGAGTCGGCGCGATTGGGCGATCCCGGTAGTTTCGGGTTTTCAGTTGATTATAACAGCGAACAGATTGAAGGTTTCGTGGTGCAACGCGACGCCGAATATTTTGCCTATCGCAACAGTTGCCCGCATACCGGTGCGCCACTGGATTGGCTGGAACACCAGTTTCTCGACGTCGAGGGCGCGCAGATTCAGTGCGCGGTGCACGATGCCCGCTTCCTGATTGAATCCGGAGAATGTGTATCTGGTCCCTGCCCCGGGGAATGCCTCGAATCGCTGCCGATCGAGGTTCAGGGCGATAATATCTATCTGCTTGGCGTGGCGTAGAGATCGTATTCGTCAGCATCGCTGACCTCGACCCTGCAAAAATCACCCAGTGCTAATTCGTCATCAGTGGTTATGTGCACCAGACCATCAATTTCGGGTGCGTCGGCATAGCTGCGTCCGAGATATCCCTCGGCATCGCGGCTTTCAACCAGCACGGTCATCTCCTGCCCGATCCGGCGTTGTAATTTGTTGGTGCTGATTTCCTGCTGTTTTTGCATAAAGCGATGATAGCGCTCCTGCTTGATTGCTTCGTCCACCGGGTTCGGCAGCTGATTTGCAGCGGCACCATCGACGGCAGAATAGGTGAAGCAACCTACGCGATCGAGTTGAGCCACGTCGAGAAAATCGAGTAATTCCTGGAAGTCTTCCTCGGTCTCACCCGGAAAGCCCACAATAAAGGTGCTACGAATCACCAGCTCGGGGCATATGCTGCGCCAGTTCTCGATTCGTTCCAGCACTCTGTCGCGGTTTCCCGGGCGTTTCATTGCTTTCAGTATGCGCTGGCTTGCGTGTTGAAATGGAATGTCCAGATAAGGCAGTAGCGCACCGTCTGCCATTAATGGAATGACATCATCGACGTGGGGATAAGGGTATACGTAGTGCAGGCGAACCCAGACGCCAAGCTGGGCTAGTGCCTTGCAGAGGTCAAGAAATCGAGTACGTAGTGGCTGACCGCGCCAAAATCGAGTCGCGTACTTGCTATCGACGCCATAGGCGCTGGTGTCCTGCGAGATAACCAGTATTTCCCGGACTCCTGCGTCGGCAAGGATTTGTGCTTCTTCCATGACCGAATCAATTGGACGGCTCACCAGGTCGCCGCGCATCGACGGAATAATGCAGAAGCTGCAGCGGTGATTGCAGCCTTCGGATATTTTCAGATAGGCATAGTGTCGCGGGGTCAGGCGCACACCTTGTTTCGGTACCAGATCAAGGAATGGATCATGGGGCGCGGGCAAATGCTGATGCACTGCCTGCATGACTTCTTCGCGCGCCTGCGGACCGGTGACGGCCAGTAACGACGGAAAGCGCTCGCGGATTACCTCGGCACGCGCGCCGAGACAACCGGTAACGATGACCTGGCCGTTTCGTTGCATTGCTTCGTCGATCGTTTCCAGCGACTCTTCGACCGCGCTGTCGATAAAGCCGCAGGTGTTGACGATGACCATATCGGCAGCTTCGAAATCGGGCTCGATGGCATAACCCTCGGCACGTAGCTGGGTAATTACCTGCTCTGAATCAACGGTTGCTTTAGGGCAGCCTAGACTGACAAAACCTACTTTGGGGAGGTCGCGCGACATTATCCTGAAATCCCGTTTAAAGGATCCGGTTTAGACGCGAAGGATAAACTATACTCTAACCATGTATTTGGGCTGATGTGATTCAATCCGGTGATGCCAGCTAAAAAGACGCCGCATTATCCTTGAAAAAGTGGGCCAGCGCAAAAACGAAACGCCGGGTTACTGGATGAACCACGAGATCCATGATTTAATCCTGTTCATAAACAGATTTCGGTAACGTCATGAAATTTAGAATTTTATTGTTTGTGCTACTCGCCGTGGCAAGCCTCGCTTCCACGGTTCGAGCCGAGTTGCAGGATCAGGGCCTTAAATCGATCATGGATATAATCGACAAGGCCATCATTGAACTCGACCAGCAAGCGGATGCCGACAGCGATCCTGCGAGTCTGGAAGCCGCGGTCAGTAATGCCACCAGTACCGTGGTTAACCTGTCACGAACGCTTGGCACCTTGAGTTACTCGCGCCTGCAGTGCGGGCAGGCTGAAGTGTTGTCGGAATTTACCCAGCGGGTGCAGTTGATGCCTGAGCAAAGCCGCGATTCAATGCGTGATGCCTTCCAGGGCGGCTTCGACAAGAGCAAGGATGAAACCGCTTTGTTGTCAGCGGATGAATGCGAGCGTTTGACTCGCTCACGAATCCGCACCGAAACCGTGGATACAGCCAATGTGGTGTTGGACCCGAAAGATACCAATAATCAAAGTAAGGCTGGCACTGAAGAGGTTGAGGAAGTGGTGGAAATAGAAGACCCCAGGTTTCGTCATATTCGGGTTGCTGAAATGTCCGGGCAGTTGGCCTTTAAACGCCGTTTTTGCCAGGACGAAAAAGTATTTAATCGCGACTACAATGAATACCTCGAGTCGATCCCAGAAGATTACCGGGAGGAAGTAAAGTCATCCTACTGGAAGGGGTACAAGCGCGGTGAAGGTATGAACAAGAATCTAACCCAGGCACAGTGCTAGGCTGGCGTTTAAGCTAGTCGTCGTAATAGCTGCTGATCAGCAGATAAAGTCCCGGAATCAGCAATGCAGCACCGGCTAGCGGCACCAGGAAGTGGCCGCTACCAACCATAACCGGTGCCAGTCCGTCCAGACCCACGATAATACTTGCACTGATCACAAAACTGGCACCGATAACGGCACGTATACTGCGTCGATTGGCTCGCCGCATTTCGTGCTTCAAGTCATCAAGCTGTTGTGATCTCAGTTCCACCCGCAACTCATCATTTGCGATGCGGTCAAGCGTCTTGAATAGCAGTTGCGGCAGGTCCGGTAGGTGTTCGGCAATGTATGGAAGGTTCTTCTTCATGCCCTTTATCAGCGCACGCGTACCGAGCTGTTCTGACATCCAGCGTTCCATAAACGGTTTGGCTGTGTCCCACAGGTCTAGCTCTGGATACAGCTGGCGACCGATACCCTCGATGTGCAAAAGGGTTTTTTGAAGCAATAATAATTGTGGCTGAATTTCCATATTGAACATGCGCGCGGTCTGAAACAGTCGCAGCAGCAGTTGACCGAAAGAAATTTCGGCCAGTGGGCGCTGAAACATCGGTTCGCAAACGCTGCGAATTGCAGCTTCAAAGTCTTCGATACGTGTCGAGCGATCAACCCAACCAGAATCGACATGCAACTCGGCGACCCGGCGGTAATCTCGATTGAAGAAGGCAACGAAATTTTCTGCTAAATAGCGTTGATCACTGCTAGACAGGGAGCCCATAATCCCGAAATCGACGGCGATATATTGCGGATCCTCAGGTTTTTCCGTAGCCACGAAGATATTTCCTGGGTGCATATCGGCGTGAAAATAATTGTGTCGAAAAACCTGCGTGAAAAAGATCTCTACCCCTTTGCGTGACAGCGCTTCGAGGTTGATGTTATGTGTCTTTAAGCCCGCCATATCGGATATGGGAATTCCATGGATGCGCTCCATGACCATAACCTTCGGTCGACAGTAATCCCAGTGCACAAAAGGTACGTAGAGATCAGCGGAAGCATCAAAATTGCGGCGTAGCTCACTCGCATTGGCGGCTTCGCGCATCAGGTCAAGCTCATTGAAGATAGTGGTTTCGAACTCGCGCACAATCTGCACCGGCTTGATGCGCCTGGCATCACCCCAATAGCGATCGGCCATCTTCGCCAGCAATAATAATACCTCGATATCTTTAGCAATCTGCACTTCGATACCGGGGCGTACGATTTTGACAATGACCTGCTGACCATCGTGCAACTCGGCCGCATAGACCTGCGCAATCGAGGCCGAAGCAATCTGGTTATTATCAAAGTGTTTGAAGGCCTGATCGATCGGCATGCCGAGTTGTTGCTCAACAATGTCACGTGCCTGCTGCAATGGAAAAGGCGGCACTGAATCGAGCAGCTTTTCAAGTTCGTCGGTAATCTCGTCGCCAAACAAGTCCCGACGTGTAGCCATCATTTGCCCGAACTTGATAAAGATTGGCCCTAGCTCCTCAATGCACAGGCGCAGTCGCTGTGCCTGGCTCAGTTTGTTACTGCGAAACCAGTTGAATGGATTGATCAGTCCCAAAAGATAGAGTGGACGGAAGAAGTGCATGGATAAGATGACTTCATCTAGCCCGAAACGCGCTAGCGTGAAGTTAATCGAAATCAGACGGCGCAGGTTGCTCATCAGGAACGGTTTTTGCTGTCGATCAGGCGCTGCAGAAGCGCTTCGGTGCGGGCGACGTCGTGTTTGATTGAGGTCGTTCCTGATCGAAATTGATTGAACTCGACTTGTGTCGGGCTGAGACGAGCTTCTTCGCGCAGATATTCACTATTGGTTTGCAAAATGGAATCGGCGCTAGTGTGCAGCCATTGGCCAAACTGGCGAGCGCGTTGATGAATCTGAAACGCGAGCACATCACCAGTGCGTTGTGCGAGCGCTTCTTCCCAGTCAATATCGAGGCCAGCGAACAGAGCCTGCACTTTCTGTGCGAGCGCCACATTGCCGTGAAAGCTGACACGCTCGCGAATCGAGGTTGACAGCTTGTCCTGCTCGGAGGCGAGGTTGACCAGTGCCATCAGGCGCCCGGAGATAGTCGCGTCGACCTCACGCGTCGGTGGATTGCGGCTTAATCGCAGTCCCCAGCTTCCCGGGTGACAATACAGCTGAAGATCGAGATCGGTGATGTCGATGGCGATGCAGTGTCCCTGCATCTCGGCACAGCTCTCTAACGTGCTCTGGTCCAGTGTCAGTAAATGGTTGCCGCCAATTTCAGCGAGCGCCAGCATCGAGGTTTGTAATGAATCGAACAGAGTGGCACCGAGTTTGTCGGAGGATTGCACTATGACACCGCCGGCTAGTACTTGAAGGCGCGATGCAGGGCGACAATACCGCCACTCAAGTTATGCACTTCAGCTTCGTCGAAGCCGCCTTCATCGAGGATAAGCTGTTTCAGCGTTTGCTGATCTGGATGCTTGCGGATCGATTCGGCAAGGTATTGGTAGCTTTCTCGATCACGCGCGATCACTTCGCCCATGCGTGGCAATAACGAGAAGGAATAAAAGTCATAGGCTTTTTCAAGGGGCGCATAAATCGGTTTGGAAAACTCGAGCACGCACAGGCGGCCACCGGGTTTAAGAACGCGTTGCATCGACGCCAGTGCGCGTCCCTTATCGGTGACATTACGTAATCCAAAAGCAATCGTAATACAGTCGAAATGGTTGTCGGGGAAAGGCAGAATTTCGGCATTGCATTGCACGGTACTGACGCGATTCACCAGTCCTTTGTCGATCATTCGATCACGTCCGCGTTGCAGCATTGCCGCGTTGATATCGGCGAGCACGACTTCGCCGGACTCTCCAACCAGCCGAGCTTGTTTGAGCGCCAGATCCCCGGTACCACCGGCTAGATCGAGAACCCGATGTCCTCGGCGCAAGCCGCACATTTCAATGGTAAATCGTTTCCATAAGTGATGAACGCCAAAGGACATAACATCATTCATCAGGTCATATTTTTCGGCGACCGAAGTGAACACCGAGGCGACCCGATTCTGCTTCTCGGCGGTCGGGATTTCTTCGAAACCAAAGTGTGTAGTAGTTTTGTCGTGCATGTCGCGAACCTTACCACGTGACGCCTTAAGGCGTCATCCCCGCTTCCCACTTTCGCGGGGGTGCCGTATCGGGGGATGGTAGTAGAGAGGCTACTTCAAACGCCGGGGACAGGTTCCCATTTGCAGACCCTGCCCTTTGTAATTGACTTAGAATTCAGCGTCAGGTTTGCGCTTGTGGCCGCCTGCTTGCAGGCGATCGAGGTAATCCTGCCAGCGATCGTTATAGGTAAGGCCCAATTCGTGCAGATAGGTCCAGCTGTAAAGTCCGGTGTCGTGGTTGTCGTCGAAAGCGAGTCTCACCGCATAGTGACCTATCGGTTCAATGCGATCGATGTTGACGTCTTCCTTGCCGATCTGCAGCACTTCCTGACCCGGGCCGTGGCCCTGTACCTCGGCTGATGGCGAGTAAACTCGCAGGTATTCAACCGGTAGCTCGAAATGGGCGCCGTCCTCAAAGGTAACTTCCAGGATGCGCGAACGTTGGTGTAACTTGATGTCGGTAGGTTTCATTAGAGAATGTACTGAGAGAGGTCTTCGTCGACGGAGAGCTCGCCGAGTTGATCATTGACGTAATCGGCATCGATGGTAATGGCCTGCGCAACCATGTCAGATGCTTCAAAACTGATCGACTCAAGCAGGCGCTCCATCACCGTGTGCAGGCGACGTGCGCCAATGTTTTCCTGTTTTTCGTTGACCTGGAACGCCACTTCGGCGATGCGCGCGAGAGCGTCATCGGTGAAAGTCAGACTGACATCTTCGGTCTCCATCAATGCGATATATTGTTCCGTCAGTGATGCATTTGGCTCGCGCAGGATGCGAACAAAGTCTTCGATGGTCAATGCTGACAGCTCGACGCGAATTGGCAGGCGACCCTGCAGTTCAGGGATCAGGTCGCTGGGCTTGGACACATGAAAAGCGCCCGAGGCGATAAACAGAATGTGATCGGTCTTGATCATGCCGGCCTTGGTCGACACCGTGCAGCCCTCGACCAGCGGCAACAAATCACGTTGTACACCCTCACGCGACACATCTGTACCACTGGTTTCGCCACGTTTAGCGACTTTATCGATTTCATCGATGAAAACAATACCGTTTTGTTCGGCATTCTCGAGCGCGCTTAACTTGAGTTCATCCTCGTTAATCAGCTTTGCCGCTTCTTCATCAGTTAGCATCTTAAGTGCATCTTCCACGCTCACTTTTCGAGTACGGGATTTGGCATTGCCGAGATTTTGAAACATACCTTGCAGCTGGTTGGTCATTTCTTCCATGCCGGGTGGCGCCATAATTTCGACACCGACCGAAGGCATCTGCAGATCAATTTCGATCTCACGGTCGTTGATCTTGCCTTCGCGCAGCATTTTGCGGAATTTCTGGCGGGTACTGTCGTTACTGTCGCGATCGGCCTCTTCATTGAAATCCTTGGGCCGCGGTAGCAATGCGTCGAGCACCTTCTCTTCGGCAGCATCCTCGGCGCGGTGGCGTACGCGATCGACTTCGTCTTCGCGCATCTGCTTAACCGAGACATCGACGAGGTCGCGGATAATCGATTCGACATCGCGGCCAACATAGCCGACTTCGGTGAACTTGGTCGCTTCGACCTTGATGAAGGGCGCGTTGGCCAGACGAGCGAGACGGCGCGCAATCTCGGTCTTGCCAACCCCGGTGGGGCCCATCATCAGGATATTCTTAGGTGTGATCTCATTGCGCAGATCGGCGCTCACCTGTTGCCGACGCCAGCGATTTCGCAAGGCGATTGCAACCGCGCGCTTGGCCTTGTCCTGGCCGATGATGTGCTTATCGAGTTCCTGCGAAATCTCGCGTGGTGTCATGTGTGATTGATTGATTGTCTTGGTATCCACTGTAGTTACGTGTAGTCGATCGCTTCGAAGCTATGGTTGTGATTGGTATAAACACAGATATCGCCAGCTATACTCAGGGCTTTTTCGGTAATCTCAAGCGCGCTGAGCTCGGTATTGTCGAGTAGTGCACGAGCCGCCGCCTGGGCGTATGCACCGCCCGAACCGATGGCCATCAGGCTATCTTCCGGCTCGATGACATCGCCGTTTCCAGAGATAATCAGCGAGGCTTCCTCGTTGGCGACACATAGCAGCGCTTCGAGACGGCGCAGGGCACGATCAGAGCGCCATTCTTTGGCAAGTTCCACTGCGGCACGGATCATTTGTCCATTGTGTTTTTCGAGTTTGCCTTCAAACAGTTCAAACAACATGAATGCATCGGCTGTTCCACCGGCGAAGCCGGCAATCACCTGATTCTTATAAAGCCTGCGCACCTTGCGCGCATTGCCTTTCATGATTGTGTTTCCCAGGCTGACCTGGCCGTCGCCGCCGATGACGACGCTGTTGTTGCGCCGCACTGAGACTATTGTTGTACCGTCAAACTGTTGCAAAATTTGAACTCGCTATTATTGACAACGACATCGCTATGTATGGGCGAAAAGAAATAAATGCAAGAAGAAAGCAGCATCGCTGTATATCTCCGTTGCAAACCCCGGAATCGTCACGTTGCGGAAAGGACTTGATGCCAACTAGTCTTTGCGCCGGGCCCGCGGATGCGCGGAATCGTAGACACTGGCGAGGTGCTGAAAATCAAGGTGTGTGTAAATCTGTGTGGTGGCGATATCGGCGTGTCCTAGCAGCTCCTGCACGGCGCGCAAATCCGAGCTGGACTCGAGCAGATGGGTGGCAAAGGAATGGCGCAACACGTGAGGCGATAAATGCTGGCCCAGCGCCTGTCGCTTGATCAGATGGTTGAGCCGGCTTTGCACGTTTCGCGCTGAAATGCGGTTTCCCGGTTTACTCAGGAACAGGGCTTTTTGGCTAGCGTGGCGACAATACTGTGGGCGCAGCTCAAGCCAGCGTTTTACCGCGCTGACCGCCTTGCTGCCAACCGGCAGGTAGCGCGTTTTGTTGCCTTTACCGGTGACGACGAGTTGTCCCTGTAACAGATCGATGTCGTCAAGATCGATGCTGACCAGTTCCGCCAGGCGCAGGCCGGATGAGTAAATTAGCTCGAAGATGGCGATATCGCGCAGTAGCAGATGATCGCCTGCATCGGACACGCGCAATAACTGCTCGAGCGATTCCGGATCACAGGTCTTTGGCAGGGGTTTATCACTTTTTGGTGCGCTGACTTCCAGTGCCGGGTTCTTAGCGACCACTGAACGTCGGATCAGGAACTGGTAAAAACTGCGAATCGACGACAGTTCACGAGCTATGGTGCGGCTTTTGCGGCCCTGGCGATGGCGTTGTGCCGCGTAACCACTGACATCGGTATAGGCGACCCGTGACCAGTCTTCAATTTTGCAGCTGTCGAGATATTCGCAGAAGCGCTCGAGATCGCGGCGATAGTTGCTGCAGGTGTGTGGAGAGTAATATTTTTCGCTGCGCAAGGTCTGGATAAACTGCTCCAGGTGCTCGTTCAAAGCGTCTATCCTGCCTGTAACAGGTTCTTCAGACGGTTGCTCACGAGTTCACCGAGGTGCTCCAGGAAGATGGTCCCCATGCTTGCACTGAAGCGTTCCGCGCTGACACTACCGAGGCACAACAGTCCGAGTTCGCGGGTATGGTAAAGCGGGATAAAGGCGCAGGACGCGATGTTCAAGTCCGGCCCGAACAGCTCACGGTTAGTGTCTTCATCCTGTTGGCCACAAATCGGCTTGCGACCCTCGATCCAGGGTTTGATACGATCGACAATACTGCTGCCGGCATCGAGATAGAGCCCGTCGAGATTGTTGCTGGAATCGCTGACATCGGGTAGAAATCGGAAACACACGAAATCGGTGTAAAAAAAGGTCTGTACCTGATCTTGTACCATCGCCAGCACGTCGTGCAGTTGCTCGGTACCCATTAACTCCAGAGCCAGGCGATGAAAGCGCTGGTTGAGTTCTTCATTATCCCGGGCAATGCCAACGAGTTCTTCTATCTTGGAGCGCAGATTCTGGTTTTCATCGCGCAACAACTTAAGTTGGCGTTCGACCAGTGATATTGCACCACCGGTTTGATGCGGAATGGCAAGCGTTGAAAACACATCGGGATAATCCATCAGGATCGCAGGATTCTCCTGCAGGTACTGGATAACCCGTGATTCGTCGCTTTGCGTTGAAGGTTGCTGTTTTGCTGACACGTCACTCATAATCAATCTCGCCCTGGTAAACCATTGCAGTATCACCCGTCATCATAACGGGGTTTGAGGCACCTTGCCATTCGAGTTTCAATTCTCCACCGCTGAGCTTTGCCGTGGCCCAAGTATCGAGCAGATCGAGCTGTACTCCGACCGCCATGGCGGCACAGGCGCCACTGCCACAGGCCCGGGTTTCGCCAACACCGCGTTCAAAAACCCTCAGGCGGAAGTTGGCACGGTCGATGACCTGCATAAAACCGATGTTGGCACGCTGCGGAAACATCATGTGGGTCTCGAAGTAGGGCCCGAGTGTCTCGACGGCCGCCTGGTCCACATCGACCACTGGAATGACCATGTGCGGGTTGCCCACGGAAACAGCGCCGAATCCGATTTCGGTACCCTGGAATTCGGTGTTGTACAGGTTCTGACGCGAGTCTGCGCGCATCGGGATGGCTTCGGGTTCGAACTGTGGAATGCCCATGTTAACTCGGTAATGGGTTGCATCGATGGCCTCGAGCTGCAACAAGCCGCTATTGGTTTCGACCGCTATTACCTCAAGATCCGTCAGACCTTGCTCGCGCACAAAGCGTGCAAAGCAGCGTGCCCCATTACCGCATTGTGAAACTTCACCTCCGTCGGCATTGTAGATGACGTATTTGAAGGAGGCGGTGTCACTGTCGGCCGGGTTCACCACCAGCATCTGGTCAAAACCAATGCCGTTGTGGCGGTCGGCCCATTGTTGAATGATCTCGGCGCTGGGAGTGAATTGTTGACGGATCGCGTCAATCACCATGAAATCATTGCCGAGGCCATGCATTTTGGCAAATTTTAGTTTCATGGCAGCAGTGTTTCGCCGCGGATCAGGTCGCTGAACTGTTCGCGTTCGCGAACGCAATAATGCTGGTCGCCATCGACCATAACTTCAGCCGCCCGCGCCCGTGAATTATAATTTGACGCCATGCCGAAGGCATAGGCACCGCAGGAGCGAATTGCCAGCAAGTCATTCTGTTGCAGCCGCAGCGCACGGTCTTTGCCTAGAAAGTCGCTGGACTCACAAATCGCACCGACCACGTCATAAACCTTTTCATCGGCGTCACTGGCGGCCTTGACACGGATGATTTCCTGCCAGGCACCATACAGCGAAGGCCGAATCAAATCGTTCATCGCGGCGTCGATAACGGCGAAGTTTTTGTCGTCACCATGTTTGAGGTAATTCACCTGGCTCACCAGGATCCCGGCATTGCCGGCGATGGCACGTCCCGGTTCGATGACGATGGTGCCGCTGAAATTCTTCAACCGGTCGTGCAGGGCGTTGGCCCACTCTGCTGGGAGTGGTGGTGCCTCGTCACGGTAGCGAATTCCCAGGCCACCACCGAGATCGAGGTGATGAATCCTAATGCCCTCGGAGCCGAGCTTTTCGATCAATTCCAGCAGTCGATCAAAGGCATCGATGTAGGGCGACATTTCGGTTAATTGGGAGCCGATATGACAATCCATGCCGATCACTTCAACATTGGCCATGCCTGCGGCCTTCTGATAAACCATCTCGGCCGCGGTGAATGCGATACCGAACTTGTTGTCCTTGAGCCCGGTCGAGATGTAAGGATGGGTTTTGGCGTCGACGTCGGGATTAACTCGAAATGACACGCGCGCGGTTTTTCCGAGTGTGCCGGCTATCTGGTTAATTCGATCAAGTTCCTGCTCGGATTCCACGTTAAAGCAGAGGATGTTGGCGGCCAGAGCGGCTTCAATTTCATTGGCCTGCTTACCGACACCGGAAAAAACGATACGGCTGGCTTCACCACCGGCTTGCAACACGCGTTGCAATTCGCCGCCGGAAACGATATCGAAACCGGAGCCGAGCCGGGCCAACACGTTCAGCACAGCCAGGCTGGAATTGGCTTTAACCGCGTAACAGACCAGGTGGTCGTGCTCAGCGAGGGCCTGGT
>RCNB010001583.1_pt1 | contig 15387 bp, 12 predicted proteins | sample 2041321 | NCBI WGS metagenome assembly RCNB01 (sample SAMN09708232, study PRJNA481090) | Marine sediment metagenome, whole genome shotgun sequencing project. | reverse complement strand
TCGCTGAGATCAAAACGCATCTGATGGCCGAATACGCTGACCGTGCCGGTGCCTGTCCGGTCGCCTTTTGCGGTGCCGTTGTCGCGCACATGACGCATAAGATCGAGGTACTGCTTCATGCGGTGCGCCGGTAGGCCAGAAACATCAGAGTCGCGCCGGCAATAATCATTGGCAGCGTCAGCACCTGCCCCATCGTCAACCAGTCCATTGCGAGGTAACCGATGTGACTGTCGGGAACGCGAACGAACTCGACCGCGAATCGAAACACGCCGTACAAAATCAGAAACAAGCCCGCCACCGACCTGTAAGGACGCTCACGACGCGTAAATAACCACAGGATGACAAACAGGACCAAGCCTTCCAGGAAGGCCTCGTAGAGCATGGACGGATGCAGAACCTGGCCACCGACATCGAATGCCCAGGGTACATCGGTCGGTTTGCCCCACAGCTCACCATTGATGAAGTTTCCGATTCGGCCGAACAACAATCCGAGTGGCGTGATGGGTGCGACGAAATCCAGCATCGCCCAAAATCGCACGCCGAGCTTCCGGCCGTACAGCCACATCGCGATCATCACGCCGGCCAGACCACCATGGAACGACATGCCGCCTTCCGTGATCTTCAGAAGGTAAAGAGGATCGCTAATGAGTTGGTCGAAGCCGTAGAAAAGTGAATATCCAATGCGGCCGCCGACGATGACACCGAGCATTCCGTAGAACAGCAGGTCATCAACCTGTTCGGGCTTGATGACCGACCAGCTTTTTTGGGCCTGCCGTCTCGCCAACCACCAGGCCAACAGAAACCCGATAACGTACATCAGTCCGTACCAGCGAACTTTGAGCGGTCCGAGCGCAAAAATGATCGGATCGATCTCCGGATATGTCAGCATGAAATCCTGCCAGTCGTCGATATAAGACGCGTATCATAGTCAGTTTCCACAGCCCGTCATAGTGGCCGTCGCCACAGGAACACGATAAATGCCAAATCGCTTGTCCGCGGAGTCCAGTCCGTATCTGCAGCAACACGCCGACAACCCTGTCGACTGGTTTCCCTGGGGCGATGAGGCTTTCGAGGAAGCCCGCAAGACGGGCAAGCCGGTGTTGCTATCGGTCGGCTACTCGGCCTGCCACTGGTGCCACGTCATGGCTCATGAGTCCTTCGAGGACGAAGACATCGCGGCTGTGATGAATCGCCTGTTCGTGAATGTAAAGGTCGATCGCGAAGAGCGGCCCGACGTCGACAAGATCTACCAGACTGCACACCAGTTACTGACACAACGTGGCGGCGGCTGGCCGCTGACGATGTTTCTGGATGGCGAGAACCAGCGCCCCTTTTTCGGTGGCACCTACTTTCCGAACAAACCGCGTCACGGCATGCCGGCCTTCGATGATCTGCTCGAAAAGGTCGCCGCGTATTACACCGAGCAACGCGACGAGGTCCGGGCACAAAGCAGCCAACTACTCGACGTTTTCAAAAAACTCGAACCGTCGGGTAGCGATGAACCCGTCACATTCAGCGCTGAGCCATTGCAGCGCGCACGCGACACGTTCGCCCAGTCGTTCGACAGGGACTACGGCGGCTTCGGCTCCGCGCCCAAGTTTCCTCACGCGACGACCATCGATCGCCTGCTGCGCCATTGGCGGGCAAGCGCCAACGATGTGGAGCCCGATCTCGATGCTTTGCTGATGTCGACCCTCACGCTGACGCGAATGGCCGATGGCGGGCTCTTCGATCACGTTGGCGGCGGATTCTGCCGTTACTCGGTCGATCGTTTCTGGCAAATTCCTCACTTCGAGAAAATGCTGTACGACAACGGCCCGCTGCTCGCGATGTATGCGCAGGCCGCGCTGGCCACCGGCGAAGCTGCGTTCAAAGACACGGCGAATGCCACAGCCGACTGGATGCTGGCCGACATGCAAGCTGCGAACGGCGGGTTCTTCTCAACACGCGACGCAGACTCCGAGGGCCACGAAGGTTTGTACTATCTCTGGACCCCGGAGCAGGTGAAGACATTAATCGGCGATGACTACGCCGTTTTTGCCAGCCGCTTTGGACTCGATCATGACGCAAATTTTGAAGGTCAGTGGCACCTGACCGTACGCGAACCGATCGCGGATGATGCTGCGCGCGAGGCAATCGAACGATCCAAAAAGATTCTGCTGTCCGAACGCGAAACGCGCGTCGCGCCGGGTCGCGACGAAAAGCAGCTGACCTCCTGGAACGCTTTGGCGATCCGCGGTCTTGCGATCGCAGGGCGTTCGCTTGACCGGCCGGAACTGACGAAGGCTGCGTCTGACGCTGTTGATTTCATTCGAGACAATCTTCTGCTCGATGGCCGGCTGCTGGCGGCATATAAAGATGGCAAAGCACGCTTCCCCGCCTATCTGGACGACCACGCTTTCTTGCTTGATGCCCTGCTTGAGCTGCTGCAATCGGACTGGCAAACGCGGCATCTCGAATTCGCGATACAGCTTGCCGATCTGATGCTCGAACATTTTGAGGATACTGAACGGGGCGGCTTTTACTTTACCGCGAACGATCATGAGGCCCTGATTCACCGACCGAAGTCGCTGGCCGATGAAGCTGTGCCATCAGGAAACGGGGTTGCCGCATTTGCGCTGCAACGTTTGGGTTTCCTCCTCGGCGAGTCTGTCTATCTGGGTGCCGCTGAACGAACACTCCAGGGCGCCTGGCAAGCGATGGATGAGTACCCGCACGGACACGTCACCTTACTTACGGCCCTTGAAGAGTTGCTGACACATCCGGAGATCATCGTCATTCGTGGCGAAACCGAGGAGATCGCTCGTTGGCGTGATTCAGCCGCGAAAGTCTATGCACCTCGCCGCATGGTCTTTGCCATCGCATCCGATGAAAGCAAACTACCCGGCGCGTTGGCCGATCGAAAACCCGTCGATGAAGGAGCGGTCGCTTACAAATGCGTGGGCACGCACTGCGAATTGCCAGTCACTACCTGGGAAGCGTTGGCGGCCGAACTCAGCGAGGCTGATTGACTAATTTATCCCGCGTCGTGAATTCGTTGCAGCGCGTCCTTCCGGTATCGAACGTCCATGCTTTCCAGCGGTAATTCGATCGTTTGCTCGATGCGGTGACGCAGTTGTTGATAGGCGATTTCGAATGCGGCCTCCCTGTCACCCGGCTCGGCATCGGCCGGATCCGGAATACCCCAGTGTGCTGTTACAGGACTGCCATTCCAGACGGGACACGATTCACCCGCTGCGTTGTCGCAAACAGTCACTACGAGGTCGATTGAAGGCGCGTCAGGACCGCTGAACTGATCCCACGATTTCGACGAAAGCCCTGTCGTCGCGTGGCCGCTTTTCTGCAATTGCTCGATTGCGCCCGGATTGACGACGCCGGCCGGCTTGCTACCCGCGCTGTACGCCTCAATCCTGCCCTGCCCGAGGTCATTAAACAGAACCTCTGCCAAAATACTTCGACAGGAATTTCCAGTACACAGAACCAGAACTTTCATGGTGGTTTACTCAACCCCCGGCGGCATTTCCTGACTTCTTCGTCGCATTGCCGCACCGAGCCCATTGGAAACGAACAGATCCACCGGCCCATTCAGGCGAATTTGAAAAACGTGTTGCGTGTCTTTTTCTTCCTTGAATCGCACGCAGTCCCAGGGAATCAGAAAGCGTCCGGGTTCTTTCTTCTCTGCCGGATCGGGGTAGATCATCCAGAACCCCTCTTCCTCTATCGCGGCATCGATCCGCGTCACTTCGATCGCGCCCAGAAAAACGCCCTCGCCACTAAATTGTATGGACGGCGGTTGTTGGTCGGTTTGATAGCGCTTGGCTATTTCTTTCCACACACCGACGTAGCGCGCTGGTTCAAACGTAAATACGGCGACCGCAACGAGGCCGAGTATCAAGAAGACTCCAAGTGGAGATGCGAGAAAATTCATAGTGCGAGACGTTATCACAGGTTCGTGTACTTTCCGAAACAAGCAATGAAATGGTAACTAGCCTATGCTCAGACTCATACCGCGGTCGACGAAGAAGAATAATGACTCAAACAACGAGCGCATCAGAAAACCCGGCAACGAAATGGTGGTTTCTGGGATTCGCCAGCGTTGCCCTTTTCGGAAACTACTACGTCTACGATGCTGTTGGTCCGGTTGCCGACATGCTCAATCGTGAACTCGGATTCACCGACTTTCAGATCGGCTCACTGAATGCGATCTACAGCCTTCCGAATATTTTTCTGGTCCTTATCGGCGGATTGCTCATCGACCGTTACGGTGCCGGTCGCGTTGGATTCTGGGCGGCCACAATTTGCCTGATGGGCGCCGCTTTAACGGCGACCGTTGGCGAATTTGTACCGATGGCGGCCGGGCGTTTTCTTTTCGGCGTCGGTGCAGAAACATTTATTGTCGCGCTGACAGTTATGATCGCCCTGCGCTTTGGCGGTCACGTCGTCGCCTTCGCGATGGCATTGAATCTGAGCTTCGGCCGCTTGGGTTCGTACGCGGCTGACCTGTCGCCGGTGTGGGCCGGCGGCATCTATGATTCCGGTTGGCAGGGTCCGCTCGTACTTGCCGCGGGATTTGCTGCGGTGGCATTGGTCGCCATGGGTGGGTGCTGGTGGTTTGATGCCTATCGTCCGGTCCCGAATACCGTTGCCGCAGCAACGTCTTCTCATGAAACCGAGAAATTTAACTGGCGGGACATCATCGAATTCGATCGTTCCTATTGGTACGTCGCGGCCCTCTGCGTGCTGTTCTACTCCGTCGTATTTCCTTTCCGCAGTACGTTCGCGATCAAGTATTTCCAGCACGCACACGGTGAGACGCTTGAGGCAGCTTCGATTATCAACAGCTATGTTTTCGTAGCCGCGATTATCCTGTCACCGATCGTTGGCTGGCTTGCCGACAAGATAGGACGGCGCGGTTTCATGATGATGATTGGCTCTTTGCTGCTGCCGTTGTCATTCGCGGGATTGCTCCTGGAAGAGGGCGGCGCATGGATCACAACGGGCTTGTTGGGCGTCAGCTTTTCGACCGTGCCGGCGATACTGTGGCCAGCCGTCACCAAGCTGGTGAAACCGCGTTTGATGGGTACGGCATTCGGGCTATTGACGATGATTCAGGCGATCGGACTTGTCAGCGCTAATCTGATCGCAGGTGCACTGAATGACTCATTCTCTGCTGGCGCCGACAATCCCGGTGGCTACTCGGCAATGCTGATCTTCTTCGCAGCGCTCGCCTCGACGGCGTTTGGATTCGCATGGTTGTTATGGAAACGTGAAAAAGGCCCCGACGGGCATGGTTTGGAAGAGCCGCGCTAAGCGCGTTAGTTTGAAGCAGTCAGCGCATTGCCCGAGGCAGGAACTATGGGTGCTGAATTCGCGCCCCTGAAGACGACCGGTAAAGACTGCACGGACAGGCCTGCGTTCCTCTGCACTGCAAAATGCAGGTGCGGTCCGCTGGAAAATCCGGTGTTCCCTGAATCTGCAATGTATTGTCCGGCTCGAACGCGATCACCGGGTTTGACGCGAATCGAATTCCAGTTCAGGTGCGCGTAGAGCGAGAATGTTCCGTCATCGTGAAGAATGCGAACAATGTTCGCGGCCTGGCCGTCTCGCGACAGGTTCAGTCCGCCGCGAAAGTTATCGGCCGCAATGTCGAATACAACGCCGTCACGCGCCGCGAGAATATCCGTCCCGATGGGCATCGCGATATCAACTGCGTGCATGCTATCAATCGTCTTGTGGGTCACCGTATCCGGATACGCTTGCGTAATCGGAAAATACTGCCCCAGTGAGAAGGGAATTCGGTAGTTATTGTCCGGTTGGTGCACTGCCGTGGGATCGCCTGCAATGTACTCGAAAAGGTATTCAACATTTGGAATATCCACCGACTCGAGAACATCCAGTGTCAGGAGCAACTGGTCGCTGCGCGGATCAATGACAAAGCGAAGTATCTGATCCGGATCCGGATACGACACGCCTGTGATTTCAGTGAACTCAAGCCGAACTTCGATGGGCGCGTAAAACTCGTTATGGGCAGTGAATTCGATCGTCTTTCCGTAGACGTTGTGGCCGATCGAGAACTCCGGTTCCACGAACGACGACTCCAAACTTCTTACTTCGGCCTTCTGTTCTGAAGGCGGCTTGCGATCAGTGTAGATCCATTCACCGTTGTCGCCGCGATACTTGTACATTGATTGCGAGTGCGCCAATCCGGCAACCAACAGGAGCATCGCTGCAACTGGCAGTATTAGTCCTGCAGCACATTTGGAACTACGACCCAAAGTCAGTTCGCCTCCATCCGTTGTCCTTACGCCGGATTTCGTAAGCGGGCCAGTACTGGTTGTCGATCTTTAACGTGATGACCTCCGCCGTACCATTCCACGTTACTGTTTTCAGTCGGACGGACTCACGATCCTGAATATCCTTAACAGCGTCTATAAATGCCTGCAAATTCGGTGTCGCTGTTTCATTGACTTCCACCACCCGGCGACCGGCCCACAATCCGTAACGCGTAGAGGGTGAACCATAATTGAAATACGCGACATAAACACCATCGGTTGCGATACCCCGTTGCGCTGCCATCGCACGATGTGGGTCCTGCAACAACGCACCCGCCCACGAAACGGCGCGATCAATACCGCGACCACTCAATGCGGCTGTTTCCACCGTCAAATCGAGAACCGCGTCATTTCGCCATACCGTGACGACGACCGCTGGTTTTTGTGCGGCATTTTCGAGTGCGCGATAGGAAGTCACGACCTCGCCATCGATCGCGAGCACCATGTCGCCATTCTTCAACAACCGGGCTGCCGCGGTATCCGCTACCAGCCTCGTGATACTCAGTGCTCTGCGCCGCAGTGGATTGTTCTTCTCCAGTCGGGCGATCCATTCTTCGTCGACGCCCATTTTGCGAGCCGCAAACAGCGGCGCATATACAAACTCTGCTTCGAGTGAGTAGAACGGTTTGCCCTCACGGACTATGTCGAGAAACTGCAGGATGACTTCACTGCCAACGCCGCGATTGAACTGCGCAGCTTCACCGCCGGACTGCAACACGAAGCTAGACCAGCTTGCCGAGACGCGACCTTTCTTATCAACAAGCACGCCATCGAAATCCGTTGGCGCAGTAACAAGGTCGATGCCCTCAATATTGGAATCACGGAATCGCAGCGTTCTCGACAGCGGCAATACCAGGGGATCGACCGACGACACCGTGCTGTGCTGATGGACCAACTGATGATCACCCTTTATGCCGACCACCCAGACGTCGTCGCCCGGTTTGAGTGGCGTCGTATTGAATTTAGCGTTCTTGACCGGCGTGTCACCGATACTCTTGGGATCGTAGGAGACCATCGCGAAATTGTGCAGCGGATGTAGTTGTTCGATCTTGCCATCGACTTCAAGAGAGCCGGCAAACGTGATCTTCACATCGCCTATCGCGATCGGCACCGTATTGCGATCAACAACGACGTAGCCGCGTTCCTTGTCGACAATCAATCCCGTGCCGTAGTAATGCCGATCTGAAACACCCGACAGCGTATAGGGAAGATCGAAGGTCACGACGACGAGTGACGGAGCAATCGCTTTAACTCGCGGATCGTCATAATTATTCAGCCCGGTGCTGCCGACCTCGGCCGGTTTGGGCTCGGGGCCGTCTGCCAACGTCCGGCATGGCCACGAACCCGTCGTGTCGTCCCGCGCGCATCGCTGCGCCGGAAACCACACGCGATCCATTTCCAGTAAACGAACGACCGAGTTCTGCGGGTTTTCCATGTTGACGTAACGAACCTTGGCGCGCTCCCCATTGGCGAGTTCATCGAGTGCGGCTTCAAAATCGTCCAGGTTGCTGACAGGTTCACCATCCATTTCTATGATGACCGCGCCACGAGGAATCGCTGCCTTGGACAACAAGTACCCTGGATTGGCCACGTAAATGCCGCTGGCTTCCCGGTTATAATGGCGTGCTTGCTGATACGACAGCGTGTTGACGATTCCGTCACCGAACTCAATATATTCAGCGGGCGTAATCGAGTGCAAATCATCAACTTGAATACTGTGAACGATTTTCCGACCGCCACGTTCAATTTCGATCTCTATCTCTTTTCCAACGTGACTATCGAGCACCGCTTCAAGTGGCACGAATTCCGTGATGAGATCACCATTGATCCTGATCAAAATATCGCCAGGGACCAGCTTTCCTGCTGCCGCGGAATCAGGTATCACCTGATCGATCGCCAACATGTTGGTCTGCTTGGCATTCCTCGAACGTGCCTCGCGTTCCGACTCCGGGGTCAGGCCAAGCCGCCGCAACTCATCAAAGGCCTTGCTCTGGAAAGTCGTCTGCAAGGTTCCGCGTGACACGGGTGAGTCTGCGCGCAGTTCCTGCAGTGCTCGATCTATGCGGTCCAGTGGCAGAAAGAAGCTACTGGCCGCGGAACTGTTGGCACCCGCATTCAGAGCGACTACTTCGCCATCGATATTGACCACGGGCGAGCCCGACGAACCGCCGGAGGTGCCGGATGCTGCCTGAAAGTAAAAGGTATTGAAGTCGTTGTATTTTCCGCGGCCGTAAACCGGCGCCTGGCGATCCAGTCGCGCTATGGTTCCGGCAAGGATGGATAGTTGCTCACCGGCATCGTTGCCGATAACGCGAATCTCTTTTCCGATGCCTGCGCCGTCCGGTACAAGAGGCAACTCCGCCGGTTCAATGTATTGCAGATCTTTGGGGTCGTAACGAAAGAAACCGAAGTCGTGAACAGGGTCTCTATAAATAGGCGTCAGTCGGACTTCTTCGTTATTCCGAAAAACGGCCTCGGCGATGACGGGACCCGGTGTAACGACGTGGCGATTGGTCAGGATAATGCCCCGCTCCGCATCGACGACAAAACCGGTCGCCTGCGACGAAGCATTCCACTCAGTATCAAACGCTCGGGTGCTGTCCACGCGTATCGAAACAACGCCAGAGGAAATTCGCTCCAGCGTTTCAGTCCATTCGGTATCTTCAGCGGCGGTGGCCGTCGTGCTTGCGAGGAGCAGCAAAGCTGCCGCCAGAGTCCTGACGTATGTCATAGTTTTCCTGATTGAGTATCCGGGCCGATTACCCACCCGTACTAATCAAGACTGTCTGGGCGTGCAGCGGTTCCCTATTTCAACAAAATCAGGCGCTCAGCGCGAATACCGATGTCACGTTTCGTCAGGTCGGTAGGCCAGATCAAGCTGTCGGGCTGCCTTGACGTCATCGAGACGTCGAACGGGCATCGTATACGGCGCTTCCTTGAACTCAGTGCCTTCGGCTGCCGCGGTCGCAATTTCGATCATCGCATTAACGAAGTTATCCAGCGTTTCCTTGCTCTCTGTCTCGGTCGGCTCGATCAGCAAACACTCCGGCACCAGCAATGGGAAATACGTGGTCGGTGCGTGAAAATTCTTGTCGAGTAAGGCCTTGGCGAGATCCATCGCGGTCAGGTTGTAGGACTTGGCCTCGCGCTTCAGGGTCACGATGAACTCATGGCTTGCGCGACGCGTCGGAAACGCAAGTCGGAAACCGGCATCGCGTAGTCGCGCGGCCAGATAGTTCGCGTTCAGCGTTGCGTATTCGGAAACGCGCTCCATGCCATCGCGGCCAAGCATGCGCATATAAACATACGCTCGTAGCAGCACGCCGGAGTTGCCCATAAAGCCTGATAGACGGCCGATACTCTGTGGCAGGTCATCTTCCGTCAGCCAACCGTAAACAGAAGCACCATCGACTTCTTCGCGGCCAACGATGGGAATCGGCATGAACGGCAGCAAGCGATCATTCACGCCAACCGCGCCCGAACCGGGACCACCACCGCCGTGCGGTGTCGAAAATGTTTTGTGAAGATTCATGTGGATAACGTCGAAGTCCATGTCGCCTGGGCGTACCTTCCCGAGAATCGCGTTGAGATTCGCACCGTCGTAATACAGCAGACCACCGGCGTCGTGGACCATGTCGGCGATGTCCTTGATATGACGTTCAAACACACCCAGTGTCGACGGGTTGGTCAGCATTATCCCAGCCGTGTTCGGACCGAGGACGCTTTTCAGTGCCTCCATGTCGACGTCGCCATCCGGGCCCGTCGGTACTTCCTTGACGATGCAACCACACATGGTCGCAGTCGCCGGGTTAGTGCCATGCGCCGCGTCCGGACAAATGATCTCATTTCGCGTGTGGTCGCCGCGCGCTTCGTGGTATGCCTTGATCATCGCCACACCGGCCAGCTCGCCCTGTGCGCCCGCCATCGGGGTTAATGAGACGCCTATCATGCCGGTGACATCTTTGAGCATCTCTTGAAGCTCAAACATGCACTCAAGATATCCCTGACCGTGACTAACCGGACCCAGCGGATGACGACCTGCAAACTCCGGCAACAGCGCAAGCGCATTACACGCACGCGGGTTGTACTTCATCGTGCATGAGCCGAGCGGGTAAAACTGTGTGTCAATTGAAAAGTTCATTTGTGACAGCCGCGTAAAGTGCCGCACTGTCTGCAGCTCGGACGCTTCCGGTAAACGGGGTTTGTCCGTTCGCAACATCGACGCTGGAATCGAAGAAGGTCCTGCTGTCGCTGTCGCCGGCGCCTGCGCAAACGCGCGACGCCCTGAACGTGATTTGTCAAATATCAGATTGCTATCCATCGATTTACTCATCAATTTCTATTCCAAGCGCACGGAATGCCGCGCGGTAATCGGGTTCTGTGGTGATATCTTCAATGTGCTCGCGGTGCACAACGGTGTTGTTCTCGTCGAGCACGACCACAGCGCGGGAAAACATTCCTGCAAGCGGGCCGTCGACGATCTGTACGCCGTAGTTTTCACCGAAACCCTCGTGACGAATCGCAGACAGACCAATGGAGCTGGTCAGTTCGTGCTGTTCCTGAAAGCGCTTGTGTGCGAATGGCAAGTCGTAGGACACCATTAGCATAGCGACTTCCTCAACCTGACCGGCCAGCCGATCAAATTCGATGACTGACTTCGCGCAAACGTCGGTGTCGATGCTGACGAAAATATTCAGCACTTTGCGCACGCCCATCCAGTTCGCGAAAGTTACGTTTTGTAAAGCGGTGTTGACGAGTGAAACATCTGGCGCTTGGCTGCCAATGGTGGGTAGGTCACCGTGCGTTCGGTAACTCGCGTTTTTGTATTGGATTTTGGCCACTGGATTCCCTCAGGCTTTGTCAGCAGCTATAACATCGGCAAATGCGGCGATGTACGCGTTGATGTCGGCTTCTGTCTTGGTCTCGGTCGCGCAGACCAGTAATGCGTCCGTACCGACCGTTGACGTCAAATCAAATCCGCCAAGAATGTCGCGCTCTGCGAGTGCCGCCAACAGCGGTGCAACCGGTCGGTCCAGCTTGAGTGCGACTTCGTGGAAGAACGGGCCCTCGTAGAGTCTCGATACGCCATCGATGGCGCAAAGACCATCCGCGAGCAACGCGGTATTGGCATGCGATGTATTGGCAACGTTCACGAGACCGTCGTAGCCCAGCAGCGACATGTAGATCGTCGCAGCGGTCACCATGAGACCCTGATTTGTGCAAATATTCGACGTCGCTTTCGAGCGCCGAATATGTTGCTCGCGCGCCTGCAGAGTCAGTGCAAAGCCCGGATTGTCTTCGAGGTCCGTCGTACGACCAACGATGCGTCCCGGCATCTGGCGAACATGCTTTTGCTTACACGTCATAAAACCAAAATACGGTCCGCCGGATGACATCGGCACACCCAAAGGCTGGCCTTCACCGATCGCAATATCCGCACCCGCTTCACCCCAATGCCCGGGTGCTTTGAGCAATGCCAGCGAGGTCGGATTGACGACACTGATCAACAAAGCGCCTTGCGCGTGTGCCCAATCGGTCAGTCGGTCCACATCATCGAGCGTGCCAGCAAATGATGGCTGCTGAATCACTACGGCCACAGGCTCGCGGCCTTCCGGCAGTTGATCAAAATCGACATTGCCGCTCGCTGAATCCTCCGGCAGACGCTCGAACGTCAATCCCTGCGCACCGGCAATCGCCGCGGCGACTTGTTCGTAAACCGGGTTCACACCCGGCGCCAGCAAGATGCGACCGGTCTTCACGCGACGGTTGGTCCGCACGGCCATGAGCGAAGCCTCTGCCAGTGCCGAAGCGCCGTCGTAGAGTGAGGCATTACTGACGTCGAGACCGGTGAGTTCGGTGATCATCGTCTGATACTCGTAGATCACCTGCAGTGTGCCCTGGCTGGCCTCGGCCTGGTATGGCGTGTAAGCACTATAGAACTCGCCGCGTGTCGCAATGTCCCAAACGGCCGTCGGGATGTGGTGCTCGTAAGCGCCAGCACCAATAAAGCACATCGGAGAACCATCCATTTTCGCGCGTTGGCGCATCAGGCGGGAGATTTCCATCTCGCTCATCGCATGGGGCACGTGTGGCAGATGTTCGATCATCAACTCAGGCGCTATCTCGTCAAACAAATCAGCGATGGAATCGACGCCGATCGCTGCGAGCATTTCGCGCGTGTCTTTTTCTGTATGTGGGATGAAAGGCATTAGTCGTCCAGATCGTCCAGGAATTGCTGATAGGCATCCGGCGTCATCAAGCTGCCTTCATCAATCGCATCAGCCGGTTTCAGGCGAATAATCCATCCGTCGCCGTACGCGTCCGTGTTGATTTTCTCGGGGTCGTCGGCCAATTCTTCGTTGACCGCAACGACATTGCCACTGATCGGTGCGTAAACGTCCGACGCCGCTTTGACCGACTCTACGACAGCCATTTCGCCGCCCTCGTCCACGTCCGTACCGGTTTCCGGCAACTCCACGTAAACCAGATCACCCAAGGACTTTTGAGCGTGGTCAGTAATGCCGATGGTCACAGAACCATCGTCTTCACGACGCAGCCACTCGTGCTCATCGGTGAATAAAAGATCTCCAGGTAACTCACTCATGGTGCCACTCCACTATAGGTCTATTCGAATTTGTCCGTTGCGAACGAACGGTGTTTTTACTATGCGAACGTTCAGCAGTTTGCCCCTGACATCGACCTGCGCTCGATCGTAGTCCCCCGCCGGCACGCGGGCCAACGCAATTGATTTTCCTATCGTCGGCGAGAAACCGCCGCTGGTGATTTCTCCTTCACCAATGCCCTCGACCACAACCTTCTGGTGATTTCGCAGAACCCCACGATCTTCTAATAGCAGACCGACAAAGCGCTGTCTGTCCGTAGATTCACGCAGAGCCTGCAGTGGCCCGCGACCGATGAAGTCTCGATCCGCCGGTTCCCAGGCGATGGTCCAGTTGAGACCCGCTTCGAGCGGCGATACGCCGTCGTCCATATCCGTACCGTAGAGGTTCATCGCGGCTTCCAGTCGTAAGGTGTCGCGAGCACCCAAACCGCAAGGTGCTACGCCAGCGGCGAGCAGACCATCCCAGACCGACGCGGCATCAGCGGCCGGCATGCAGATTTCCCAGCCATCTTCGCCGGTGTATCCGGTACGTGCGATAAATACGTTGCCAGCCTGCAGGCCGTTAAAGGGAAGCAATGCCAGCGCAGCGTCGCGGTGCTCCGAATCGATGCAGGGTGCAGCGAGCTTTCGCGCATTCGGCCCCTGGACGGCGACCATCGCCAGTTCGGCGCGCTCCTCGACGGCAACATCGAACGCCGCCGCTTGTTCACGAATCCATGCCAGGTCTTTATCGCGAGTGGCCGCATTAACGATCAGACGGTAATCGGTGTCGCCCATGAAATAGATGATCAGATCGTCGATGACGCCGCCTTCCGCATTCAGCATGCAGGTGTACAGGGCCTTGCCATAGTCCTTGAGTTTGGCGACATCATTCGCAACCAGATACTGCAGGAACGCACGCACGCGTTCGCCGGACAGATCGACGATAGTCATGTGAGACACATCGAATACGCCCGCATTCTGGCGTACAGCGTGATGCTCTTCCTTCTGCGAACCGTAGTGCAGCGGCATGTCCCAGCCGCCGAAATCGACGATGCGAGCACCGGCCTCGTTATGCTTGTCGAAAAGTGGTGTCTTGGATCCCATCAGGTTTCATCTCTCAAAGTCAGCGAACAAAAAAAGGGCGGCAGACGCATCTGGTCTGCCGCCCCTCTGTCCTTTGCTACCTGAGAGATCAATGATTCCTTCGAATCACATACCCCTTCGGTGGGCCAGTCAGAGCTAATCAGCGTACTCGGTCCTTCTGCCTGAGCGTTTCCGGGCGTGTTGCGCCTTCGGCGCCTCGATTGAACGAGGTCTCTTCTGAGCACGCTATAGATTAGTTCGGGCATGATAGCCAAGTGCGGGGCCGGTTGCCAGCGGCCAGCGAGAAAGTGACAATGCCCGACCATCGAATCAGGGAATTCCGGTATGAAAATCACAAGAACGTTGATGACCGCACTGTTTGTATTCATGTCTGGAGCGGCGATGGCAGACGCCACCGACGACTTCGCCACTTTGCTGGATGAACACTGGGAATGGCGGATGACCACGTCCCCTGTGTTTGCTTCCATGCTTGGCGATCGTCGATTCAACGATCAATGGGGCGACAATAGCCTCGACGGCATCGAAAAGGAACACCTGGAAACCCGTGAGTTTCTGCGTCGCGTCTACGCGATTGACAAAGATTCACTGTCAGTGGATGACCAACTCAATCACGAACTGTTTCGGCGTCAACTGCAGGAAGAAGTCGACGAACACCAGTTCAATGGCTACCTCATCCCGTTTACGCATCGCGGTGGTATCCAGAACCCGGAAAACATCACCAACCAATTGCGCCTGGTTACGGTCGAGGACTACGAAGACTGGCTGGCACGCGTGCAGAAACTTGACGACGTCATTGATGACAACATCGCGCTCGCCGAAGAAGGTCGCAAACGCGGCGTGACAGCGCCGAAGATTCTGATGCAGCGAATCCCTGACCAGTTGGCATTGCAGGTCGTCGAATTTGCAAACGAAAGCCCGCTGTTCAAAGCCTTTGAAGAAATGCCCGAGGCAATTCCTGCCGCCGACCGCGAGCGCTTGCGCGCGGCGGCGACAGAAGCGTTAGAGGACGACATTCTGCCGGCCTACAGGAAACTGAATAAGTACTTCAACGAAAAATACTTTCCGGCCGCGCGTGACAGTATTGGCCTGTCCGCCTTGCCAAATGGCAACGCCTGGTACGAACATCTGGCACGCTCGTTTACGACCACGCGCATGACACCGGACGAAATTCATCGGCTGGGGCTTGAAGAAGTTAAACGCATTCGAGGCGAGATGGAGGACGTCATATCGGAAGTGGGTTTCGAAGGCAGCTTCCAGGATTTCCTCGTCTTCCTCAGAACGGACCCGAAGTTCTACTACGACAATCCTGAAGATCTCTACGAGGCCTACCTCGCCACCAGCAAACGC
>RCNB010001363.1_pt1 | contig 15392 bp, 11 predicted proteins | sample 2041321 | NCBI WGS metagenome assembly RCNB01 (sample SAMN09708232, study PRJNA481090) | Marine sediment metagenome, whole genome shotgun sequencing project. | reverse complement strand
CGATATCTTCTGTTGTAAGCAAGCCATCAGATTTACCCTTGGTAATAAGAGTCTTTACCTCATCAAGCCTTAGCTCAGATCCTCTTTTCATATTATCGGTCACCTCAAAAATAAAATTTAATTGATTATCACAAGAGTTTTAACCAGAAGTCATATTTTACCTAATCTGAAGAAATAATTAAAGATTTTCCTCTTATGTGTTTATCATACCCAATTTTTGCTTTTCTTGTTCAAGTTTTATTAGTCTCTGATAGAGACTATCATTCTTGCGTTCAAGCTTGCTTTTCTCTTCATCATTTGACTCTCTTTTAGCATCCTCATATTCCAGCATTTTCTTCCTGACATACTCGATCTCTTCGGAAAGATGTATCTTTTTTAAATTATTAAGAATTTCTAAACTTGCCTGATCTATTCCATCAGCACTGTAATGAAGTTCACTAAAAAGAATAAAATTAAACAACTTCCTTACTTCTATATTTTCTAAAGCCCCAGACGAAAATTTTATGGGAAAGTTTATTTTTTTGTTTCCTTCTCCCAATTGTTTTATTTCTTCTTTTAAAATACTAAAAAGCTCTCTCGTGTCCTCAAACCTGAAATACTGTGGAGTAAGCCCAAGGAGTTCATCAAACTTTTTCCCCTGTCCGTTTATTATGAGTTTTAAAGCCTCTATTTCTACTTTCTTTAGAGGTGTCACCTTTTCTCTTTTCCCCTTGTTCCCATCTTCCTCAATACCGGTCCAGTAATTCTTTGCATCGCTACTCTGTGCCATTTCTTTTTTCCGCATTTCCTCCAGAAGGAGGTTTTCTTTTAAATTCAGCTTTTGAGCCACTTTTTTTATGCATTCTTCCTGAATGATGGAAGAACTGAGAGTAGAAATAAAATTGATCAGGCTATCACTTGCTTTTAGCTTTCCCGAGAGATCGCCAGTATCATACCTGCCCAGTATGGCTTCGATAGTAAAATCAATGATATTCTGGGCATCTCTTATCTTTTCTGTAAATAACTGCTTGCCTTTCTTTAAGATAAATTCTGCAGGATCGTAATTTTTTTCAAGTACTGCTACTCTAATATTGAGATTGCTCTCAAAGTAAAGATCCAATCTCTCATTATATTCCCTTAAACGCTCCATACCCTTAAGTGATGCATTCATCCCTGCCTGGTCGCTGTCAAAGACAAGTACAATATTTTTAGTAAACCTTCCAAGGATCTTTATCTGGTCAGAGGTAAGGGCCGTACCAAGGCTTGCAACTGCATTCTTGATCCCTGATTGATATAGTGCCATTACATCCGTATATCCCTCTACTATCAATACTTCATCCATGTCCACTATAAAATTTTTAGCCTGATAGATATGGTAAATATTTTTACTTTTTGAAAATATTTTAGTTTCGGGGGTATTTATATATTTAGCACTCTGCCTGGCTGTATTTGATTTTTCAGTGATGATCCTTCCGCCAAAACCGATAGGTTTTCCTATTATGTCCTCGATTGGGAACATTATCCTTCCCCTGAACCGGTCATATACGGCACCTTTCTTCCTGGTGCTCTCGATAGCCAATCCGCTATCTATGACTTCCTTTGGCTTAAATTTCCTCTTCATTATGAAGTTTGTGAAATTATCCCAGAGATCCATACTATATCCTACTTCAAACTCCTGTATGGTCTTTTCTGTAAATCCTCTTTTCTTAAGGTAATCAAGAGGCGTTCTTCCTACCTTACTGTTAAAAAGGATGAATTGATAATATTTTTTTGCCAGTTCATTTATATCATATAGTCTATTACGGACTTTTCCTGATTCCCTTGAACCTCCTGAAAGATTATACTTCAGTTTATATCCCACTTTATTTGCCAGGAATTCAACTGATTCAATAAAGTCCATATTTTCAATTTTCTCAACAAAACTGATTATATCTCCACCTTCTCCACAACCAAAACAATGATATAACTGTTTGGTCTGGTCCACGGAAAAAGATGGAGTCTTCTCCTTGTGGAATGGGCATAGGCCGGAATAACTTTTCCCGGATTTTTTTAGTTTCACATAACCAGATACTACACTGTATATATCAGCATGTGATTTTAATTCTTCTACTTCGCCTTCTTTTAGACTTCTGGACATAATCAATTATTCTGCGGACATAGTAATCTTAAAAAGTATAAATGTTCAATTAATGCATCTTTGGAAAGGAGCAGCCAGGCTGATCCAAACATATATAATTTTATCACATAAGAAGCATGTGACGTTAATAAAAATAAAATAATTAATAAAAAAATCAGGACCCTGTGATATTATTAAGAGCCCTGATCTTTCTAAATCAAATTTTATCTTTACCAGCACCAACTCTGCACTGGTCTTGTATGTTTATTATTGCCTTTATACTATTCCTGTTCCGATTCCTCCCTTATTGCTGCCTGGGCTGCCGCCAGACGCGCTACAGGTACCCTGTATGGAGAGGCGCTGACATAGTCCAGTCCAATTTTATGACAGAACTCGACAGACTTTGGATCTCCTCCATGCTCGCCGCATATCCCGACTTTGAGGTTTTCCCTTGTCTTTCTTCCCTTTTCAAATCCTATCTTCATCAGCTCTCCTACTCCGCCAAGATCAAGCGTTGCAAAAGGATCTTTGGCGAGTATCCCCTGTTCGATATATTCCGGAAGGAACTTTCCTGAATCATCTCTTGAGAAGCCATAAGTCATCTGGGTGAGATCGTTCGTACCAAAACTGAAAAATTCTGCTTCTCTTGCGATCTTATCCGCTATCAAACATGCTCTTGGGACCTCTATCATAGTACCTATTTTATATGCAAATTTCAGGTTTTTCTCATTCATTACTTTATCAGCAATTGAGACGATCTTTTCCCTGAGTATCTTTATTTCCATTAGACTGCCTACAAGGGGGACCATTACTTCAGGTTGTACATCGTATCCCTCCCTGGTGAGATCGGCAGCTGCCTCAAAAATTGCTCTTGTCTGCATTTCGGCGATCTCCGGATAAGTAATCGATAATCTGCAACCCCTATGACCGAGCATTGGGTTCATCTCGTGAAGTGAGACTATTGTAGATTTAAGTTCATCAAAAGTCATCCCCATTTCTGTGGCAATTTCTTTTATGTCCTCTTCCTCTGTTGGAAGGAACTCATGGAGAGGAGGATCGAGAAGCCTTATGGTTACCGGAAAACCTTTCATGACTTTAAATATCTCATAAAAGTCTTTCCTCTGCATGGGTAGCAGCTCCATCAGCGCTTTTCTTCTTTCATCCTCATTTGAAGATACTATCATCTTCCTTACGGATTTTATTCTTTCACCTTCAAAGAACATGTGCTCAGTTCGGCAAAGGCCGATCCCTTCAGCACCAAAGCTAAGCGCTACTTCAGAATCTTTTGGAGTATCTGCATTCGTCCTTATGCCAAGTCTCTTAAAATCATTGACCCAGCTCATAAAGGTCTCAAAATTTTCATTAAGTTCCGGATCCACAACAGGTATCTGCCCTATAAAGACTTCCCCGGTCGAACCATCAAGGGTTATCCATTCACCTTTTTGTATCTGTGTTCCATTTACCTGGAAGTACTGCTTATCCTCAAAAACCTTGATCGCCTCAGCTCCTGCAACACAACATTTCCCCATTCCACGTGCCACTACTGCCGCATGCGATGTCATACCGCCACGTGCGGTCAGGATTCCCTGTGCCGCTGCCATGCCCTGTATATCTTCAGGAGAAGTTTCTGTCCTTACAAGTATTACATTTCCATTCTTTGCTTCTTCAACTGCATCATCTGCATTAAATACGACCTTACCAAGGGCCGCTCCAGGTGATGCGGGAAGACCTTTTGCAAGAACTTCTGCATTTTCTTTTGCCTTCTTGTCCAGCTGCTTGTGAAGAAGCTGGTCAAGCATCTGAGGTTCTACTCTGGTAACGGCTGTTTTTATATCTATAAAATCCTGTTCGACCATATCTACAGCGATCTGCAGTGCTGCTGCAGCGGTCCTCTTGCCAGTCCTGGTTTGAAGCATATAGAGTTTGTTTTCCTGGATTGTGAACTCCAGGTCCTGCATATCCTTATAATGGGCTTCAAGCTTATCTCTGATCTCTGTAAGAAGTTTAAAGTTTTCAGGCATTTCTGCTTCCAGTTTAGCAATCGGTTGAGGCGTCCTTATGCCGGCAACTACATCTTCCCCCTGGGCATTTATCAAATATTCTCCATAGAGGAGATCCTCACCTGTAGATGGGTCCCTTGTGAATGCTACTCCTGTCCCTGATGTCTGTCCCATATTACCGAATACCATTGTCTGTACATTTACTGCTGTACCAATATTATGAGGTATATCATTAAGATTTCTATAGGCAGTGGCTCTCTTATTGTTCCAGGAACCAAATACTGCATCTATTGACATTTTTAGCTGTTCCCTGGGATCCTCAGGAAAACTTTTACCCTTTGCGTCCTTAATTATCTTCTTGTAATCATCAACAAGTTCTTTGAGGTCCTGGCCAGTAAGTTCAGTGTCAAACGAAACACCTTTGCTATCCTTCTTTGCCTGTATGGCTTTTTCAAATTCATCATGCTCAACCCCCATGACAACGTCCCCAAACATCTGGACAAATCTCCTGTATGCATCCCAGCCAAATCTTTCATTACCGGTTTTAGCAATAATACCTTTAACCGATATATCATTCAAACCAAGGTTCAAGACAGTGTCCATCATACCTGGCATCGATACGGCAGCCCCCGAACGGACCGAGACCAGAAGAGGATTATCCTTATTCCCAAAACTCATTTCCATCTTCTCTTCCAGTTTTTTAAGATTTTCTTCAATCTGTCCCTCCAGACCCTCGGGCCATCTCTCGCCAAGATCATAATATAGATTGCATACCTCTGTGGAAATAGTAAAACCTGGAGGAACCGGAAGACCAATATTGGTCATCTCTGAAAGATTTGCTCCCTTTCCCCCAAGGAGCTTCTTCATCTCCTTTTTACCTTCACCAAAAAAGTATACATACTTTTTAGATGTCATTATTAAGTCCCTTCTCCCCTATAATATATTTTGTGAAAACACAAATTGACACATGATATCAAATATTTAAGAAAAAATTAAGTAAAAAATCATTTGAACGCTGTATTACATTTAGAAAATGAATAGAGATTGCCTTATTTAATTACTTTCTATTACAAGCTTTGCAAAATCTGCCATGTTTAAATAATAATCCACTACTTCCTTCAATATATTGATACGATTTGCTTTTACCAAAGGATCCTTGTCCATGACCAGGACTTCATCAAAAAAAGCATCGACTACCTTGCCAAATCTTTCCATCTCTTTAAGCAGTAATGGATACTCCTTATTATTAATTAGAGTATCTTTACTGTCTAAAACATCCTTTAATGATTTATATAGTTCTTTCTCATGTTCTTCGACAAACAGTCCCTTATCTATATGGCTGAATTTCTTCTTTGATATTATGTTTTGGCTTCGGCTCATCGGCCAAACGATAGACTTTATATCGTTTTTTAAAATAAACTCTTCGATAGCTTTAAAACGCATATCGATATCAGTGATAGACCCTGCTCCAGAGCCAAGGACAGCATCAAAAATATCCATTCTTCTTTCCTGGCTGTCAAGAAGGAATCTCTGGCGTGCGATTATAAAGTCAAATATTTTCTCCGCACTATCTTCTCCGGTGGATTTTTTTAATTCAAAAGAATCAGAATATAACTTCATATTAAAATCAATCAGGTCTTTAAAATCAATGTCATAATTTCCCTCAAGTATCGATCTTACTATACCTGAAGCTTTCCTTCTGAGAGCAAAAGGATCCTCAGAACCTGAAGGAATATTTCCAACCATAAACATCCCGGTTATTGTATCGATCTTATCTGCCAGCGAAAGTATCCTGCCTGTATCTGTCGCAGGAAGATCGTCCCCTGCAAACCTTGGAAGGTAGTGCTCAAATACGGAACTAGATACAGGATCTGAATGTCCCCTCTCTTTCGAATACTCACGACCTACGACACCCTGGAGCTCAGGAAATTCCACTACAAGATTAGTCACAAGATCGCATTTACACATAGCACTGGCATTGTTTAGGTCTTCTTTGATCGTGCTGCTCAGATTTTTTACATTTGCGTCCAGCTTATCTGTAATATAAAGGCTTATTTTCTTTAAACGATCCTGTTTGTCCTTCATATTACCGAGCCCGAAATAAAATATTACGCCTTCAAGCTTTTTCTCCCAATAAGAAAAATCATGTTTTCTGTCCTGTTCATAAAAGAAAGCAGCATCAGAAAGTCTCGCTTTGAGCACCCTTTCATTGCCTTTCTTTATATCACCATTATCTGACCTGCCATTCTGGACGATCAAAAAGTTTGTGGTGACTTTCCCCTTATCATCTAAGACCGGAAAATATTTTTGATGATATTGTATGGCTTCCATCAATATATCCGCTGGTATATAAAGAAAATCAGAAGGAAATTCTCCCACCAACACATTTGGTATCTCGATCAGGTCAACTACCTCTTCGAGTAATTTCTCATCCACAAGGGCCCTATATCTCCCTTTCCATCTTTCCTTTTCGATCCCTTGGATCTGGGCGTGGATAATATCACTTCTTTTTTGTGGATCAGCAATAGCATTCCCATCTTTTTCAAGGATTGTGAAATAGTCCTTTGCATCCTCTATTTTAAGAGGAGATCTACTAAGTGTCCTGTGCCCATAAGTAAATCTGCCTGAATCTACATTTTCAATACTTAGCTCTATGACTTCAGTACCAAAAAGAACAAGCAACCAGCGTATTGGCCTTATGAACCTGGTCCCGTAATCTCCCCAGTACATCTGCTTTTTAAATGTCACCGAAAGTATTGTGTCCTTCAATATTCCGGGAAGTATCTCGGAAGTATTTTTACCCTCCTGGAGTATCTTTTTCCCAAGATAGGTTCCTTTGCCCTTGATCTCAATATCCTCCAGGTCGCAAGCATCTATGCCAAGGCTTTTTGCAAAACCTAATGCAGCTTGATTTGGTTTTCCATCTGGACCAATTGAAATATTTTTAGGAGGTCCTGTGACTACTTTTTCTTCAGACTTCTGCATTAAGCTAAGGTCTTTGATATAGGCTGTTATCCTGCGGGGGGAGTGAAAAACAGAAATTTTATCAAAATCAATAAGGTTTAATTTAATATTTTTTTCAAGAAGAATTTTAAAGCTTGCCGCACCTTCCCTTATACACGAAGGGGGGAGCTCTTCTGTTCCTATTTCTAAAACAAGGTCTTTTTCCATATCTTATCTTCCTGTCTTCTGTAGCAAGGGGAATCCAAGTTCCTCTCTCTGGTCAATATAAGCCTGGCACAGGGCTTTTGCCTGCTTCCTTACCCTGGCAATATATGATGTTCTTTGGGCAACACTTACTGCCTCTCTTGCGTCCAGAAGATTAAAAACATGTGAACACTTAAGAACATATTCACAGGCTACAAATACCAGTCCATTATTAAGTGCACTATTAAATTCTTTTTCGAATTTATCAAACAGATCCAGGAGCATGCTAATATCTGCTATTTCAAAATTATATTTTGACCATTGTTTTTCAGATTCAAGATGAACGTCCTTATAAGTAATGCTGTCATTCCATGCAAGTTCCCAGAAACTTTCCTTATCCTGAAGATACATTGCTATTCTCTCCAGTCCATATGTGATCTCTGCAGACACAGGTTTTAAAGCAAGACCGCCCATCTGCTGAAAATATGTAAATTGGGTTATCTCCATACCATCGGCCCAGACTTCCCAGCCAAGCCCGGCTGCACCTATTGTGGGAGACGCCCAATCATCTTCAACAAACCTTATATCATGACCCGGGATATCTACACCGAGACTCTCAAGCGATCCGAGATAAAGATCTATTACATCATCCGGTGAAGGTTTTAAAAGTACCTGGAATTGATAATAAAACTGGCTCCTGAAAGGATTCTCTCCATACCTGCCGTCTGTAGGTCTCCTGGAAGGCTCAACATATGCTACTTTCCAGGGTTCGGGACCAAGACACCTCAGGAAAGTATCGGGATTGAAGGTACCTGCTCCCTTTTCCAGGTCAAGAGGCTGTTTTATAATACAGCCTTTACCGGCCCAATATTTCTGTAAATTAAATATGATATCCTGAAAATTCATAGTTCTTTATTTTAATCATATTGAATTTAATAGTCAATTAAACAGATGGTGATTTTATCCTCTAGTAGATAAATTTCCGGTATCTTATATAACAGTTCCTAAAAAACTGCATATATGTGAATATTAGATTTAGCGGATCTGTGTATTTCCTATGTAATATCTGGATTTTTTTCGATAAGAAATATACCGCTTACTGCAAAAATATTCGGCAAAAACTTTATAATATTCTTATCCCCTAGATAATAGGCCTCAATTATTTTTATATTTCTATCCACACAATAGGTTTTAAAATCCTTCAGACTGCCAAAATGTATATTGGGAGAATTGTACCACTCGTAAGGCAAGGAAGAAGTCACAGGTGCAATTCCTTTAAAGAATAAATCGAAACGGGCCTTGATATAGGCAAAGTTAGGAAACCCTATTATAACTTTCTTGCCTACCCTGAAAGTTTCGTTTATTAAAAATTCCATATTTTTTATTTCTTGAATGATCTGATTAAGAATTACATAATCAAAGGCTTTATCAGGATAATCCTTAAGTCCATTTTCAATATCCCTGTGGTAGACTGAAAGTCCTTTCTCAACACAACTATAGATATTCTCTTCATTTAACTCCACACCTTCAGCTTTTACCTTTTTTACCTTCGCAAGATTATGCAATAATTCTCCATCACCGCAACCCAGGTCCAGAACCTTTGATCCTGTATTTATAATATCAATTATTATCTTATGATCTGGTTTGATTGTTTTATCTTTCATCTACCACTTCTCTATATATCCTGCTTAAAAAATGTTTTACAAGGCTTGTCTCTTCCCTTATCTCAATTAAAAATGCATCATGGCCATAGCTGGAATCTATCTCACAATAACTAGCGTCCACACTTCCTGCCTTAAGTTTCCTTACTATCCCGACGGACTGATGAGGTGGATATAGCCAGTCTGATTTAAATGATATCACCAGAAATCTTATATTCTCCTCCCTGCTCTTTGCAACCAGGGCATTACTCTCCGATAGATCAAAATAATCTATAGCTTTCGTTATATATAGATAAGAATTTGCATCAAATCTTTTTACAAAGTCGTCACCTTTATAATGGAGATACCCTTCGACCTCAAAATCCGGATGAAATGAAAAACTATATTTTCCGTTCTTGAGCTTTCTTGAAAACTTCTCTTCCATTGATGAATCACTCATATAAGTTATGTGACCTATCATCCTGGCAAGGGCCAGTCCCCTTTTTGGAGAAGCAGATCCATAATAATCTCCATTTTTCCATTCAAGGTCAGACATTATAGCCTGCCTTCCTACTTCATTAAATGCTATCTGCTGTGGAGAGTGCTTCAGCCCTGCTGCAACAGGTATGGCTGACCTTACCATGCCTGGATATGAGGCTACCCATTGAAGTACATGCATCCCTCCCATCGAACCACCTGCTACACCCAGTAGCTTCTCTATGCCCAGATGATCTACCAGGTATTTTTGAGCCTTTACCATATCTAAAATAGTGATCATGGGAAAATCAAGCCCGTATGGCTTACCTTTGGCAGGATCCAGTGATGAAGGGCCCGTACTGCCCTTGCATCCGCCAAGGACATTGGAACATATAATATAGTACTTATCAGTATCAAATGCCTTCCCGGGTCCTATCATATTATCCCACCATCCTGGTTTTTTATCGCCCTCATACCAGCCGGCAGCATGAGCGTCACCAGAAAGTGCATGGAGTATCAGGACCGCATTATCCTTTTGGGCGTTCAATGTCCCATAGGTCTCATATGCCAGTGTCACCGGACCCAGCTTTGTCCCTGATTCCAGAACTAAATGATCCGGTGGTTCCGCAAATGTAAAATATTTTGTCTCTACAAACCCCAGGCTATCTGGTCCTGGCTGAATCAGATAGTCATTTTGTATTTTATCTTTCATTCTCACGCCTTATCCAGAGCCTGTTTTATATCAGAGATTATATCACTAATATCTTCTATGCCTACAGAGAGTCTTATGAAATCAGGAGTGACACCAGTAGCTGCCTGCTCCTCGGCGTTTAACTGCTGGTGAGTGGTACTTGACGGATGGATAGCCAATGTTTTGGCATCTCCTATATTTGCAAGATGGGACACCAGCCCAAGGGAGTTTATAAACTTCTTTCCTGCTTCAATCCCGCCCTTTATGCCAAAACCTATTATTGCACCTGCGCCTCTCTTTAGATACTTTTTAACTTTTCCACCTTCTTTACTTGAGGGCAATCCTGGATAATTCACCCAATTGACTTTGGGGCTATTTTCAAGGAATTTAGCGACTTCAAGAGCATTTTCTGAATGCCTTACTATTCTTAAGTGCAGGGTTTCCAATCCCTGTAATAATAAGAATGAATTAAATGGTGAAAGGCAGGGTCCTAAATCCCTGAGAAGCTTTACTCGTGCCTTTAGAATATATGCAATATTTCCGACTCCCTTAAATGCCTCTATAAAATCCATTCCGTGATAACTGGGGTCCGGATCAGCTATTAATGGAAATTTACCATTATCCCAGTTGAAATTACCTGAATCCACAATTATGCCGCCCATCGATGTCCCATGGCCGCCAATAAACTTGGTAGCAGAATAAGTTATAATATCTGCTCCGTGATCAAAAGGCTTCAATAGATATGGAGTCGTGGTATTATCTATTATCAGCGGTATATTATTTGAATGTGCGATATCTGCCAGACCTTCAATATCTGTGATATTTAATTTTGGATTCCCGATCGACTCTGCGTATACTGCTTTGGTTTTTTCAGTAATAGCTTTCTTAAAACCATCAAGATCTTCTGAGTCTACAAATTTTACCTTTATCCCAAAACGTTTGAATGTATTTTCAAATAAGGTATAAGTTCCACCATAAAGATTATCTGCCGATACTATCTCGTCGCCATTCTGGGCAATATTTAAAATACCAATTGTCTCGGCTGCCTGACCGCTGGCAACTGCAAGAGCACCCACTCCTCCTTCAAGTTGTGCTATCCTTTTTTCCAGCACATCATTTGTAGGATTCATTATCCTGCTGTATATATTGCCAAATTCTTTTAAACCAAAAAGGTTAGCTGCATGGTCGGTATCCTTGAATGTATATGATGTTGTCTGGTAGATCGGAACCGCTCTTGAATAAGAACTTGTATCAGGTTCATGGCCCCCATGTAATAATATAGTATCATCATTTAATTTTACTTCTGAATTACTCATCTCTTTTTCTCCTTTTTCTATAATACTTATAAATCAAAAATTTCTGTAGATAAATAACGCTCCCCGGTATCAGGAAGAATAATCACTATCAATTTATCTTTACTTTCTTTTCTTTTCCCTACCTCTATTGCCGCTTTTACTGCCGCTCCTGAAGATATACCGCTAAAAATACCCTCTTCCCTGGCAAGTATTCTGGCAATATTGGCTGCATCTTCATTTTTTACTTTTATAATCTCGTCTATCAATTCTGCTTTCAGCACTCCCGGAATAAATCCGGCACCAATACCCTGTATCTTATGGGGACCCGGTTTGCCTCCTGATAGAACAGGAGAATCATAGGGCTCCACTGCAATTGCCTTAAAATCCGCTTTTCTCTTTTTTAACACCTCTGCTATACCTGTAATAGTTCCTCCCGTGCCTACTCCACTTATCAGGATATCAATTTTTCCATCGGTATCCTTCCATATCTCTTCTGCAGTAGTTTCCCGGTGAATCTGGGGATTGGAACCATTATTGAATTGCTGCAGCAATATGGAATTTTTAGTACTTTTTTGTATTCTTTCGGCTTCCCTGACTGCACCATTCATCCCTTCCTGTCCGGGAGTAAGGACTAGTTCTGCTCCAAACACCCCTAATAGCTTTCTTCGTTCGATTGACATGGTATCAGGCATTGTGAGGATCAATTTATACCCTTTAACTGCACAAATATAGGCAAGGGCTATTCCGGTATTGCCGCTGGTCGGCTCAATTATACTGGTACCTTTCTTGATCAGTCCTTTATTTTCAGCATCTCTTATCATAGAAAACCCTATCCTGTCTTTGACGCTGGAAAGTGGATTAAAAGATTCTAACTTACCCACCAGTACAGTTTCTAATCCTTTTGATATTTTCTTTAATTCAACCAGTGGCGTGTTTCCGATCAATCCTATAATATCTTTTGCTATTTTCATTTATTTCTCCTTTCATTGATTAATTTAATTGAACTAAAATATTGCGTTTATTATTAGCTTAAGCATAATACTTATCTCTTTTACAGATTTATATGCTATACATCAGGGGCCGGCTTTTTTGTTTACTTCTGTGTTTTTCTACCAATTGCTGTAAGGTTACAGATACTAAAAAATCATCTATTTTTTCACTCATGTCATTCCATAGATCCCTGGTAATGCAAAAATCTGTTTTTTCACATACTTTAGGATCTTTAATGCATTCAACTAAAGACAAAGGTCCTTCCAGCGCGGAGATTATTTCCTTTAAGGTAATATCGGCCGGAACTTTCGCCAGAGTATAGCCTCCATGTGCGCCACGGCTAGAATTCACCAGTCCCGCAGCTTTCAGGCTGGGAATAATCTGTTCCAGATAACCTATTGATATCTCCTGTCTTTCTGCTATGTCCTTAAGCAATACCAGTCCTTTCCCATGATTTAGAGCAAGATCCAACATGGCCCTTGTTCCATACCTGCCTTTTGTCGATATTCTTATCATACTTTTACCTTTATTTTCCTTAAAAATTATTTTATATAACTTAGTATTCTTATATATTTAATAGGAATTATATTATAAGTACAGCAATTGTCAAGAAATTTTCCGATTTCGATTTATGATTTTGATTTTATGAGTGACTAAGCTAAAAAAGTAAATAAGAATAAAAATTTAAAACATCCTTGTCTATTGATACTGTCGGACTTTACTGTCCCATTACTTTAATTTTAATCTCCTCAACCTTAGTGAATTGCTAATTACAGAAATACTGCTAAGAGCCATAGCAGCTGCAGCAAACATTGGACTGATAAGTATTCCGATGATGGGATAAAGTACTCCTGCTGCTATGGGGATCAAAATGGAGTTATAAAAAAATGAAAAGAATAAATTTTGTTTTATAACCTTTATAGTATTTTTAGAAAGCATTATCGCTTTTAACACTCCCTCTAAATTTCCTTTAATCAAAGTTATGGAACTTGATTCCATGGCTATATCAGTACCAGTACCAATGGCTATGCCTACATCTGCCTGAACCAGAGCTGGAGCGTCATTTATTCCATCCCCTACCATTGCTACAATTTTACCTTCCTCTTGAAGCTTTTTAACTTCATCGGTTTTATTTTCAGGTAATACTTCAGATAATACTCTTTCTATCCCTGCTCTTTTTGCAATAGCATTAGCAGTATTTTTATTGTCACCAGTCAGCATTACGACTTCTAAACCTAATCTGTGCAATCTTTCAACAACCTCCCTGGCATTATCTTTGAGAGTATCGGCAACTGCAATTATCCCTATAGCCTTTTCATCTATAAAAATAAAAATTAAAGTCTTGCCATCATCTGCAAGATCCAGAGCGGTTTTTTCTAAATTACTAAGAGTAATATTATTTTCCTTCATTAAGACCAGATTTCCTTTTAAAATTTTCTTACCGCCTACTTCTGCATATATGCCTTTCCCTGTAATGGATCTAAAATTTTTAGGTTCGTCCAACTTAATGTTTAATTCATCTGCCTTTTTTATAATAGCTTTTCCTAAAGGATGCTCAGATTGCAATTCAGAACTGGCAGAAATCCTGAGGAGTTCTTCCGAAGAATAAGAAGAATCTTTTTCTTTTAGAATAATATCAGTCACAACTGGCTCACCTTTAGTTAAAGTGCCAGTTTTATCCATCACTATTGTGTTTAGTTTATGGGCCAGTTCCAGGCTAGTCGCATCCTTTATAAGTATTCCATTTTCAGCCCCTTTCCCAGTTCCAACCATAATTGCCGTAGGGGTAGCAAGTCCAAGGGCACAGGGGCAAGCAATGATAAGAACTGCCACAAAACTAACCAGGGCAAAAGTTATAGATGGGGAGGGTCCCCATATGATCCAGGCTATAAAAGTCACAATAGCTATCCCTATTACAATAGGCACAAAAAAGCTTGCTACAGTGTCTGCAAGCCTCTGGATCGGAGCCTTAGAGCCCTGGGCTTCTTCTACAAGTTTGATGATCTGGCTTAAAACAGTATCTTTACCTACTTTGGTAGCTTTAAATTTAAAAGCTCCGGAAGTATTTAATGTGGCACCTATTACTTCATCATCTTTGTCTTTCTCAACGGGTATTGATTCTCCTGTAACCATAGATTCGTCTATGGCAGAGCCTCCATCAATTATAATCCCGTCAACCGGTATCTTCTCTCCAGGTTTTACTAATATTATGTCATCTACTTTTACTTCATTTATGTCAATTTCTTTTTCTTTATCATTTACGATCACCCTGGCAGTCTTGGCTTCAAGCTGCATGAGTTTTTTAATGGCAGAAGACGCCCTACCTTTGGCCCTGGCTTCTAAAAATCTACCTAATAGTATTAAAGTTATAATAATAGCTGCAGTTTCAAAATATACATGAAGCTCTATGCCTGCCCGGGTAAATAGTTTTGGAAAGAATGTAACTATTGTACTGTAAATAAAAGCAGACAGGGTACCAATAGCTATAAGAGTATTCATATCGGCTGTCCTGTATTTGAAGACTACTACCAGACCCTTATAGAACTGTGATCCCACCCATACCTGGACAGGAAGGGTTAAGATAAATAAGATAATAAATCTGATCTGGTCTGAAATTGCGTTTATTCCCGGAATTATATTTAAGGAAATAAAAAATATTATTATGGATAGTATAGCTCCTACTGAAAGCTTCTGAATAAGTTTTTTTCGTTTTTTCTTTTCTATAAGTTCTTTTTTTTGCTCCAGGGTCAAAGCTCTTGCAATGGTCATACTAGTCCTTTCCTGACCATATAAATTTCTTGTGTAAACTATAAACTACTATGTGATCAGTTCATAACCCATGGATTTCACAGTATCAGCCAGTTTATCCATATTTATTATTTCATCATCATATTCTATGGTTACTTTTTCTGATGCAAAGTTAACACTTGCATCTATTACTCCTTCAGTTTTATTAAGCACTGTCTCTACCTTTTTAACGCAGGATGCACAACTCATCCCTATAACTGGATAGGTCTCTTTAATTAAAGCCATTTCATACCTCCTATGAATTTATAT
>RCNB010001362.1_pt1 | contig 15399 bp, 15 predicted proteins | sample 2041321 | NCBI WGS metagenome assembly RCNB01 (sample SAMN09708232, study PRJNA481090) | Marine sediment metagenome, whole genome shotgun sequencing project. | reverse complement strand
TTAGATTACCCTGATGAAATTATTAACAATACTGGATTCCCGCTTGCGCGGGAATGACATGTTTTTTCAATAGGTTGCATCCTTGTCTGTCATCCCTGCGAAAGCAGGGATCCAGGAACTAATAGACAACTGGAGTATTCCAAATAAGCGAAAAAAATAATTTGAAAAATAAAAAAGCTTCGTGTTATGGTTAGTAGATAATCACAAATCACAAATAATTGCAAGTAACCATAGGATATATGGGTACAGGAGTCAGGGGTCAACTATTTTAGGACAAGACATTGTGTTAAATGAAACGTTTCTGGATAACATAATTTAGGAATTTGGGAATTAAGGAATTTAGGAATTGATTTTATAACTTTAGTCACTTTAGCTCACTTTAGTTCACTTTAGACACTTTGTTTGCCATGCTAATCTTTTTAAAAACCACATTAACAGTTCTTGTTATAGCTACCATCGTAGTATTGGTCTTTTCCTTTTACCTCCTCTACCTGAATACCCATCCTCCACGGTGCACCCTCAATCTGAGCACTGAACAGTACCGTGCTGATTATCTTGAAATCTGGTTTGCCAATGATGAGGGGCTGAAACTTAAAGGGTGGCTGGTCAAAGGCAATCAGGACCTCGACAAACCCCTTCCCACAATAATTTTTTGTCATGGCCTCGGATCAAACAAATCAGATTTCATAGATCTAGCGCGCCATCTGGTTTACCATGGTTACAATGCCTTTCTCTTTGACTTAAGAGCCCATGGAGAAAGCGAAGGCAGTAGCTGTTCGTTGGGACTTTACGAACAGAGTGACTTAAAAGCGGCATTAGACTGCCTCACAAAAAGAGATGATATTGATCCCGAAAGGATAGGGATTTTTGGCTTCTCCCTGGGTGGAGCCATTGCCTTGATGGCAGCCGCTAATGACAAAAGGATAGCTGCTGTTCTGTCAGACAGCTCCTTCGACAACTTAAAGGAACAAAGTGCTTATACCCTCTCCACTTTCTACCATCTACCTTCATTCCTTTTTATGCCCCTTGCTTCCTTTATCTACCGAATTTACTTTAAGGGAAGCATGGATCTCGTTTCACCAATAAAAAGTGTGAGCAAAATATCTCCACGAGCACTTATGTTCATCTGTGGAGAAAAGGATACTCAAATTCCGCCTGACAGTACAAAAAAACTCTTTGCAATGGCTAAAGAGCCAAAAGCATTATGGTCAATCCCGGGAGCCAACCACGGTGAGACAATAAGTATCGACCAGGGACACTACAGGAAAAGAGTATTGAAATTTTTTGATCAATATGTGAAAGACCGTTCGCCAGACAAAAATAAAAAAAATTGAGGGATTTAAGAATTTAGGGATTGCGAATTGATGAAATTCCTGAATTCCTCAATTCCTAAATCACCAAATTTCTGATGGCTTGTTTCGACACTCGGATTTTTGCCTGAACGAGACTTTTAGTTGAGGCACTAAATAACACAGATAGCAGAAAGGAGTTACACAATCAAATTAAGATATCACACGGTTGCTTCCTTTGGATTCAGCCTGACCTTCTATCTCATTTTCAAAAACCTACTCGGTGCCTTCATCTGTTTCCTTGCCGGTATCCTGATAGACGTAGACCACTTTTTTGATTACGTCAGGGACATTGGCTGGAACCTAAATCTAAAACAGTTTTTTAACTATAGCTACAGGGTAAAGTATGAACGAGCTTACTTGTTCCTTCATGCTTATGAACATCTTTTACTCATTGCGATTATCATCGTCATCTCAAATTACAACATCTTTATTGTCGCAGCGGGCGTCGGATTTACACAACATCTCATCCTCGATCATATTTTTAATCCGGTAAAGCCTATGGCTTATTTTCTTACCTACCGTTTAAAAAACAGGTTTAGCAAACAGTGTTTGCTAAAAGATGATTTCCTCTCATCATTGTCAGAAGATTAAAAGTAACGATTCACCGCAGAGTACGCAGAGACCACGGAGGTAAATAAGGAAGGGAGACTTCGTAAAGCAACAGAAATAATTATTTTTATAGCACTAAATGTATTCATATCATCAGAACTTTAGGCACTTTAGTTCACTTAAGCTCACTTTAGTCACTGCCAAAACCCAACACTCCACTTAAGCTAAGTTCCCTATCCTGTAATTATCAAGATCCTGATCTGAAATGGGGTCTACTCTAATCTCTTGAGTAAGATGGTTTCCTTCTTCTCTGTATGCTACTTTCACCCGCTTATCTTCCCTGGCTTTACTATACCGGACCGTTATAGAGGCAGCAACTTCCAGGATTTCCGGTGTATAGTGACCCCTCAAAAGACTTAAAGGACCTGGATTCTCTGATAACTCAAGTAAGATATCACCTTCTTGCCTCCGTCGCTCTATCTGCTTGTTCTCATCCTCAAATCTTCCTACGACTAAAAGAGTCTCCTCCGACAGCGCAAAATGCCTGCCCACCTTTATCAACAGCAGATCTTCAATGCTAACATCAGCACAATTATTAAGCAACCGTCTGATCCTGGCAGAAATCTCAGAGTCAGTTAAGAGGCAACCTCCTGCCGGGGTAGGGTATCCTTCAATCCCTAACTGCTCAGCCAGCATCATCTGTGATTTCCTTCCTCTTCCTTTAAAATCCAAGAGCTTATCTCTATCCACCCACCCTCGCTCCTCAGGGATGGTAGGTTTTAAATGCCTGGCACACAACGGTCTAAGCAAAATTCCCTCAGTTTCTGAATCTCTCTCAATAATTCTCATAGCATCACGTCTTTGTGACATGGGCCGTTGTCCCAGCACCTCACCAGTGATAAGAAAAGATGCCCCTTCCTCATCAAGCAATTTCCTGGCTTTAGATATCAAAAAGATTTTACAATCCATACAGGGATTAAGATTCTTCCCATATCCATGCTGTGGATGTTTAACAATTTCCAAATAATCATGACTCACATCAATTATCTCAAGTTTAATCCCATAGTGCGCAAAGGAGTAATCCCTCGCTTCATCCTCTCTGCCCTTTTTATCATAACCAAAAAAAGGAGTGATAAAATGGATGGCTTTTACTTCTATCCCCTGATTCATGATGACCCGGCAGGCCAGGATACTATCAAGACCACCGGAGTAAAGGGCTAAGGCTTTGTGTTTTTTCATAATGGTTTCGTAACTCTTTAGCTTTTTGAAAAAATTCAAACTTGCGAATCTGTTTTGAACCGCAGAACATCAAATAAGGAATTATGGTTATCCAGAAATCTCCAGTTGGATACCCTGATGAAATTATTAACAATACTGGATTCCCGCTTGCGCGGGAATGACACGTTTTTTTAATCGGTTTCATCCTTGCCTGTCATCCCTGCGAAAGCAGGGATCCAGTCACTGATAGACAACTTGAGTATGATAGATAAGCAAATCAGGAACTATGAATGAAAAAATTCCTTGTTCAACATTCGATATGCACATATACTATCATAAAGAGAAATGATCTGGAAAGTGTTACGGCAGGGTTAAGATCCCTTTTTGAAATCAGTGTAACGTCAGTTCAAAAGCATCTTTGATTAATTCTACTCTCTCATCATCAGGAAGTAGATAGACAGCAACTACATCGAAACGAGCTTTTGCATGATGAACCTTATATCTGTTAATAAATTCCAGAGCAACTTTTGAGAGTTGATGTTGTTTTCTTTTGTTCACACTCTCCTGAGGAATTCCGAATTTTGCTGATCCCCTGGTCTTAACTTCAACAAAGGAAAGTACATCCTGATCTTTTGCAATAATATCCATCTCACCCAAAACGCACCGATAATTCCTGTGTAAAATTTTATAACCCTGTCTTTCCTTTAAGTAAGCGGCTGCCAGATCTTCTCCTTTTTTCCCCAGGAGCTTTCTATCTTCACTCATATCATAGTTCCTCAAACTGGCTTTAGGGCATCCTCTGTAACTCCTCTGAATGTCTTTCGATGAAGCGGGGAACAACCATATTTTTTTAGAGCATCGAGATGCTCTCTTGTACCATAACCTTTATTTCGAGCGAAATTATAACAGGGATACTGATCGTGATACGCTTCCATAATTTTATCACGGGTCACTTTGGCCACTACCGAGGCCGCAGCAATGAGCACACTTTTACTATCTCCTTTCTTCAATGTCATTTGAGAAATATCCGTGGCGATAGGAAATATGCCATCAACCAACACATATTCAACCGGACAAGAAAGATTTTTCAAAGCTATAACCATTGCTTTTAAACTGGCATTAAGGATGTTAATTTTATCAATTTCTACCTGATCAACCCTCCCGATACCAACTGAAAGAGCTGCTTCAAATATATCAACATACAACTTTTCTCTTTTAAGGGGAGTTAATTTCTTAGAATCATCAATACCTGGAAGTTCACAATAGGGGGGAAGAACGACTGCCGCTGCCATAACAGGGCCAGCCAGGGGACCCCGACCAACCTCATCTATACCTGCAATATAACGATACTCCTTCTTGTACAATGAGTATTCTGGCAGGAGAAAACTGTGGGGCTTATCAGGGTGGTCATTATTCATAGTAAAACAGTAATTGCTGTTATGTTCTTACAACCTGTCTTTCCTTAATCCTTGCCGCTTTTCCTTTTAAGCCTCTCAAATAATAAATTCTTGATTGCCGAACCTTACCTCGCTGAACCACCTCAATCTTTTGAATAGTCGGTGAGTGAAGAGGGAAAATCCTCTCAACACCAACCCCATATGAAATCTTCCTGACAGTAAAGCTCGCCCGGCAAGCACCTTTTTTCTTCTTTATAACAACCCCCTCAAACACCTGAATTCTCTCCTTCTCAGCTTCTTTGATCCGCACATGAACCTTTACAGTATCACCAGATCTGAAAGAGGGTATGTCTGTTTTCATCTGCTCTTTTTCAATTTGGTCAATGACATTCATTTTCCTTTCTCCCTATAAAAGCGTCTCTGAATTTCTACAACTCATTAAAGTAATTGGTCTTCTTTCAATGGTAATTTTTTTCAAATTCTATGGGATCTTGGAATGCTGGAATATCGGATGTATGAATTTTGTTACGAGCTGAGAAGAAGAATATCGTTGAACCCGTAACACGAAACGCGTAACCCGCAACCTGGCTAAGTTCTACATATCCCTAAACCTTAGACAACAAATCAGGTCTTCTTTCCTTCGTTCTCTTCATCGCCTGCTGACATCTCCACCGCTCAATTTCTGCATGATTTCCAGATAACAAGACTTCCGGCACTTCCATATCCTTAAAAACCCTGGGCCTCGTATAATGAGGGGCCTCCAACATTGACTGAGTAAAAGACTCATCTTGAAGTGAATCAGCATCACCTAATACGCCTGGAATCATCCTGGCTGTAGCCTCAATCACCACCATGGAAGGCAACTCACCCCCAGTTAAAATATAATCACCAATAGAAACCTCCTCATCCACAAAACTTCTAACCCTCTCATCCACACCTTCATAACGACAGCAAACCAGGGTAAGGAAAGAATATTGTGCCAGCCTCACCGCATCATTCTGCTCAAATCTCTTTCCCTGGGGAGTCATCAACAATGTCCTCACCTCAGGCTGTGAAGTCTTTATCGCTTCGATAGCAGTAATAAGAGGTTCTGGTTTCATAACCATACCCACACCACCACCATAGGGGAGGTCATCCGTTACCCGATGTTTATCCTTGCAATAATCCCTCAGATTATGAAGTTCAATTTTTATGAGACTCTTTTCCTGAGCCCTCTTTAAGATGCTGGCATTAAAAGGATCACCAAACATCTCGGGAAATAAAGTGATAATATTAAATTGCATCACAGTCAAATTACTAGCACCAGAGGTAAAAGCCTGCTTAACATATTCCAAGTGACTTACGTGAATCAAAGTTGTGGCTTTATTCGATAATTTCCAATATAGTTCTCTTTCTATGTTTTGCAGAGGCTGCACTCAAGATGGTTCTCATTGCCCTCGCAGTTTTTCCATGTTTACCAATAACCTTTCCTAAATCCTCCTTGGACACATTCAATTCCACAACCGACGTTCTGTCTCCCTCTACTTCTATAACTTTAACTAGATCGGGATGATCAACCAGCAATTTAGCAACATATTCGACCAATTCTTTCATCTCCTTGCCCTCCACTCCAGGTAGGTTAAAGTTCTCAGGATGAACAACCACTGCATGTTGGGAAAACTATATCAAAAGAATTCTGGTGCTGATCAAGTCTCTAAATCTTTTTAGGTAACACCCCCCCCTTCTTTAGCAACTGACCAACTGTCTCGGTTGGTTGAGCCCCTTTTTTTATCCATTCTAAGATTCTATCCCCCTTGAGATTAATCTCAGGAGGATCTTTCCGAGGATCATAAGTCCCCACCCTCTCAATGAAACGACCATCTCTGGGGGATGATGAATCAGCTACTACTACCCTGTAGAAAGGTTTCTTGTTGGCACCAAAACGAGCTAATCTAATTTTAACAGTCATCTCTTTTTCACCTCATAAATAAACGTCTAGGAAATTCTACAACTCTTTAAGTAAAAAAACTTCGTAATTTCTACAACTCATAATTCCCCCCTTTAGAAAAGGGGGGTAAGGGGGGATTTGAAATTTGAAGAAAATCCCCCTAAATCCCCCTTTGTCAAAGGGGGACTATCAGATTTTAGGATATTTTATTTGTTTTGAATTTCGTTTTGAACATTCGGATTTCGTTATTCTTATTTAGGATTTTAATTCCGCAATCCGAAATCAGCAATCCGCAATGTGAACATCCAGTATCGCGAAGCCTCGTCGGTTTGAGGCGAAGCTTCGTTAGGGGTTAGACAACAATCTTCCCATATCTTTCATTCCACCCTTACCAAATCTCTTCAACAACTTACGGGTTTGCATAAATTGTTTTATTAATCGATTCACCTCCTGTACATTGGTACCACTCCCTACAGCAATTCTTTTGCGACGGCTTCCATTTAGAATAGATGGGTACAACCTCTCTTTTTGGGTCATGGAACTAAGAATCGCTTCCATTCTGGTTAATTTCTTGTCATCAACCTGAACAGATTTAAGAGCCTTACTGTTTAATCCGGGGATCATACCCAAAACATCCTGGAGGGGGCCCATTTTTTTCATCTGCTGAAAGACACCTTTGAAATCCTCAAGCGTAAATCCTTCTTTCTTTATCTTTTTCTCTAAAGCCAGGGCATCTTCTGCATCAATAGCAGATTCTGCTCTTTCAATTAATGAAAGGACATCACCCATACCCAATATTCGAGATGCCATCCTTTCAGGATAAAAAACTTCCAGGGCATCCAGTGTTTCCCCGACACCTACAAACTTGATTGGCTTTTTGGTAACCGCTTTAATAGAAAGTGCAGCACCGCCTCGAGCATCACCATCTACTTTGGTGAGAATAACTCCATCAATATCTAATGCCTCGTTAAATCTGGTAGCTACATTAACTGCTTCCTGACCTGTCATTGCATCAGCAACAAGAAGAATCTCTTTAGGCTTAATCTCTTTCTTAATTCTTTCAAGTTCCCCCATCAACTCCTTATCGCTGTGCCACCTTCCAGCGGTATCTATAAGTAAAACATCAAATCCTTTGCTATTAGCCAGATCGAGTGCACCTTTGCAAATTTCAATCGGCTTTTGATTAGAGTCTGCCTCATAAACGGATACCCCCAACTGATTTCCCAATGTCTTAAGCTGCTCTATAGCAGCAGGGCGATACACGTCGGCTGGAACCAGTAGTGGAGTATAGTGTTTATCTACTAATTGTTTCGCTAATTTGCCTATGGTAGTTGTCTTGCCTGATCCCTGTAACCCCACTACCATAATAGAATGCGGGCTTTTCCCTGTTAAATTAAGGTGGCTTTCCCTATCACCCATCAAGGATATGAGTTCATTTTTAACAATTTTGATGAACTGCTGAGCAGGGGTAAGGCTTTTCAAAACATCCTGGCCCAGGGCTTTTTGCCTGACTCCTTCGACGAACCCCTTTACAACTTTGAAATTTACATCGGCTTCCAACAGGGTAATACGTAATTCTTTGAGCGCATCCTGAATATTACGCTCACTAAGCTTGCCATGCCCTTTCAAACGTTTGAAAGTATGATTCAGTTTTTCAGTAAGGTTGTCAAACATAATCCAATCACATTTTAAAGTAAATTATGTACAATTTTGTTATTAAAGTTTATTTTCCAGCAATTGTCAAGTCTTATTTTCTCTTATAATTTCAATACTTTCCCTCACCACATTGCTGAAAATCATTTCTTAAAAAGTTGCTCCCACTCTTCTTTTGCTTTTACAACCTTATCTCCATTGTCAATTCTTGCCTCCCTATCACCAAAAACAAAAAAATCGCAGAAATTACTTCGATCACGGTCCCTTACTTCTACACTCTGTGGTTCTCTGCAATGGTTGGAGGCACCAGGATCATAAAACGCACAATTAAGGCAACACTTAAGATCTCGATGGCAATGAGGACAAATTTCTTCCCTCCCTACCCTATCTATAATACCCAGCTCATGCCCACAGAAATAACATGTTTTCATAAGTCGATTCTAAGTGAACTCAAGTGATCTAAAGTGAGCTTAAGTGAACTTAAGTGACTAAAGTTATAAAATAAATTCCTAAATTCCTAAATTCCCAAATCCCTAAATTCTGTTATTCATTATCCAGCATCCTCTGTTTTAAATCTCACATCCCATATCGCACATCGCAAATCCCATCACCCTGCACCCTATTTCACACAACCACCTTCATCAAATCTTCTGCCAGAATTACCTCTCCTGAATACTGACTCTTAACTATCTTAACAATATTACAATCATCACAAGGGGGATAAAAATGGTTCAGCAACAGTCTTCTGCATTCAGCCTCCCGTGCTACACGCCCAGCCAATGAAGGAGTAAGATGCCCTTCTACTTTTTTGTCATCAGGGAAAGAACACTCTAAGATTAGAAGATCAACTCTTCTTGCTAATTCAACAAGGTTGGGACAATAATCAGTATCTCCTGAACAAGCAACTACTTTCCCATCTTGAGATTTTATCCTAAAGCCAACACTATGATCACTATGCAGTAAGGGAAATCCCTGTAAACTGAAATCAGCAAAATTTAGCTTTTCACCGGAAATCTCTGTTAAGTCAAGCCTGTAACTCTTAGGAATGATCCATTTGCCATAGGTCAGTTTTAACCTTTGATAAAACTGAGTCATCCCTACAGGTCCAATTATGGACAACCTCCTTGTTCTCATCTTTTCACTTCCATAATTTGAAGCAAAGAGAAAAGGTACAAGATCAGCGGTATGATCCGGATGAAGATGACTGAACAGGAGGCAATCAATTTCTTTAAAAGAAACATCAACCTTAAGTAACTCTCTTAATGTTCCAGATCCGCTATCTAAAAGTATGGTACTATTTCCAGCTTTGATAACGGTTCCCGGGGAACCTCGTCTCAGAGAAGGGACACATGTGCCAGAACCGACAATAAACACTTCCATAAATTTAAGCCCTAACCCTGGCAAGCAGGAACCAAACAGAACGTGAAAATTGGGATAAACTCAGCTTTAGCTGAGTTCTATCTATATCACAAGGGATGGAAAACGAATACTATTTTATTGAAATCGAAAAGTTTTTGGTATATAAAATTATAAGTAGCATCTATTTTTACAGTAAAGCTTATCTCTTTTAAGGAGGATATAATAATAAAATGAATTTTATTGTTGTAGGTGCAGGTGAAGTCGGTTATCACCTCTCCTCAAGATTGTCCCAGGAAAAGATGGACGTAGTCGTCATTGACAAAGATGAAAGCAAAGTCAAGCGTGTCATAGATAACCTCGATGTAAAAACCATTCATGGAAGTGGAAGCAGTTTTGAAACGCTCAAGCAGGCAGGTATTGAAAATGCTGATATACTTATTGCTGCTACCAACAGCGACGAAGTAAACATGATTTCCTGTCTGGTAGCTAGCGTTCAATCGAAGGTTCCCATAAAAATTGCCAGAATCAGAAACCCTGAATATCTCCAAAACTCAGGGATACTGGGCAAAGAACATCTTAATATAGACCTGACAATCAATCCGGAACAGGAGATGGTAAGAGCTATAGCCAGGCTGGTAGAAATTCCTGATGTTGTAGATGTTGTAGAATTTGCTGAAGGTAGAGTGAGGATATCTGGAATTAAGGTTGATCCCCAAAGTTATGTAATTGGTAAAAAGCTACGGGACCTAAGCAAAGAAAACGAAAAACACGACATTCTCATAGCAGCAATTTTCAGAGATGACCAGGTGATCATTCCCCGGGGGGATGATGTCATTCAAGAGAATGATTTAGTCTATGCTGTTACCGAATCAAAAAAAATTACCACCGTCACTAGCTATTTTAAAGAAAAAGAACAAAGAGTCCAACGTATAATGATTTTAGGAGGTGGAGAAATTGGTGTTGAGCTTGCTCAAAGCTTAGAGAAAAAAGCCATAAAAACAAAAATTATTGAACACGACGAGCAAAGATGCTCAGAGATTGCAGAAAAGTTAGAAAAAACCATTGTCCTCCGAGGTGATGGAACAGATCGCGAACTTCTCGAAGAAGAAAACATTAAGGATGTTGATGTATTCATAGCTGTTTCTGAAGACGAGCAGACAAATATTCTTGTTTCTCTTCTGGCTAAAAGGTTGGGAGCAAAAAAGGTTATATCTTTAATCAACAACATTTCGTATATACCTATCGTATCCAGTGTCGGTGTAGATATTGTGGTAAGTCCTCACCTGGCTGCCATCAGCCGCATCCTGCAATTTATACGTAAGGGGAAAGTGCTCTCAGTAGCTTCATTCAATAAAGAAAATGCTGAAGCCATAGAAATTGTCGCCCTGGAGACCTCTGACCTGGTTAATAAACCACTTAAAGACATTAAATTCCCTAAAGGGGCTATAATTGGTGCTGTGGTAAGAGATGAAGAAATTATTATTCCCACTGGTAATACCATTATCCTCCCCGGGGATCGTGTCATCATCTTTACCCTGACATCGACCATTCCTTCAGTAGAAAAGACACTGATGGTAAAAATGGAATACTGGTAAAATAAGTGACTAAAGTTTTAAGTGAGCTTAAGTGCTACGACACTAAAACAATTTAATTAAAGAGTCTCTCATGCAGCCTTCCCTTATCCTGAATATCCTTGGATTTCTATATCTACTTCTTTCCTTAACTATGACTTTCCCCCTTGCAGTATCTATTATTTACAAAGATGGGTGTGTTTCTGCATTTCTTTACTCCATTGTTATAACCGTCATATCCGGTTTAATTCTCTTCTATGCTTTCCCTTCAGAAAAGAAGGAGCTGTCTCATCGTGATGGTTTTTGCATTGTTACTCTGGGATGGGCTACAGTAGCCCTTTTTGGTTCTCTCCCCTTTATATTCTCAGGCAGTATCAATTCTTTCACCAATGCCTATTTCGAAACCATGTCAGGATTTACCACTACCGGGGCAACCATTTGCCTGTCAGTTGAACAGCTACCTCAGAGCATTCTCTTCTGGAGGAGTTTCATCCAGTGGCTGGGGGGAATGGGTATCATCCTCTTTTCTATTGCCATCTTACCCCTCTTGGGAGTAGGGGGAATGGAATTATATAAAGCGGAAGTGCCCGGTCCCACTCCTGATAAGATCAAGCCCAGAATCACCGAAACAGCTCGCATATTGTGGAAGGTCTATCTTCTCATCTCCTTAGCAGAAGTCATCCTGCTCTTAGCTGGCGGGATGAACCTCTTCGATTCACTTTGCCACACCTTTACCACACTCGCCACCGGTGGTTTTTCCACCAGGAATATCAGTATCGAATATTATAACAGCCCTTACTTAGAAACAGTGTTTATCGTGTTCATGTTGCTTGCCGGAATCAATTTTTCCCTCCACTACCGTCTCCTGCTGGGCAATGTAAAAGGATTCTGGAAAAACAGTGAACTTCACTTCTTTCTCTGCGTATTCCTGATCTCTTCAGTTCTCATAGCTATTAACCTGAGACTCAACTTCTTCGACAGTTTAGTTCCATCTCTCCGGTATGCCTCCTTTCAAGTTGCATCTATACTTACTACGACAGGCTATAGCTCAAATAATTTTGGTGCATGGCCTGCCTTTTCTCAGTGTCTTCTGCTACTCCTGATGTTTATAGGAGGATGTACAGGTTCAACCGGTGGGGGCATCAAATGTTTCAGAATAATGCTATTGCTTAAGCAGGGATACCGTGAGCTCTATCGCATGATTCATCCCCGTGCAGTAATACCTGTGAAACTTGCTGGAAAAAGTATCTCCACCGGAATTATGGAGGGTGTGTGGGGCTTCTTTTATCTTTACCTTTTCCTTTTTGCCACCATTTCTCTTATTATGACGCTACTGGGATTAGACCTCATCACAGCCATTAGCTCTGTGGCAGCCTGTATAGGAAACATCGGACCCGGTTTAAGTGCTGTAGGACCAGCAGAGAATTACTGTCACATTCCCACACTGGGGAAATGGCTTCTAAGTTTCTCCATGCTTGTTGGCAGGTTGGAAATTTATACCGTGATTGTTCTCTTTGTCCCTGAGTTTTGGAAGAAATAACCCATGAAAAACAGAGAAATCGCCTCCATATTTGAAAAAATGGCTGATATTCTCGAACTCAAAGGTGACAACCCCTTTAAGATTAATGCTTACATAAAGGCTGCCCGCATCCTCAATGATCTCCCCACTGATATTGAAGAGATTGCACAATCCTGCGAACTCCAGAAAATACCCGGGATAGGCAAAGGTACAGCAGAAAAAATAATAGAATACCTTGAAACCGGTAGAATCACCAAATTTGAGCAACTTAGACAGGATATCAGCAATGAACTCATCGCTCTATTAGGAATACCGAGCCTGGGCCCAAAAACAGTTGCCCTGTTACACAAAGAATTTAAGATCAACAACTTAGAAGATTTAAAACAGGTTATCACGGATGGAAGGATCACTCATTTACCAGGGATGGGGGAAAAGAAGATTGAAAACATCATGCGCGGCATCAAGCTCTATACCTTAAGTAAAGAAAGGATGCTGCTTAGTGAAGCCCTCAACACGGCCAGGGAAACTATTAAACAACTAAAAAAATCAATCGACATCACCACGATAGAAGCTGTGGGATCACTGAGAAGGGGAAAAGAAACAATAGGTGACATCGACATCCTTGCTACAGGCAAAAAGGGGAAGGAGATTATCGATGCTTTCGTTCATCTTCCTCTAGCCAATGATATTTTAGCCCATGGAGACACAAAAGGCAGTATTGTAACAGCAACAGGAACTCAACTGGACTTAAGAGTAGTGGGTAAAGACTCCTTTGGTGCTGCCCTTCAATATTTTACCGGTTCAAAAAGTCATAACATACGTTTAAGGGAGATTGCCAAGAGGGAACATTTAAAAATTAATGAGTATGGAATATTCTCCGCTAAAAAAAAGATAGGTGGAAAAAGAGAAAAAGACATATACACCACCTTGCACATGGATTGGATACCCCCTGAGCTTCGTGAAGACCGGGGTGAAATAGAAGCTGCTCTTAACCACACCCTTCCCTCTCTCCTCAACGATTCTGATATCAAGGGGGATCTCCACGTCCATTCTACTTACAGCGATGGTGCCCATTCTTTAGAAGAAATTGCAATAAAAGCAAAAGAGATGGGCTATCAATACATCGCCATAACCGATCACTCTCAATCTCTAAAAATTGCTAAAGGTCTTTCTGAAGCACAGTTAAGAGGAAAAATAGCAGAGGGGAAAAGAATTAACAAAAAGTTGTCTGGTATAAAAATACTTATAGGTACTGAAGTCGATATCAAAAGCGACGGGACGCTCGATTACCCAGATACCCTGCTTAAGCAACTCGATCTGGTAATAGGGGCTATCCATTCCGGATTCAAACAAAAAAGTGAACAGATTACCCAACGAATTGTCACGGCCATGAAAAATCCTTACCTCCACATCATCGCTCATCCTACTGGTCGTTTACTGGGAGAACGGGAACCATACGATCTGGATATCAACCAGGTAATAGAAATGGCTGGCAAAACAGGAACAGCTCTGGAGATTAATGCATACACAGAACGATTGGATCTCGATGACATTAACTGTATGAAGGCGAAACAAAAAGGGGTTAAGATTGCCATTGGCACCGATGCCCATCATGTGGATCAGTTGTGGATGATGGAACTGGGTGTCACAGTTGCCCGCCGCGGGTGGTTAGAAGCGAGGAATGTATTAAATACTCTGCCAGCAGAAGAGTTAATCAAATGGACTAAAACCAAGAGTGTGAGAATGCATTGAGATCATGTTAAACGACCTTGAATTATTTATAAATCATTTATTAAACATTATCGAGCAATTCAACAGTACTCTTTTTGAAACATGGCCTGTTGCATTAATCGTCGGCATTGCCCTTTGTTTCTTTGGATTTAAAATCTTCCGGTTTTCTCTATTTATTTTTGGCTTCATTATTGGTGCAACTATAGGCTTGGGAATAGGAGATATTTTTCTCAAGCCCTGGGGAGGAATCGTTGGCTCCATAATTATTGGATTATTGGGAGGATACGGTTTTTTATTCCTCATCAGAATAGCGGGGTTCCTGGCAGGTGTCTTTATCGGCAGTATCTTAGGTGTATTCTTCCTGGGTCAAAGTGCCTGGATTATTATTGTTGCTATCCTATCCGGTATCTGCGGGCTCTTCTTCCTAAACTATTTTATCATGGCAAGCACATCATGCTGGGGGGCCATGCTTGCCATAGGCAGTTTCTTTCGCTTTCTTAACCTGCCTTTCCATGAATACCAGCACATGCTATTAGTAAGCGAGGCTGTTCTTTTCATCCTGGGGCTGGGATACCAAGTCCGCCTGACCAGAAAAAAATCATAAAGGAGTTTACAAATGACAAAACAGAAATATTTGAAATGTACACTGCTGCTATTTTTGGCCTTATTCTTAGGGGAATGGCAGCCCGTTGCAACCATAAGTCCTCCCGTGACTGAAGCACAATTTGAAGAGACCATCTATGATTTGCAAGACTATTTCCCTCTGCAATTAGGAGACAATTGGACATATTCCAATGGACAGGAAACAAAATCTTTCGTTGTCAATGGAGAGGAAGAAACTTTCACTGAAGAGCTGGCTTTGAGCGTGATGGAAGATGGTGGTGAATATACTTGCTATCTTTGGAAAGAAAATGGCCTCATCTTTTATCGCAGAGCCGATATTACTGGTCCCTATCAGGCAGATACCCCCAGCTTGTGGATCCCACGATCTTTATCATTGGGAGAATCTATCTCTTTAACCATTCCCATCGCTTTATATACAACAGAAACAGGCATTGTGCTTAGGCAATATGACCTAAACAGAACCGTTACTTTAAACAACGTAGAAGAAATCACAGTACCT
>RCNB010002027.1_pt1 | contig 15404 bp, 20 predicted proteins | sample 2041321 | NCBI WGS metagenome assembly RCNB01 (sample SAMN09708232, study PRJNA481090) | Marine sediment metagenome, whole genome shotgun sequencing project. | reverse complement strand
AATGCAGTCGATTATCATGGAAATATCTTGTCACAAATGAATGATTTTACAACTGAAGAAAGGATTATGCTTGCTGATATTCCTAAACAAGGTATTAAAACTATTTATTCTCAAATTGGTGATTTTTTTGCTTGGCTTTGTGTTTTTGGATTATTGGGATTGATTGCTCTTGCAATAAAAAATACTGCAGGCAGAAAAGGGACATAATCCAATTTTCCCGTTGAATACGTAAAATAGAAAAAGAAGTTGAGAAAACAAATGGAGGCATACTATGAAGGAGCGAAGGTACGACATCGACTGGCTGCGCGTGCTGGCGGTGCTACTGCTGTTTCCGTTTCACACGGCCCGCATCTTTGACACCAATTCGGGCTGGTATGTCAAGAATGCTGTATTAAGCGAGGCTTTGACCTACTTTCTTTTCTATGTGCATCCCTGGCACATGGCGCTATTGTTTCTGCTGGCCGGCGTATCAACCTGGTTCGCCCTGGGCTTTCGCAGCGGTGGGCAGTATGTAAAGGAACGGTTCATCCGGCTGCTGATCCCCCTCATCTTTGGGCTGCTGGTGATTGTGCCACCGCAATCCTACTTTGGACTGCTCGGTCATACAGGATTTTCCGGATCCTACCTGGAATGGTATCCAAACTACTTCAGCATCAATCCCGCGGATATGGACGGGTATTTCCTGGGCGGGTTCGCGCTGGGACACCTGTGGTTTATTCTCTTTCTCTTTCTCTTTTCCCTGCTGGCCCTGCCTCTCTTTCTCTACCTCAGACGACGTGACTCCGGAAAACGGATAACAGGCTGGCTGGCGTCTTTTTGCTCACTGCCCGGCACGATCTTCCTGCTCGCCATCCCCCTGTACGTGATGTACCGGCTTATCGATTTTTACCCGAGTCCTCTCTACTTCATCACCTGCTTTATCTATGGTTTCATACTGGTTGCCGACTCGCGTTTTGAGAAGGCTATTGACCGGCACAAGGCAGTCGCCCTTGTTCTGGGTCCCGTCCTGTATCTTTTCGTCGCCTATTTTCAGGTATTTAGTGGTTTTCCCAGGGGCGTCCCCTCCTGGGTCATAGACGCATATGTAACCGGCTTTGCCCCCTGGTTCTTTCTGATCGCCATCCTCGGCTACGGCAGGCGGTTCCTGAGATCCAGCAACAAGTTCCTTAGATACACGGGTGAGGCGTCCTATCCTGTCTACATCCTCCACCAAACCGTCATTGTCATTATCGGCTTCTATGTGGTGCAGTGGAACGCAGGCATCCCGACCAAGTACGTGACGATTCTCGTCGCCGCCGTGATAGTGTCGATGATCATCTACGATTTGCTGATCAAGCGCACCAACGTCACACGTTTCCTGTTTGGCATGAGGCTGAAGAAAAAACCAGCGAAGGTATCTGTCCCGCATTCCGAAGAGACCGCTGCCTGATCGGAAAACAGACCGGGTGACCGTGTTACCTGGTCTCACTTGATGGAAGCAATCGACTCATAAGGAGACAGACTATGAAGCAAAGAATATACTACATTGATTGGCTGCGAGTTATCGCAATGCTGGCGATCTTCATTTATCACTGCACTCGCTTTTTTGGTATAGAGGGCTGGCATTTGAAGAATGCGCAGCAGAGCATGGTTGTGTTTGTGTTAGCTCGGGGTCTAATCTGGCCCTGGGTCATGGAGCTCTTCTTCGTGCTTTCCGGAGTTGGCGCCTGGTACGCGTTGAAATCCAGGACTGGCGGGCAGTTTCTATGGGAGAGGGTCAAGCGGCTGCTGATTCCTCTATATACGGTGGGTCTGTTTATTCTCATTCCGCCTCAAGCCTACTTTGAGGCCGTCACCAACGGGGGATATACCGGCACCTTATGGGAGTATCTTCCGCTCTATTACAGTCGCATACCGGCAGCTTTCGTCGATATTTTCCCCTATGTTCTTAACGACCCCGCACGTTTAGTGCCTTATGGCTTTCCTGGTCATTTGTGGTTTCTGCAGTATCTATTCCTTATCTCGCTGGTGACCCTGCCGCTGCTCATTTATCTCAAATCAGAAGGTGGTCAGCGCTGGATCGATAGACTGGCCGGGTGGACCGATCGCCGTGGTGGCATATTCCTGTTCATGATACCCCTGGCCTTGATCCTGATCTTCACCAGACCCCTTTTCAGCGGTGGAAGAACCTGGACCGATCTCCTGTGGTACGCTACCTTCTTTGTTTTTGGTTACATCATGGTGGCAGACAAACGTTTTACCGAGAGTATCAAGAGATCTGGGTGGGTCGGCTTGACCCTGTGGCTGGTTGGCTTTTTTGGCGTACTATCAATCATCGTGTTGGTATTAGACTATGACCCAATGCCGGGTAACGAGCCTTTCTCGTTGATATTCGTGCTTTATCAAATCGTATATAGCATTGCCAGTTGGAGCGCGGTTGTTTTTATGTTGAGCCTGGGCGCAAAATACCTTAATTTCAACAACAAGGTGCTGGCCTACGCCAACGAGGCAGTGCTGCCGTTCTACCTGCTTCACCAGACGGTCATCCTTTGCGTCGGCTGGTTTGTCATCCCGTTGGAAATGGGAATACTGCCGAAGTATCTAATTATCGTCGTGGTTTCCTTTGCTCTGATCATGACCATCTACGAACTGCTCATTAGGAGATATAATATCGTACGCTTTTTCTACGGTATGCGACCAAAGAAGAAGCCGTCAGCAACACCCGCCCCGCGCCCGGAAGGGACTGCTGCCTAATCGTTCACAAATTTTGCGGGGACCAGTTACCTAAATTGATGGATGTATTCGTGGATATTGACATCAGCCAACAAACCCGAATTCGGGATCATACAAGCTGAAAATGAAAAGGAGAAGAAAATGGAGTAAAAATAGTTGGTTGGCTCTGGATTGTAAATGGGATGCTGAGTATTTTGATGGCAATCATTGGTCTTGCTGTCATCAACTGGCCTGGGACTGTTCCCAACCCTCGGGATTCGATTCTCGCCAGTACTGGCGCACTGTGTTTTTTCCTTCCCGGAATAATCGCTTATATAGTTGCTGGTTACGGCCTGCTCAAGTACAAGTCTTGGGCTCGCATTCTCGCGATCATCCTGGCCATCTTGAATCTGATTCTCTTCCCCATAGGCACTGCTCTGGGTATTTACACGCTGGTCATCATGTTCAACGAGGAAACTAAGGCCTTATTCAGAGGCGAAACCACTCCCGCTGAAGTGGAAGAAGTCAGTTAACCATTTCCTGCAGTTCACAGGCACCACAACCTTCACCGGTCCGATCGTCGATCAGGTCGCGCTTCACGGCGTTATCGCCAGGGTCAGGGATATCCATATGCCGCTGATTTCGGTCAATCAAATCAAACCAGAAGAGCGTACCATAAATTTTGCAGGTAAAGGAGAGAATCATGAATAGTAATACAAGTAATACACCAACATCACAGAAAATCGGATGGGTGGTATTTTTGATCGGCGCGGTGCTTATGATTGGATTAGGTTGGCTGTATTCGTGGCGTGTAGTACCTGCCGCCAACCAGGTTGGCACTGAAGCCTATTCTGGATTGGTGGGATTCCTCTGGGCTTTATCCGTACCGCTGGGAGCGTTCATTGTTGCCATCGGAGCAGCCCTCATCGCAAATGTCGAGCGGCGTACCCTTTGGTTATTGATCCTGGTCTTAGTTCTATTTACCGCCTGGAGGTTTTTAGGAACCACCTCTCAATTAGTACCCGCGCTTTTCGGCATCGGCGGTGGTCTGATCACGCTGTTCTTCGTAGGATCGGTCTGGCATTGGGCCAGGACTCGGCCAACGCTATCAGGGTCTGTCAAAACCGGCTCGGACCTGCGCATGCTCGGTTTTATCTTCTTCGTCGTGGCAGCCTGGGATTTGTGCGGCTTGTTCGGTATGGCCAACTTTGTCTTGAGACCGGAGCTAGCACAGAAATTCGATGTGCCGCTTGGTAGTACCATAAACGCGGCCTCGGGGGTACTCGTCCTGCTTGCGTTGGGCTGGGGTTTCACCTACTTCGGCCAGTTAAAATCTCTACAAGGGCGGGCGATGGAAGATCAGGTCGCGCCGCAGGCAGAGGCAGCAGATTAAGGAGAGGGGTAATTGGAGAACCCAATGACAACTGTATTGAAAGAACAATCACCTGAGAACGAATCCGATGGTCGAGTCAAGACATGGATAGGATTTATCCTCAGATTTGCTGTAACCCATACCGTAGTTTATTTCATTGCCGGGATGATCTTCGCCGCTGTGATGAACTACCGGGAATTGTTTGCCACAGCCGAATACGCATTTATGCGTCCTTTTGACCACCCCCTGGTGATCCTTGGCCCTTCTTTGCAGATCTTCCGGGGAGCTCTGCTTGCTCTGGCGTTTTTACCCTTTCGCAAAGTCATTATAGAGAGCAAACGAGGCTGGTTATACATATTTTTTGCGATGTTGATTCTCATGCATATCGGAGCAGACGCAGCAGATCCCGGAAAAATTGAAGGGTTCATTTATGCCGATTACCCTTTTGCGGTTCATGTCGCCACATGGCCCGAATCTATATTTTCGAGTTTAGTCTTTGCGTGGTTGTTCTACACCTGGGAGAGAAATCCTAAAGATAAGCGACTGTCGATCCCGTTAATCGCCGGATTTGTCATCGTTGTGGCTATGGCAATTCTCGGGCTTTTGTTTATACCCGCTGTATAAGAACCCCACTTACGGTGTTTCTAAAACACCACAATAAAAAAAGGAGATACAAGAAATGAATAACACAACCACTTCTAAGAATTCTGCTTGGAACGCGAAGGAGGGTGGTAATCAATACTCCCTCGCCAAAATCCTGGGCATCTGGGCCGCGGCGACAATCCCATATTTCATCATAGCCTGGGTGATTTTCCCTGCTGTTACACCAGATTTTGAAAAAGACCCGCTTGGAGCTGGATATGCACGCATGGGTACTTTCGCAATATCCTTAGCCTGGGTGTTCGTACTATCCCTGATAATTGTTTACCGCGAAGAAGGTGATCTACGTTGGGGGACTCTTAAGCGGCGGTTAAGGCTCCACAAGCCATTGGATCCCAGGACTGGCGAACCGCGCGGCAAACTGTGGCTGTGGTTAATACCATTTATACTTTTGCACGCAATCGTTGCAGTTGGATTGCTCCCGATGATTGATGGTTGGGTGTCGAAAGTTCTCCCTTTTTTCGCCCCACCACCTGGATATGAGCTGGGGGAGTTCTTAATGTCGCCTGAAGCTGGACCGCTGTTTAATGGAGCCTGGGGTATCCTGGGTATGTTCCTCATTCTGGCCTTTTTTAACATCTTTGGCGAAGAGTTCCTTTTCCGGGGAGTGCTGCTGCCTAAAATGAACGGTGTGTTCGGCAAGTGGGACTGGGTGGCAAACGGAGTTATCGGGATACTGTATCACGTGAGTATGCCCTGGACCTGGTTTGGGACGACCGGTTTCACATGGATTTTCTTTTATGCCCTGCCGGCAAAATATTTCCGCAGCACCTGGTTCTCCATCATCATCCATGGCTCAATTAACGTGGTGTGGACCATCTTGATCCTTTCCTTGATTTTGTAATTGGGATTTTCCTCTAAAGGAGACAACAACATATACTTCGAGAGGCTCAGTACATGTTTAGAATGAAAAGAACGACCCGAGCAATTGAAATACGTTCCTGTTCCAACTCACATTTTTTGGAGCATGAAGGAGGAAGAAATGTCCACATCTAAGGCAACAACAAACTTTGAACAAGAGGGGACCACACAGGAAATACCGCAGTATAACCTGTGGATGATTCTCTTGATGTTTTTATGGCCGGCTGCGTGGTTTATGTTCCTGATCTACATTGTGACGCCGCTTTTTTGGACACCTGAACCGGGGGAGTTTCTACCCACCTGGATCTTCATAACGATAGCAACTCTGGGCAACGCTGCTGAGCTTATCGTCGCGCTCGTGCTCTTACGGCGTGAGGGTTACACCCTGACGCTCCGCGGGTTGCGCGAACGGGCGCGCCTGCGATGGCCCAAGGGTTGGAAGAAGTGGCTGCTAGCAATAGGAGTCTTGGTACTCGTACTTGCTCTTGGCATGTTGCTCGGACCGATCAGCAAAACTGTGGCCACTATACCAGGATTTATTCCACCAGATTGGTGGCCGGTAATATCCAATCCCAACGTGGAAGTCACAAGTATTCAAGAGATGTTTCCGGATGTGAATCTTGCCGGTAACTACATCTTCTTCATCATGTTTTTCATTGTCTATGGCTTGATTTTTAACGCCATAGGTGAGGAGCTTTACTATCGCAGTTTTCTTCTCCCTAAGATGAGAGCTGTCTTCGGGAGTTGGGATTGGGTAGCAAATGGTGTGCTCTTCGCATTGAAACACATTTACCAGCGTTGGATATATCTTGGCATATTGCCTGGTGGTCTGGCGTTGGCTTTTGTTGGCGGTCCCATTGGCAGTGTATACCTGTCTACGGTCGCTCACTGGGTAGCCAATTACTTGTTCCTTTTCATTATGTCAATACCGGTTGTTTTCGGTGGAGGATGAGTGTATTTGGGAGAAAATATGAACGTCACAATTTTGAACGGCAACCCGGATATAGGCAATACCGCGTTTGACGATTACCTGGCGCGGCTCTCTTATGAGTTGACCTCCAATGATCATGCCGTCACCAGCTTCGATCTGAGAGAGATGGACATTAAGTACTGCATCGGCTGTTTTGGCTGCTGGGTTAAGTCACCTGGTGAATGCCGCTCAGGGGATGAGTCGCGTGAGGTATGCCGGGCGTATATCAACTCAGATTTTGTGCTGTGGGCTTCGCCGGTGATTATGGGCTTCTACAGCGCTCTGCTTAAGAAGGTGACCGATAAGTTGATCTGCATTGTGCATCCCTATGGTGAGTTTGTCGCAGGCGAGGTGCACCACTTGCCTCGCTATGATCATTACCCTACGACGGGTTTGCTGCTGGAGAAGGGAGTAGACAGCGACAATGAGGACATCCGGATCATCGCAGACATACACAGTCGAACAGCGCTCAACTTCAAAAGCAGCTCGGCATTCACTAAACTGACGACTGCCCCCATTGAGGAGGTAGTAGATGCATTTAACCGTATTTAATGGGTCTCCTCGTGGCAGGAAGAGCAACTCGAAAATCATCATGGACGAGTTCCTGAGAGGTTTCGAGTCCACTCGGGGCAATAATTACGATTTGTATTATTTAAACCGCCTCAAGGACACAGATCGTTTCGTGCAGGCATTTGGCGAGGCTGAAACCGTAGTCTTGGTCCATCCGCTGTACACCGACACCATGCCAGCGATCGTTAAAGCTTTCATCGAGGAGCTGGAGCCATATAGCGGACGAGAAGACAATCCGACCATCGGGTTCATCGTTCAGTCAGGGTTTGTAGAAGCAGCACATTCACGCTATGTGGAACGCTATTGGAAAAAGCTATCTAAGCGTTTAGGTAGCCGCTATCTTGGCACGATCATCAAAGGGGGCTGTGAGCCGATGCACAGAGGGGAAAAACAATTCCAGAAAGTCCTGAAAAGTTTTTATGAACTTGGAAAAGCCTTCGGGGAGACAGGTCAATTCGATGAAAAGTTGGTCCAAAAATTGGCGAAGCCAGAGAAATTGTCATCTACGATACGCCTTATCGTCCAATTGGTCTGGAAGATCAGCGGCAATGGATACTGGGATGATTGGCTCAAGGAAAACGACGCCTACGAAAGGAGCTTTGCAAAGCCATATTAACCAAAGTTCTTGTCGAAAACCCTTGTGGATTAGGGATTGTAAGCTAGATACCACAGTCCAGGACTTGGTAGCCTTCGGGCAAAAAAGGTTTATATATATGAAAGGAGGGCTTAAAAATATGAGGTAAAGGACTATCATGTTTCAACTTGTACTATCCAATCAAATTTCAAATTATTTTATATATAAGGAGAATGAATCATGTTAACCCAACGAATTATTGGAGCATTTACATTCCGCAAAGGTGTGTATGCAGAGGTCGAGAAAGACACCAGTTTTACTCAGACCGCCTGGATTATTGTGGCTGTGGTCGCTTTCCTCAACCAGATTGGCTCAAATGCATCCGGCAACCTGGTCAACTGGCTGGTTGGCGCTCTGGTGGGCACAATCTTCGCTGTCGTGGGTTTCGCCGTGGCAGCATGGGTGATCAACTGGGTCGGAAAGACTGTATTCAAAGCTGATGTTACATTTGATGAAATGGTCAGGACTTTGGGTCTGGCCTATGTATGGCAGGTGGTAGGAGTTTTTGGAATTCTATCCGCTTTTTCCGCTGCGCTATCGTGCGTGTTGGCTCCGATCATGGTGATCGCCGCGATTCTACTTGTAGTGGCCTGGTTCATAGCAGCCAAGGAGGCCCTGGATCTGGAATGGTTGCAGACCATCATAACCGTCATTCTGGGCTGGATCGCGTTGATTGTGATCGTGCTAATCGGTGGAGCAATTCTGGGACTTCTAGGTTTTGGCGTGGCTTCAATTGGAGGTCTGCTCAGCCCCTAGAGACTCAAAAGGGAACAAAAAGTAGGTAAAACAGGCTTAATAATAAGAAAGGAGAGATGAAATGAGCGAGGGTAAAGTCCGTACAGAAGAGTTCAAGGTAACCTCAGACAGTGCCGTTGCAAAAATAAAAGAGATCATTGCGGAAGGTAATGTTCGCCGCATCATCATCCAGACTGAGGAGGGGAAATCCCTGATCGAATTTCCTCTCACGGTCGGTGTAGCTGCTGCGGCCGGTGTGCTACTTCTAGCCCCGCTGTTGGCAGCAGTTGGAGCACTGGCTGCTATTGTCACTGATCTCACCATCGTCGTGGAGAGAGAAGGTTAACAACAACCACCATAGTTACCTGAGCAAGGAGCCCTGGTCGCATACCAGGGCTCCTTGGCCCCTAGAGATTCATAAGGGAACAAAAAGTTAACAAAGCAGACTTGATAATAAGAAAGGAGAGATAAAATGAGCGAAGATAAAGTTCGGACAGAAGAATTCAAGGTAACCGCAGACGGAGCCGTTGCAAAAATCAAAGAGATCATTGCGGAAGGTAATGTTCGTCGGATCATCATCCAGACTGAAGAAGGGAAAAGCCTGATTGAATTTCCCCTCACGGTCGGTGTAGCTGCTGCGGCCCGGCGTCCTACTTCTAGCCCCGCTGTTGGCAGCAGTTGGAGCGCTGGTTGCTATTGTCACCGATCTCACCATCGTCGTTGAGAGAGAAGAATAACAACAACCACAACCACCATAGTTGCTTGGGCAGGGATTTTTTAGTTTTAGGGTTCTGAAGCTTGCAACGGTAGAGGGAGTACCCGAGATTAAATCGTTGGTATCTCCAAAGGAGCGTTTTCGAAATGAGTATAGAAGACACCAATAAGTTTGAATCGCGCGAACAAATCGCCGAGACCGTGCGCCTGCAACGAGATCTGTCGGGAGCCGATCTGAGTGGCCTGGATCTGTCAGGCATCAAGCTCACCGGGCTCAAGATGGAAGGCGCCAATCTGAGTGAAACCAACCTGGAAAATGGAGTGTTGGCAGCCAACAACATGGCGGGGATCAATCTGACCGCTGCCCAATTGAACGAAGCCCAGATTGCCGCGGCTAACATGAGTGGCGCCAGTCTGCGTGGAGCCCAATTGAGGGAGGCCAAGATCATTGCGGTCAATCTGGAGAATGCCGACCTGACTGAGACCGACCTGACAGGGAGTAGATGGTTTGCTGTGAATGTTTCTGGGGCAGACTTCAGCGACGTCACGACCGCTGACGCCCACGCCGCAGGTGTGGACTGGTCCAAGGCCAAAGTGCCTCCGACCGAGATTCCGGAGCCATTAACCCTACCGCCCTGGATCCCAGCACTATTTGCAGGCCTTGGGCTGCTGCTTGTCGTCGGCATTATTCTAGCCAGGAAGCGGCGGCAAAACTGAGGGTTCTCAAGGAGCCGATACTATAATATATAAAGGAGCAAAAAAAAAGAGATTTAAAAAATCAGCTTTGGTTATTCAGATCAAACGAATATTATTAACCAATACAAAGATAAGAAAGGAAAACTATAATGATATGGAACTTGGGTTCTCTAATTGTATTAGGTGCTATCGTTGGGTGGTTGGCCAGCATAATCCTCGGTCGCAATAAAGAAATGGGTTGTTGGGCCAATATCGGCATTGGGATATTGGGTGCCCTCATCGCAGGCTTGGTAATGAGCCTGATCTTCCCTAGTGGTCCAGATGTCGGTGGCGTAAACTTGTACAGTATTGTGCTAGGTGTTATAGGCGCAGTTTTATTGCTCCTTATCACCGGCTGGTACCGGGGAAGACCGACGTAAGCTTGGCAAAAGCTCCTCAAATGGGAGCCCACCGTAAAAAGTGGAAACCAATCAAAATATACATGTTCCAAAGGAGGTAAAAATCATGTCTGAATATAAGATGCCTGACCACGAGATGATTGTCGTTGCATTCGATAATGAAAACGAAGCCGATCAAGTCCTGGACAGCCTGAAAGGTTTGCAGTCCATGGATATTGTCGACTTAAAAAACGCGGCTGTGATCGTAAGAGACAGCTCCGGGGAAGTCAAGATCAAAGAGACCAGCGACTTCGATACCAAACAAGGCGCTATGGGGGGGGCTGCGGCTGGCGCTGTGCTGGGCTTGCTGGGAGGAGGATTTCTCAGAGGCGCCCTCCTAGGCGCGGCGGGTGGCGCTGCCGCCGGTAAATTCATCGACCTGGGTCTTGAAGACGATTTTTTGAAAGAAATCGGAGATAACCTGGGGTCTGGTACTTCGGCTGTTGTAGCTCTGGTAGATTTTGAGCAAGTTGACCAGGCAATGGAAGAACTGGATAAGTTCGAGGGTGGTCGTATCTTGCGGCATACCCTGAGCGCTGAAGTCTATACAAAACTCTCTGAGGCTGTCGAGGATTAGTTTCCCGCGACGTAATTGACTCTGAAGTTTGTGAGCAATGGCGCAACACCTTTGCTTTGACAAGGATGAAGATTTCATTCAAAAACCATGTTTCTACATCCTTGACAAAGCACGAATGTCCCGCGTTGTAAACTGCACAATGGTTTGGGGACATAGACGCAACTCTATAAGCAGGCTGGTAGAGAAGATTTAGCCTTTGGAATGAGGAGCAGGGGATCAAGCTATGAAAGGGCTTGAAAAGAGATTCTTTATCTTCCCGCAGGTTGAGATTGATATCGAGGATTTCGATTATGAAGGCTATATACTCGATATTGGAGGTGGAGGCGAAGGGGTGATTGGGCAACTCAAAGGTAAAGACGTAATTGCAGTTGATATCAGTAAGGAAGAACTTGAGGAAGCTGCAGATGGTCCTTTGAAGATTGTGATGGACGCCCGTGAACTTCAGTTTCTAGATGAGAGCTTCTCTACAGTGACGGCATTCTTTTCGTTGATGTACGTTCGGCAACGAGAGGATCAGATAAAGATATTGGAAGAAGCTTGGCGTGTCCTAAAGCCAAACGGAACTCTTCACCTTTGGGAGGTTGATCTATCAGAAAGACCTCACACGGAGAAGGAGTTCTATTTAGTGCATCTTTTTTATCGTTTAGGTGATGATGTTACTGAATCCGGATTTGGGCAACGCTGGCCAGAGGAGCCAAGGAGCGAGGATCATTACATCACCATGGCAAAAGAGGTGGGTTTTCGAGATGCCAGTATCGAGAGGAATAAGAACACATTCTATGCCAAGCTGATTAAGGATTGAATAGAGGTCTTTCTTTGCCCAACCGTACAAGGTATCAGCGTGCTTTTTCCAGGAATACCGAAATGACAAGCATTCGCCAGACTACTGAACCAAACATCGGCTATTTCTTTTCACTACCCGAACGCACCATCCGCGCTTTAGCTATTTTAGTTGGTGGATTGGTCTTCGAGGTGACAGAAGTCCTGTTGCCTGGCTGGTTGCGCCAGTCCCGCCTCTACCAGGCCACCATCGGTGGACTGCTGCGCATCGCCATCGAACTTGTGGGTGGCGTTGCCGGCGTCTTGCCATCCGATGACATGGATATACAAGAATTTTCTATTCGTAAAGCAGCTGGTACTGGTGTCGAGCTGGCTGGTTTTCTAACGATAGGTTGGTCTCCAATCTGGCTGTTCGCAGTCGCCGCCGATATAACCGGCGGCACGCGCACCTATCTGGTTGCGCTGGTCGCCGAACTCCAGCGTGATGGGATGTTGCCAGAAGAGGCTGACATTTCCTCCATCGAGGAACTGCTCGATGCCCTGGAAGGAACCTCCGGCATCATAGCAGAGGCACTCGACGTGCCTCCATTGAATGTAGGTGATTTGCGCACTTCCTGGGGTGAATTAAAACGGAACGCTACTGATCTACCAGACGCCAGTAGTCTGGCAAGCCTATATGAAGATTTACAACACGTGGCGAAGCAGGAAGAACAATCGCTGCAGTCCATATCATCGCTGATCGCCCTTGGCGCCGCGCGCGCGGGTGTTCAAGTGGGTCAAGCTCACGTTTTTGATTACTACCAGGATGCTTTGCGCACTATTAATAAAGAAGGCTTGCCGGTCTACGCAAAGCGCGTTTCCAGACCTTACCTGACGGCGGCGAAGAGTCATTTTAACCCCCAGCGGATAACCTACACCGAACGCCTGTTGCAACGGGTGTGAAAAGCTTACATTGACTAGATTTCACTTCTAAAAGGGAACAGAAAAATAAAAAACACAACTTCTTCAGAATGAAACGAAAATTCGTTTGTTTCCTAATTCGCTGTAGTGTTGTACGGGCAAGGTAAAAGATGAATGACTAACGAGATGTGATAGATGAATCAAACAACAATTAGTACAACCGGTCCGGCACCGTAAGCCCTTAGTACAACTTCGTAACTGAGACGATAAAAAGTGTTTTAACCTACAAACGAAATAAGGAGAAGAAAATGGACACACATGTAAGAATACTTGGCTGGTTGTGGATCATATTTGGCGTGTTGGGGATTCTGGGAGCATTATGCATTGGTATTAGTACCGCGGGGGGAGGGTTGATCTCTCAGGATGATACTGCCATCCTTGTCACATCGATCGTTGCTGTGGTCTGTGGCGGCTTGTTTTTCTTGGGATCTGCGCTGAACATCATCGCCGGAGTTGGACTGCTCAAGTACAAGTCTTGGGCGCGCATCCTGGCGATTATTTTGGGGATTATCAATCTGTTTGGCTTCCCCATCGGCACTGCCCTGGGCATCTACACCTTTTGGGTAATGTTCAACGAAGAAACCAAGCAGCTTTTCGAGACTGGATTCGCGAGCAGTGAGTTGCTAGAGGAAAACACCGAACTGGCTGAATAACGCTCCGATGGGCATATTGGACTGGGCGAATTGAGAGGAGATACATTATGAGATCCATTGTGCAGCGCTACCCATTGGTTTCGTATTACGTATTCACCTTGATCCTTTCGGGCTTGATTTTTGCCCTATTATTTGCAGCCGGGTTGGTCGAAGGGCTTTTTTTCCTAGCAACCTTTGGACCTGGTTTGGCCGCCATTCTGGTCACGTTACTGATCGGCGGTGGAGCGGGTGTCCGGGAACTGCTGGGCAGATTATTGATCTGGAGAGTTGGGATTCAATGGTGGCTGGTTGCGCTGCTCTTACCCGCGCTGGTCGTTCTGGGGGCCGTGTATCTCTTCTCACTTTTCGGCGGTCCCGCGCTTGACTTCAGCCGCTATCAGCCCCTTTTCACCGTTATCCCCATGATTATCCTGATCACGCTGCTCAACGGCGTAGGCGAGGAGTTGGGCTGGCGAGGTTTTATGCTGCCACGCCTGCAATCCCGCTACAACGCATTGGTGGCGAGCCTGATACTTGGTACCTTCTGGGGATTATGGCACGCACCAGTCTACTTCATCGCAGGCACAACCCAATCCATCTTCCTGGCACAAGTGGGCTTTTGGGCAGGCTTGCTGCTCTTCACCTTTTCCACGATCGCCATCTCCGTGACCTTCACCTGGGTATTCAACAATACCCGCGGTAGTGTTTTGATCGCCGCCATCTTGCATGGTGCCACTAATGCCTGGATGAATTATTTCCTGACGAATCCCGCCGGGGAGGTCTTGGGCATCACCATTTGGTCAACCGTGCTATGGGCGGTTTTCGCTGTCGTTTTGCTCCTAGTTTGCGGGTCAGAGCAGCTTTCTCGTTCCGTCGAAAGGCAAACTGGTTGAAACTATGAACCAAATCACAAACCCAATCAAAGAAGCCGGGTTGTTTTTCGCCCTGACATTAGGTTTAGTATTCCTTATATTCTGGGGACCATTGGCCTTGCTTGGCATACCCGGGGCAAGCCTGACCGGTGCCAGCGGTCCTACCTGGGCAGTCCTCTTGTTTGTGTTGGGAGGTTTCACGCCATCTTCGGTGGCTCTCTTCTTGACCTGGCGGGTACACGGAAAAGATGGCATGCGTATGATGGTAAGACGGCTGAATCCGCGTACGGTCAACCTTAAATGGCATCTCGTTATCCTGCTGATGATCAGCCTGGCTACTCTAGGTCAACTGATAATCATCAGGCTGCTCGGTTTCACATTTAACCTCTCCCTCTTCCTGTCTCGGATCATATTTTTGTTACCCTTGCTCATCCTGGGTCCACTATCCGAGGAACTGGGCTGGCGTGGTTTTGCGCTTGGTCGCTTGCAGACTCGCTGGAACGCACTGATCTCGAGCCTGATGGTAGGTTTCTTTTAGGGGTTGTGGCATCTACACCTTTTCTATATCCCTGGCACATCCCAGTACCTGTACGATATGTCTTTCTTTGGGTTTCTGGTGGGTTTATTGGCCATCTCGGTGCTTTATACCTAGATCTTCAACAACACGGCAGCCAGCATCTGGAGCGCGGTGTTCTTCCATTGGATCTATACCTATGTCTTAGACACGATGGGAGCTGGTATGGCACCACCACCTGCAGCATACCAGGTATTGCAATATGTTCCCTATATCATCATCGCCATCGTTGTGTTGGTTATCTGGGGCCCAAGGAAGCTAATCCGCTCGTAATTGCATCAAGACGCGGTCATAACAACGTGAGATTATTTATAATGGAGACCGAACTATGTATACGGGGCGCAGGGTGAGGTTCCAACTTGTAAACTAAGCCTCAACGACGGAAGTGGCATTAACAGTGACCTGTTGCTCATCGCTGGCGGGCCGAAGAATCATCCCCCGCTAGCCGGTGACAGGTGAAAAGGTTGAACGAAAGAAGGAGGTGTAGATGTTAAATGATATGTAAAGCTCGTTGTAGATCAAAATTTTCGTATATAAATATTAGGAGACAAATTTAAAGGGGAATGCCATGAATACACAAGTAAAAATAGTTGGTTGGCTCTGGATTGTAAATGGGATGCTGAGTATTTTGATGGCAATCATTGGTCTTGCTGTCATCAACTGGCCTGG
>RCNB010001997.1_pt1 | contig 15410 bp, 13 predicted proteins | sample 2041321 | NCBI WGS metagenome assembly RCNB01 (sample SAMN09708232, study PRJNA481090) | Marine sediment metagenome, whole genome shotgun sequencing project. | reverse complement strand
TCTTCCTTTTAATCTCACACTTTATTTTGATCCATCAGATCAAACAACAACCTCTATTCTTAGAAGTATTCTTGCCAGTGTGATCTATCAATTAAATATGAATATTATTGGTGGAGAAAGTGTCATTGGTATAAATGAAGAACGTTCTATTGGTGAAGATTTTGATTACATTGATTTCTTTTTGCCAGGTATGATTGGTTTTACTATTATGACTTCATGTATTTATGGAAGTATTGAACGTAATACTAAATATCGAAAGGATGGGATTTTAAGAAAACTGTTAACGATGCCAATAACCCGGGCAGAATGGATTTTATCAAAAATGTTATTCATGCTGTTTCTTTCATTTGTATCTACCTTAGTGATAGTTGGAATTCTTGTATGGGGCGTCAGTATTAAAATTAACATATTTTTCTTCTTATTAGTGATTGCAACAAGTTTTCTTTTTTCGGGTATTGGAATGATTATTGGCCGGTTTGTAAAAGAACAAGAAACTGCGGATATGGCTGGCGGGGCAATCACATTTCCAATGATGTTTCTTGCTGGAACCTTTTTTCCACTTGAAAGTATGCCTGATTACATGCAATCAATTGCTCAAGTCCTACCTTTGTATTATGTTAATGAAGGAATGAGAAATGCAATGATTTATGCAGATATTGATAAATCACTATTTTTCTCAGCTTTTGTTCTTGTTTTCGCGGCTGTGTTTTTTATAGCAGGTATTCTCCTCACAAAATGGAAGGAAGACTAATCCTTGGGCCATTCAAAATGTGTGTTTTTAAAAAATGTAAAATCTAATTCGGCCCAGTCGTTAAAATCTCCCTTTCCATGGGTTCCATCGGAATAATCGATTATTCTGTATGTATAACGATAGTTCATACAGCTTTTATAATTACCATTGTAGTGTGAAAGGCCATGTTGCAACTGTATTATCGTTTCCACCATGGTCATCAACAAAAAGACCTAGAGTATGCCCTAGTTCATGAATGGAACCACCAATTATTAGCTGCTCTCTGCTAAAGGATGGTTGATTGTTTTGTAGCATTTGTGCAGAGATATCAAATGAATCAAGATGATCCCATCCGACAAAAGCAAATCCCGGGCCAGGGCCATAATCACACACCAGACAGTAATGAAAAATTCCCTTTCTTGGATTATTCAAATCGTTATGTAAAAAATAATTCCAGTACAGATCACGCAAATCTGCAAATGAGAAATTTAAGGTGGACGGAATTTCTTCGCCACCTTCAAGATTTCCATTATCTACATGAAGTGTAATATTATGTTTTTCAAATGCAGATGTCATCTTGGATATAGACTTGCAACACGGTTTGTTTGGAGCATTAGGATCCTGTGCTTTTACCCAATCAAACTCAAGGAAGATGTCGTCATAAAACGGACTCGAATTCCATTGATCTGTGAAACATTCTTCTATGTTGTTCAATCCATCCTCGTCTGGATCAAGATTTTTATGGTCATTCCATATAAATGGATCATATCCCCACTTTTCTTCCCACCAATCTGGAATACAATCGTTATCACTGTCTGTTCCAGGTAATTCTATTTCAACATATCGTGAATTGTTGATTGTTACATTATATCGATTATAATCTATCTCCCAGCTTGAACCAGCGTTTTCAACCTTTTTAAAAAACCATGGAAAAAATTGTATATTATCAGATTTGAAAAAAAGCCTACCGTTTTTTTCGCGTTCTAGGGCTGTGGGGCCTAAAGGCGAACCCCACCAGTTATTCATTGCATCACACAACGATTGTTCAGAATACATTCCGAATAGAGAACTGTAAATGTTATTGTTCATAAGATTACATTTGCTATTTTCTACGTATATTCCAAATCTAAAATTATCTCTTATTTCACAATTTTTGATTTCAATATCTTTTGAATCTTCCCAAATAGAAATTCCAGCATGTGTGTTCCAAAAAAGATTAGAGTGAGAGATGTAAATATTAGAACAATCTGCAATTTTTATGCCGAAACCATTGTGACTAACTATACAATTTAAAATATCGATATTTCGACAATAATTTAGGAACAAACCCCCCTCGTTATCATTGTTATTGTATGCAGTACATTGTGCCACCTCAATATTTGAAGAGTTGTTGAAGAAGAAGCCTATGCCATTGGTCTGCGCATAGCAATCAGTTATTTCAATTCCATCGGAGCCTCCTATGTTTAGCCCCAAAGCGTTATGGTTAAAATAACAATCTGTAACTTTATTTCCATTGGATGATCGGAGATATATTCCTTCGCCATTGGTATGAAATGTACAGTTATTTATTTCGTTATCATTTGTTCCATTGACATACGCGCCGGTTTTGGTTCGGTATATGGTACATTTTCTTATTACGTTGCTCCCCGAATCTAATTTGATACCTGCGTTGTCCATGTGCCCGCCGGAGTTTCTAATAGTGAGTTGTTCTATTGTGACACAGTTTTCAACAACATGAACGGCATATTCTCTATACGTGCCATCGATAATTGTATTCTTTCTATTTTCACCAAATAATGTAATAGATTTATCAACAACAATATTTTCATAGTATGTTCCGCTAAAAACGTAGATGATATCACCATCTGATGCTGCAACAACCCCATCCTGAATATGCTGATATGGATGCTCCATCGTTCCATCCCATGGCCCTTCTTTGTTGTCATCATCCACATATGTTGTCCCCTTGTTCAGCGGTAGTGTTGTATTTTCTGGTTCTAATTGTCTGCTCATGACTGTCATGTTTATAATCGTCAACAAACGTTATCAATAATGTGATTAGTCTTTTATTCAAGAGGTATTCCCTAATTCAAAATCAAATGATTGGTACATAAATTTATCTACATAAAAATATATAGAATTTCACAGATTTCTTTCTCCCAGTTCCAATCATAAGACAATATTGATGGTAGGACAAATATCGATCCAGGAAGAAAAAATAAAAGAGCTTATGTTTCTCCAGATAAACTCTTAGTTCCGATTAGTGTTTTTGTATCCATAACGCCCTTGATGGATCGTATCTTGTTTATAACTACGCCACCTATCGAATCGATGTCATTAGTCTCGATTTTTAACAAGATATCATATTCTCCAAAGAGGGGATGGACCTCAGTTATTTCAGGTGTTCCTCTAAGCCTCTCATATACTTCCTTCTCATATAGTGGGCTTATACTCAACAATGCAAATCCAATTGCCATGAAAGACCGAATAATGGTTCTATGTCATATAATTTTCTTTTAATTGTGCCAAAACGAATGGGTCTATGAGCAAAAATTATATAACCCGTGAATTACATATGTTAGCAAGTAACGTAGGAGGTGTTTTATTGCAGGAAAGAAGTAAATCAAGTATAACCAATGTTGCAGAAAAAGAGTTAAATCTACTCGGTAGGCATCTGGATGTTTTAAAGACGGTTAAGGAACAGGGTCCAATAGGCATCATACGACTATCGCAAATAACTGGGCAACCCCAGCATATGATTAGATACTCTTTAAGGACCCTAGAAAAAGATGGTATAATAATACCTTCACCTCAGGGCGCTATAGTTACTGACGAGATGCATGAAACGCTTGGCACTCTTGAATCAACATTGGATGAAATCAACACCACGGTTATGAAACTTAAAGATAAGTTAAGGTAAACGATAAAGGGAAAAGCATTGAATTATTTACCAATTTTCATGAGTAGAATACATGTTGAATTTGAGCAACATTATTATATAAGATTAGCGAATAACCCTACTAAAATTTGCAGGAGAAATGCATATGAAGATAGGAAAATTATTAATTTTGGCCATGAGCATATCGTGCCTTTTAATCGGCTCGATGTATTCAGTAGTGGCTGCTGATGAAGAGGAAAGTATCGAAGATCCTGAAGGGGATGTTTTTGTTTTTGATTATGCTTCTGAAGATATGGAAGATTTAGTAACTACAGATGAAAAACCAAATATTGATATCAAACAAATTACATATGCTAAAGATAACGGAAATAAGGAAGTAACATTAACCCTTGAAGTATTTGGGAATATTGAGGACAAGGGCAGTCTGGACTCAGAGGATTTAAGTTCTCTTAATCTTATTTCTTATGGCCTCTCTCTTACCACTTCTCAAGATACATATGAGATCAATTACATTAATCAAACATGTCAATTGTCCTATTCCAATTATACTGTGGTAAATATTACAGATTTTTCAGTTGCTGGCGGGATTCTTACCATTCAATTTGATGTATTAAACGCAAGTGAAACATATGACGAAATGATTGCCAATACCGTAGAGTTAGTTTTTTCAGGGGATGATATTGGTTACTATATGGATATGGCTCCAGATGAACCCATGTCTGTGGATGTTGGTGGGCCATATGAGGGAGAGGCAGGAGACGACATTGAGTTTTCTGGATATGCGTATCTTGGTGCGCCCCCTTACACTTATGAATGGAATTTTGGTGATGGTAAAACGGCCACTGGGAAGATTTCCGTACATTCCTATGAAACTGCAGGAAATTATACTGTAACTCTAACCGTAACAGATGATGCAGGTTCAACTGCCACTGACACTACACTGGTACCTATTACTAAAGGTGACACACCTCCTTCCAATGGTGGAAATGGAGCAGATTCCGGTTTACTCCTGTTTGTTGCAGTGATTGTGATAATTGCCATAATCGGTCTTATAGTAATAATTTTCATCGTAAGAAGATAGGACCAATAATCTAAATTATCTTCTTATTTTTTCTTTAATCTTTTAGATTAATTTTTTTTAGTTATCTTTTTATTTGAATATTGTATGACGTCTTTAGAGGCATTAGGTATGACTGAGAAAGAGAGTAAATATGCTTACAAGAAGAAGTCGGCTTGGGATATTCTTACCAAGGACCATATAAAAAAAGCGTTTGACTTTTCGGAAGGATACAAAAAATTCTTAAATAGTGCTAAAACTGAGAGGGAAGCAATACAAGAAATAAAGAAAATCGCTAAAAAACATAAGAAAAAAATCATATTAAATCGGGAATCAGAAGCGGCTATTGTTTTGCCGGGTAAAAAACCGATAAGTGAGGGAGTTCGCATTGTCATATCTCATGTTGATTCTCCAAGATTAGATTTAAAACAGGTTCCTCTGTTTGAAGATTCGGAGAGCAATCTGGCTCTTTTTGAGACTCATTACTATGGTGGAATAAAAAAGTTTCAATGGGTTACAATACCTCTTGCACTACATGGAGTTGTAGTTAAAAAAGATGGTACAAAACAGACTTTTACATTGGGTGAAGATGAAAAGGATCCTATTTTTTCTGTCCCAGATATACTCCCACACCTATCTCATGAAGTTCAAGATACGAAAAAAATGAGTGATGCAATAAAAGGAGAAAGTCTTGACATAATTGTTGGTAGCAGGCCTGTTAAAGGCGATATTAAAGGAAAGATAAAGACTGCGATACTTGATAAATTGCACGAAGATTATGGGATGATTGAAGAGGATTTTATCTCTGCTGAACTTGAAGCAGTCCCGGCATTCAAGGCAAGGGATATGGGTTTTGATAAATCACTCATAGGTGCTTATGGACAGGATGATAGATCTTGCGCATTCACATCGTTAAAAGCAATTATTGATTTGAATCGACCGGAACACACTGCGATATCTCTTTTTGTAGATAAAGAGGAGATAGGTAGTGAAGGAAATGCATCTGCTCAGGTTATAACCTTTTTAAGGTCAATTATCAAGGAGTTAGACCCAAATGTTGACATGGATGGTGTAATGCTAAAGTCCAAGGTAATCTCGGCGGATGTTAACGCTGCGGTGACTCCCAACTATACTGAGGTTTTTGAACTTAAAAACGCGTCATCTCTGGGAAATGGTATAGTCATGTCCAAGTATACGGGTCATGGTGGCAAGTACTCAGCTAATGATGCTTCTGCAGAATATGTCGCTGAAATACGGACAATGCTCAATAAAGCGAAAATACCCTGGCAGACTGGGGAGCTTGGCAAGGTTGGCAAAGGTGGCGGAGGTACAGTTGCAAAATATTTCTCAAGACTTGGAATGGAAGTTATAGATCTTGGACCTGCAGTGATGTCTATGCATGCACCATACGAGGTTACTAGTAAGGCTGATATTTATTCTTCGTACCTTGCATATAGTGCGTTTCTAAAAAGCTGATAGCACAAACACCAGAACCATAATTCTTACTAACGAGTCAAGCCCTGTGTTTTTCCAGGGACATCATAGGAATGTTTATATATAAGTTCTCTTATGTCATTTAAAAGGGTATCGAAAAGCTTAAAAGAGCAAAGGGGGAAGAATTTCGATGGTTCAGACTCAATCAAGAAAGAAGGAAAAACCAAGCATAGAAGAGATTACACAATGTCCTGAATGTGGTAGTACACATTTAACTAAGGATTATTCTAGAGCCGAGTTAGTTTGTGAAGATTGCGGGCTAGTTATTGATGAGGATTTTATCGATCATGGTCCCGAGTGGCGGGCGTTTGACAGCGATCAACGTGAGAAAAGAGCACGTGTGGGAGCTCCGATGACGTATACCATTCACGATAAGGGTCTTAGTACCATGATTGGCTGGAAAAACCGTGATTCTTATGGAAAATCAATTCCAACAAGAAACAGGGCCCAATTATATCGTCTGCGGAAGTGGCAGAGAAGAATTAGAATTAGCGATGCCACAGAAAGAAACCTTGCGTTTGCATTATCTGAACTCGATAGAATGGCATCTGGCATGAGTCTACCTAGGAATGTCAGAGAAACTGCAGCTATGATTTATAGAAAGGCAGTTCTAAAAAACCTAATCCGTGGTAGAAGCATTGAGGGTGTATCTGCAGCTGCCCTTTATGCGGCTTGTCGTCAATGTAACGTACCAAGAACGCTTGATGAGATTGCAGGATCTTCAAGAGTATCTAGAAAGGAAATTGGAAGGACATATCGATTTATCGCTCGTGAACTGGGGCTTAAACTTATGCCAACCTCGCCAACGGATTACATTTCAAGATTTTGCAGCGAGTTAAAACTTACTGGGGATGTACAATCCAAATCAATTGAAATCCTTAAAGATGCTGCTGATAAGGAGCTTACAAGTGGACGTGGACCAACCGGTGTTGCTGCCGCCTCCATTTATATTGCATCAATACTGTGTGGTGAGAGAAGGACCCAAAGAGAAGTAGCAGATGTGGCAGGTGTGACAGAAGTAACTATTCGAAACAGATACAAGGAACTTGCAGAAAGACTCGACATTGATATTATTTTATAATCTTTATGACTCGTTGGTATTCAGAGAAGAAAAGGGAGCATTTCTATAAGGAAGCCAAGCGCGTGGGTTATAGAGCTCGCTCTGCGTTTAAATTAAAACAAATTCAAAAGAAATTTAGAGTCATGCATGAGGGCGAGGCAGTTATAGATCTTGGCGCTGCCCCTGGTGGCTGGAGCCAGGTTGCAAAAGAGCTTGTTGGTGAGGGTGGAACAGTAATTGGAATAGATCTTCTACGCATTGAACCAATAAATGGTGTAACTTTTTTAAAGGGGGATATGACCAAGGAGTCAACTCTGCAGATGATCGTGCAAATCATTGGGGACGATAAGGCAGATATATTGTTATCGGATATGTCTCCCAACATCTCTGGTAATTACTCGATTGATCAGGCAAGGAGTATATATCTCTGTGAACAAGCACTCAAAGTAACAGAAAATCTCCTTAAAGATGGGGGACACTTTGTGTGTAAGGTATTTGCTGGAGAGGATACAGGCGATTTCATCCAGAAAGTTCATCAAAAATTTAAAGCAGTGAACTGTTATTCTCCTCCTGCCTCACGTAAGAGCAGCAGTGAAGTATATGTAGTTGCCCGATCTCTTCAAAAATCGCATGGTTAAATGGAGAAATTTATAAATAATAACAAGAGCATATGGCATGTTTGTTACTGTTGTCACAGAACGTAATATGGGTTACATAACACGGGCTATATATTGAATGTTACGGAAAATTTATATAAACTTGGATACATAATTAATATACTGTAACATTATTACATTTGCTCACCTCGCTTTGTAATAATGGGGGACATACTAATGATGAAAAACCAGCCACTTACACTAAATAGTTTCTTCGAAATTACAAAAGAAGATATTGAGAAAAAGATAGCATCTACGATTTCTGATAAAAAAATATTTTCAATATTAAAGTCAGGAAAACGTCTGCGCCCGTTACTTGCACAGCTCTCTTTTAAGGTCTGTACTGGTGGAAAGGAAACTCCTTATCAATATCAAAGATCTGTCGAAGGTACTGTAAGCATCGAACTAGCACATACTGCATCTCTTGTGCATGATGATATAATTGATGAAGACAAAGAGCGGAGAGGAAAACCTGCCTTTTACATTAAGGAAGGTGTACCAAATGCTCTTTTAAATGGGCATAAGATGCTTGCAATCGGTTTTAATATTGCTCTCAGTCATGGGGAACAAATCGCTCAATTGTATGTTGATACGTGGAGTGAGATTTTATGCGGGGAGCTTAAGGAAGTTAATTTTAACAAGGATGACGTTAAAAACGGTACAAATGAGTTATCTACAAAATCAAAAATTTTCAGTGAATATAATAAGATAATCAACATGAAGACAGCATCTCTATTTTCTTCGGCTTGTAAAGCAGGAGCGATTGAGGCAGATGCAACAGGTGATATATTAACAATACTTGCAGATTATGGTAGGGAGATAGGACTTGCGTACCAACTTGCCGATGACCTTGTCGATCTTGAAAAAGGTGAAATGATAGATAGCGTTGTTGTTCCTTTATTGACTAGACTGGAGAATAAAACAATTGATAATAATTCTTTTAAACTGAATATAATTAAAAGAAAACTTGCAAAAAACTCATCAAAAATTAAACAATTATACATTGAGGAAATCAAACGACATGTAACCAAGGCCGAAAAACTAAGTAAGTCGGATATAATTCCTCCATCGCCATACAAGGATCTCCTTACAGACGCACCTGCTTATATCACAAACTCTATGTTAAAAGAGATAAACATCACGATATAGACCTGAAAGAGTTCATTTTATTTTTTTCCTTGTTCTTTTGATAACAACATATGCTATTATCACTGTAGCAATGATGCCAACTAGGATGAGGGTGAGTGTTGTATTTATCTCGGCAAAAATAAGGAATGCTTGTGAAAACATTGCTATAAGTAGGCAACCAATAACTGCTCCAATCGATATTGCAATAAAGGTGTTACGTGGCGTCATGCCAATTAAACGTCCAACAATAGAACCAACCATTCCTCCGGAGCCCTGAAAGGGAACCATTACAAAAAGCACTATCCCAATAAAACGAAGGGGCTTAATCCACCCATATTTTTCCTCAACATTTTCACCTTTTTCTTCAACTTTTATCATAAAGTTGCCTATGATAGGTATCTTTTTTGCCAGATCGTAGTTCCAAACAAGAAACAATGCTACCACTATATCAATAAATGCAATTGATAAAGCCATAATAATGGGGTTGATTGATGGAACAATTGACACATAGCCTGTAATAGGATTTGTAATTTCTCCTCCACTAACTCCAAGAGGGATAATGGATTCTTTTCCCAAAGGTGGGAAAAAATACACCATCATCAGAAGTAGCAATTTTGCCGAACTTGCTTCCCCAACAGTATACTGCAATACTAGAATGCCGGTAACTGCTATGATAAACGGCACAAAGAATTTTGCCAACCGAATCAAAGGTTCTGATTCCACCCTCACGTCTATATCTCCAGTGTCCTAATGTACTATGATTATAAAGACTATTTCAATTAATTTAGTTGGGTGACAATTGCTGCGTGGTCCTTTTCATAACGCGATAAATCTATTAGATTGACGATATTGAGTCCATGTTCTTCTAGATCCTCGGTTACAAGCTTGTATACTTGTTTTGGTTTCATCGATATGTCTATGTTTCTTGCTTTAACCATGATAATTCCCTGACCGTCTTTTTTCAAATATCTCGTGACATTTTTTATGAAAATTTCAGATTGATTCCTTTGTGATATGTCTTGATATACAATATCTACGGTAGGCACAATTGTGCTATATCTATCTGGGTGATTGGCATCGGATAGGATTGGCATTATATTTTGTCTTTTTTTGCTCAGTTGTAATAATTTTTTTACAGCAACTGGAGAGCTTTCAACTGCGTAAACTGTTCCATCCTTTGCAATGTCAGATATATGACTAACTGTTGTGCCTGTTGCGGCACCCAGATATAATATCTGAGAATCTGAACCTATTTTGAGGTCTTTCAATCCATTCATAATAGCCGCAGCTAGTTTGCTTCTGTATGGAGTCCAAGAGCGAAACTCTTTGTTCCTATAAGTTATCAATTTTTCATTATAGACTTTGATTCCTTTACAACCCTTTAGATTTTGAGTAAATAATCTGCCATTTTTTTCAAATACGCCATCAATGCTTACAGGTTTCATTAATGGTTGTTATGAGATGCGTTTGATAAATATTTTGTCGAAATCTTAAATTACAGCTATAGTATACACCTGGCGATGATAGATATGGTATTGAAGTCACCGTTGAACGATATTCATAATGAACTTGGAGCCAAATTTACTGAGTTTGCTGGTTTTGAAATGCCGATACAGTTCTCGTCGATCAAAAATGAACATCTGGCTGTGAGAAAATCAGTTGGTCTTTTTGATGTATCTCACATGAGTAATGTATGGATTACAGGTAAAGATGCAGAGAAACTGGTAAGTCTTACAACTGTGGAGGATGCATCAAAAATTGTAGATGGCAAAAGCCAATACACGGCAATTTTAAGAGAAGATGGTACTGTGATAGATGATACAATCTTTATGCATCTTGGGGAAAAATATATGATGATACCAAATGCAGGTATGTCAGATGAGGTTACTAAATGGCTCAATGACAAAGCCAAAGAGTATGATCTCCGTGCAACTGCTGAAGATGTTTCCAAGGATTATGTCATCATTGCAATTCAAGGGCCTAAATCAAGGGAAATATTGCAGAAACTTACAGATACCGATCTTAAAACTGTGGGCTTTTTTGGTTGCCAGTACGCAGATATTGCAGGTGTAAACTGCATTATTTCACATACTGGTTACACTGGAGAATTGGGATTTGAATTGCAAATAACTCCATCTAAAATGGCAAAGGATATTTTCCGTAAAATCCTAAAAGCTGGGAAAGAATTTGATATAGAGCCAATTGGACTCGGTGCACGTGATACACTTAGACTAGAGAAATGTTTCATTCTTGCAGGCAATGAATTTGAAGGTGGTAAAACACCGCTTGAGGCTCTTATGTCTTGGACAATAAATTGGGATCATGATTTTATTGGTAAAGATGCCCTGTTAAAACAAAAGGAACAGGGAGATTATCAACGACTGACCTATATGGAATGTATCGATAAGGGCATTCCTCGACATGGCTGCAAGGTACAAAAGGATGGTAAAGAAGTAGGTGTTGTTACAAGCGGAACGATATCTCCCTGCCTAAACAAAGGCATTGCAATGGCTTATGTTGACCCTGATTACAGAGAAAAAGATACAATACTTGAAATTATTGTGAGAAATAAATCTGTGAAAGCTAAGGTAGTCAAACCGCCATTTGTAAAAAAAGACTGGGCACAGCAAAATTAGAAACCTTTAAAACACTGTTGAAAATAACGGATTTTGATAATTATGTCCGATGAAGTTAGAGATGATTTGAAGTATACAGATACGCATGAATGGTTGAAATTAAAGGCCAATACTGCAATTATTGGGATAACTGATCATGCTCAAACTGAACTTACAGATATTGTTTTTGTTGAGTTACCCGAGGTTGGTAAAGAAATCAAAAAAGGGGAAGAACTCTGCGTTGTGGAATCTGTTAAGTCTGTTTCAGAGATATATTCACCGGTTAGTGGAAAGATTGTTAATGTAAACGAGAAACTCGAGGATGCGCCGGAAACTGTCAATGAAAAACCTTATGATGACGGATGGCTTGTCGAGTTGGAAATCAAAGATAAATCGGAAATTGATGCGCTAATTGATGCAGAATCGTACAAGAAATCACTGTAAAATTAGAGAAATCATCATTCCCATTCATTCATTTTCAAAAATTTATGGTGATATTGTTCAAAATCGTTGGAAAACGAATATTTTTTAACTTCAATTTTTTTTATCTTATACATATGGAGAAAATTTCAGAACATCTTTTTCCGAAACGTTATTATATTGTTTAACATATCTCACATTTAGGCGGAGAGATGGGATTGCAAGTAAGTTCAAAGTATTTTTTTAATAGCGGTGTTTAACACCTCCGCCGCCTCCCCCATAAATTTTAATCATTATATTTAAAAACGTTAAGTTGTTTTACTGGATTTGATTCAATGAAACTTCTACTCATACATAGCGACTATATAGAATATGAAGTAAAAGATAAGGCCATTTCGGTTCCTGAGGAAATAAGTGCTCATGGCGACAGGATGGAAGAGGCTCTTACTGTATTTACTGCTGTTGAAAAAATTGATGAAAAATCTCATACGCAGGCAGTGTTAGATGCAACGGTCGAGATTGTAAAAACTGCAGAGCAACTAAAAGTTAATAACATAATGCTTTACCCTTATGCACATCTTTCTTCTGATCTAGCAAGTCCAAAAGCAGCAAAAGAAATTCTTATAGAAATTGAATATGAGCTAAAAAATAAAGACTTCAATGTAAAACGATCGCCATTTGGATGGTACAAAGCATTTAAAATTTCATGTAAAGGTCATCCTCTATCTGAACTTTCAAGAGAGATAATCCCTGGAAAGGAGAAGAAAACTGCAGAAAAGGAAAAAGAAATTGTCTCGCAATGGTGTATTTTAACTCCTGAGGGGGAGCTTACTGATGCCGATAAATTTGATTTTACGGGTCATGATGAACTAAAACTTTTATATGAATATGAAAGCAAGGGGTCCCGAAAATCAGAAGGGCAGCCCGCTCATGTTAAGATGATGCAATCTCAGGAGCTTGTCGACTATGAACCAGCAAGTGATTCCGGTAATTTCAGGTGGTATCCAAAGGGTAGACTCATAAAGGGTCTTCTTGAGACTCATATCAATAACATGGTAGGAGATTTTGGTGGAATGCAGGTTGAAACACCCATTATGTATGATATAGAACATCCTGCACTAAGTGCCTACTTGAAGAAATTTCCTGCCCGGCAGTACACCATTAACTCGGATAATAAAAATTTCTTTTTGCGTTTTGCCGCGTGTTTTGGTCAGTATATGATAATGAAAGATATGACGATGTCGTATCGTAATCTTCCCTTGCGATTGTATGAACTCACGCATTATAGTTTCAGACGGGAGCAGAGTGGCGAAGTAAGTGGCCTAAAACGTCTACGTTGTTTCACTATGCCTGATTTGCATACTTTGTGTGCAGAGATAGAGCAGGCAACAGAAGAATTCAAAAGACAATTTGACACTGCAAAGAAATGGATGAATGCTCTTAAGCTGGATCACGAGGTTGCACTTCGTTTTGTCAGGGAATTTTATGAGAAAAACAAAACATTGGCCCAGAGCCTTGCCAAATCAGCAGGAAAACCCGTTCTTATTGAGCTGTGGAATGAACAGTACTTCTATTTTGTCATGAAATTTGAATTTAATGTTATCGACTCTATGAAGAAGGCAAGTGCCCTTTCGACTGTTCAGATTGATGTTGAAAATGCAGAACGCTTTGATATTACATATGCAGACGATAAAGGAGAAAAACGGCACCCATTCATTTTACACACAAGCATCTCGGGAAGTATTGACCGGTGTGTCTATGCTCTTCTTGAACGTGAGGCTGTGAAGATGGCGCAAGGCAAGAAGCCCATGTTTCCATTATGGCTTTCTCCAACACAGGTAAGATTCATTCCAGTTGGTGATGAATTTGTTTCTGATTGTAAGGTTTTTGCAGATGAGATGAATAAAATATCTCCATATCATAAGCTACGATTGGACATCGACAATAGGGAGGAAAGCGTTGGTAGAAAGATCCGTGATGCAGAGAAGGAATGGGTTCCTATAATTGTTGTTGTAGGTGATAGAGAAAGAAATGAGAAAGCGTTTTCACCAAGATTTAGAAGTGGCGATTTAGGTGAAAGTGACAGAACCTACTCAGTAAATGAATTGCATGATTTGATAATGGAACAAGTTAGGGATTTCCCTTCGCAGGCGTTGCCTCTGCCGCTTTACCTGTCAAAGAGGGCGAGATTCAAATAATAATTCCAACAGACTAAAAAAGAAACATATGTTGTCAAAATAAGGGAGGATATTATATGATAGGAAGAGAAAAAATACAGAAATTAGTCGATTCATATGATAAAGATAAGATTACTATAGGTGTTTTGGGGGGACATTCTGCTCTGGATGTATGCAGGGGTGCTAAAAAGCATGGTTTTCGAACACTTGCAGTCTGTCAGAAAGGAAGGGAGAAAACATATACTAAGTATTACAAAACTAGGGAGGATGGACGAGGTTGTATTGATGATACAATAATTCTTGATAAGTTCTCAGATATAACAAAACCAGAAGTTCAGGATCAGCTAAGAAAGAAAAACACCATCTTCATACATAACAGATATTTCTGGGTTTATTTTGACTTTAACGATATAGAGAATAATTTTAATGTTCCAATTTACGGAACACGTTCTATGCTTAAACTCGAGGAAAGAGATGTACCAAAGAATCAGTATTATCTTTTGGAAAAAGCAGGGATAAGATTTCCGAAGATATTTGAGTCTCCAAAAGATATTGACCGGCTTGTAATAGTCAAGGTGAATGAAGCTATTCGAGGATATGAAAGAGCGTTTTTCTATGCTACTAGTTATGATGACTATAAGAAGAAATCAGATGAGATGCTTGAAAAAAAACAGATAACAAAGGAAGCACTTGAGAAAGCGGTAATTGAGGAATATGTTGTTGGTGCACAGATTAATTTCAATTATTTCTATTCAGTAATTGATGATGAACTTGAGATAATGGGTACAGATACTCGGAGACAAACTAATCTTGATGGCCTTATTAGGCTTCCAGCAAATGAACAACTGGAAGTTCTTAAGTATATGAAACCAAAAATCATCGAGACAGGTCATATCGCGGCGACAACTAAGGAATCCATTATCGAGAAAATATTCGTACTTGGTGAAAAGTTCGTCAAGACTACAAAAAAGGAATGCCCCCCAGGCATAATCGGTCCATTCGCACTTCAGGGTGCCATTACTGCTGATACAGGAAAAGAAGAAATGGTTGTTTTTGACGTTTCAATGAGAATACCCGGAAGTCCTTTGACTCCGTTCACGCCACATTCTGGTTATCTTTATGGGGAATCTATAAGTTATGGTGAACGGATAGCAATGGAGATAAAAAAGGCGGT
>RCNB010001361.1_pt1 | contig 15410 bp, 12 predicted proteins | sample 2041321 | NCBI WGS metagenome assembly RCNB01 (sample SAMN09708232, study PRJNA481090) | Marine sediment metagenome, whole genome shotgun sequencing project. | reverse complement strand
AAGCGCCCGCTCCACCTCGAGCCCCATTGCCCATACTGCCGCTGCTGCGTTGGAGGACTCGTTGCCGAGTGACGCGCCCAATCTCCGTCGTGACCCGGTCACGAGCTGGGCCAAGCTCGCCACGCCTCGCTCGAGCGTCGCCAACGGGGTGCCCGAAGAGCGTTCCGCCACTTCGCCGAGAGAGTTCGACGCCCCTGCGGAGCGAAGGCCCTTTGCGAGCAAGGAGAGGGCCTGACGAAAGGCTTCGATTCTTGCGGAGCGCGCGACGGGCAGTTCATTGCCGATTGCCTTCAGTGTATCCGCCGCGGCCACCAATCCGTGGCCGTCCCGCTGCGCCGTCCGCGTTGCCTGCTGGAGCTTGCCGTACGCCCGGAGCGCGCACTCGACTTCGGGGACCATGGAAGCCTCAGCCATCGTCTTGAGGTCGTCGAGATGGGAGACGTGTCCCGCAGCCGCGATCACGATATCGGAGATGTCCGCGATCTCTTCTCTTACCAATGCGTCACAAGTACGCGCTGTCGCCGCGCAGAGTGTACGACGAAGCGAGCTCTTTGGGTCGTGCTGCACTCGATTGAGAAGCACCCGCTGCGTCAGAAGCCTTCGTTGGCGAACGAGTTCCTTGCGCGGATCGACATGCGGTCCGTCCGCATCGACGAGATGCAACATCGTGCGAAGCTGGCGCAGTCGCGTGGTGAACTGCGGCACCTGACTACCGTCCGGCAGCGGATCACCTTCCCGGATGACGAGCCAGTTGGTGATTCGTTGAAAAAGATCGCCAAGACGCTCGTCGTCGGCGACCTGCCCCTCATCGTCCTCGCCGACGAGCAGCAGGTCGTTCAGCGATGAGGTTTCGAAGAGTGCGGAGTCGAGCTCCCGAAGCGCCAGGAACGCAGAAACGTCGCCGTCCCCGAGTGCGGGACGCTCGAGAAGTTCGGCTTTGCGCGCAGCCGCCTCGAGGATGGCTTCGGCTTCGTGTGCGGCTTCGAACGCGCCCGTGGTCGCGAAGGTTTCGAGCGCGTCAGATATCATGTCTCGGAGTGCGGGCTCTTGTTGCGTCCGTCGCCCGTTGAGCTCTTCGGCCAGGGCCTTCATGAGCGCGGCGCGTCCAACGTCCTCGCTGCCTCCCTGCGCGATCGCTTTTCGAAGATGGGCTTCCGCTTTCTTCGCGGCGTCCTCGGCGAAGCCGGGGCGGATTCGTTCGCGCCGCAGCGCGACGAGCGCCTCAGCCGTGTCGAGTCCGCCCACCCGAAGCAACTGTTCGAGCAGAGATTCGACCGCGACCGGGTGGCTTTCTGCGGCTCGCGGCAGCCCTGCGATCATGGCGGCCGCGATGCCGTGATCTTGCTGAAAAACCACTGAGTGAAGGAGTTCGCGACAGGCCTGTAGGCCCTCTTCCGGCTCGACTGCGATGCTGGCGGCCAGAGACGCGGCGGCTCGTCGCCACTCGGTGATGGTGAACTCTGGGTCGAGATGTCGCTGCATCTCCTGGCGAAATATCGGCATGGACGAGGCGAGAAGCCCTCTAGCGGCTGCGACGTGGCGCCAAACCAACGTTTCACGATCGGCGAGAAGCCGGTCCCATGCGTCCCGAACCTCTTCGGTGCAAAACACACGGATGCCGGTATCGTCGCCCTCGGCCGCGCGGCGCGCAGCCTCGCGTGCCGCCCGCTCGAGTAGGCGCGCTGCGAGTCGGCGGGACGGAAGCGAGCCGGTGGCCGGCGCCCGAAGCCAATCGCGTCGGGAGTCTTGGCGGGAGATCAACGCCAATGCGAGGGCGTCGACATTGTTGACCGTGCCGATTGGTAAGCTCAACGCGAGCGCAACACGGGCGCGTATGGAGCGTCCCCCGAGCGCGCGCTGTGAGCCGAGGGCAAGTTGGGTTGCCACCGATACGAACGTCGCCGCGTCCCCCTTGCGAAGTCGTTGTAGGACCATCCGACCCAGTTGACGTTTGACCGGGCTCGAAGGGAGCGCAGCCGCAAGTTCATACAACGCCGCCCCCGCCGCAGGCCCAGACAGCCAGTCGAGTTTTTCGACCAAGCGACTCTCGATGGCGACCTGCAGACTCTCCAAGAGGGCGTTTGGGTCCAGACCTTCGAGCGGGACGGGCCGGCGCTCGTCGACAACGGCCCGCGCGAGTGTCGCGATCCCCTGACGCCACGAAGCCTCGCGTTGCTCAGCCGAGGTAAGTCGGTGCAAAACCGTCAGGCCTTCGAGTCGTTCCCGAGTGGCAGCGCGCATCCTCTCCGATTCTAGCCTGCCGATGGCCTCTCCGAAAGCGCGGTTGACAAGATTGGGCCAAACCCCTAGCTCCAAATGGCGTGCTCCAACTTTCTTTCGAGTTTGCCGGCGAATCACCGACGATCCTCAGGAGCGACGAGAACGAGCGCCGCGACGATCTAGATCGGGCCTACGCCCGAGCGTCGGATTGGAGCCAAGGCTTGGCGAAACGGCTGGGCCAGCCGATTCGCCTCGTCGTGACGGACAATCGAAGCACGATGTTGGCTGCCCGTCCCAAAGCCGGGAGGCTCGAGGTTCGCCTTCATCACATGTTCCTCACGGCCGACGACAACATCCTGGAGGCGGTCAGCGACTACCTCAGCGACAGCGACAAGCGGGCGGCTGACCTCATCGACCGCTTCGTCGAGGAGAATCGCACACGGTTCGTGGCCCCCGGGCCCCCACAAGAATCGCTGCGATCTCAAGGTCTTCATCATGACCTTCGCGCGATCGCCAACGACTTGGCCCAGCGGCATTTCGGTGGCGCGGTTGAGGTGCGCATCACTTGGGGCAAACGAGTCCAACCAAAGCGTCGGCAGCGCTCGCTACAACTGGGAACCTATCTTCCCGAGGAATCTCTGATCCGAATTCACCCGGCCCTCGATCAGCCCTGGGTGCCCGGGTTCTTCGTGGAGGCGGTGGTATTTCACGAGATGCTCCACCATGACATGCCGGCGGTTGTCCAGAACGGCCGCCGCCATTACCACACACGGGCATTCCGAACCCGCGAGCGGAGCTTCGAGTACCATTCGGCTGCTCAACAATGGCAAAAAGAGAATCTATGGCGCCTGCTGCGGGGCAAGTGAGCCGCGGCTTCTGAACTGATGGCACGTCGTCGCAAAATTCGCTCCTCGATTTCTATCCCGATCACCCTGGGCGCTATCACGGTTCTGCTGAGCCTGGCGCTCCTAGTTGGTTGGTCGTTCCTACTCGGGCAGAAGATCACCCGCTCGGACGACATCGCGCTAGACGTTTGGCTCCTCGTGCTCGGCGCGTTGTCTTTTGTTCTCATCATCGTCGTATTGGTGTTGTTCGTCGTCTCCCTGGCGCGCGGTATCATCGAGGTGCGCAAGCAGGACACCTTCATTGATTCGGTCACGCACGAGCTCAAGAGTCCGCTGGCGTCCCTTCAGCTGTGTTTAGAGACACTGGGGCGGGAGGGGCTCGAAGAAGACGCGCGCGAGAAACTACGGCGGATGATGTTCGAGGATGTCGATCGCCTTCGTGCGTTTATCGATGATGTCCTGGAAGCGAATCGTTTGTCGTACGCGCGCCCCGGTATGCTGAACCTCAGCGACGTGGTGTTATCCGAACTCACCGAAGAGTGCGTGAAGGCCGTTCGAAGTAGGCACAAGCTCGACGCCGCGGAGGTGTCCGTCGATGTGGATCCAGATCTCGTGGTTACGACGGATCGCGCGGCCCTCGAGATCGTCGTCAACAACCTCATCGACAACGCGGCCAAGTATTCGGAGCGTCCCGCTAGGGTCGCAGTAATGGCGCGCCGGGAACCGGACGGGAAGGTGCGGTTCGAGGTAAGCGACGACGGAATCGGGATTGACCCCAAGAACTTGAAGCGGGTGTTTCACCGGTTCTACCGCGTCGAAGACGAAGAGGTCCGGCAACGGAAGGGCACCGGCCTTGGTCTGTTTGTCGTCTGGGCGCTGGTGAAGCAGCTCGGCGGCGATGTCAGGGCGCTATCTGACGGGCGAGGGCAGGGCACCACCATGCGCGTCGAACTTCCGGTGGCGCCGATTGCGAACGGACGATGACTGATCAAGATGCACAAAGGCTGCTAGTCGTCGAGGACGAGGATCACCTCGCGGCTGGGCTCAAACTAAACCTCGAGCTCGAGGGCTACCACGTCGACGTGGCCGCCAACGCGAAAGAGGCCGGCCAGCGTTTGCTCGATCCGAACGGGTATGACGCCATCGTGCTGGACGTCATGCTGCCCGACGTCAACGGCTTCGACCTTTGCAAGAAGTTCCGCGAGGCGGGCAACTTCGTTCCAGTGATCATGCTTACCGCGCGCTCCTCACCCGAAGATCGCGTTCTAGGGCTCGAAGCCGGCGCAGACGACTACATGGTCAAGCCGTTCGAGCTGGGCGAGCTGTTGGCCAGGGTGCGGTCCGTTCTTCGAAGACAACGCTGGGAGCAGGTCTCGGGACACAGCGTGAAGGCCACCACACTGTCGTTCGGTGAAGCGGAAATCAATTTCGATACCCACGAGGTCACCGTATCGGGCGAAGAGGTCCAACTGACGCAGCTCGAACTCGACCTGCTCCGCTACTTCGCCGAGAACGCCGGCCGCGTCCTCAGCCGCAACGAACTCCTCGAACGCGTCTGGAAACTCCGCAACTACGGCAACACCCGCACCGTAGACAACTTCATTTCCCGCCTACGACGCCGCTTCGAGCCCGACCCAAGCTCCCCAACCCACATCCTCTCCGTCCGAGGCGCCGGCTACAAGTTCATCGCCTAAATAAAGGGGACCGTCCCCTTTTTCGAGGGGTTAATTCTCCGATGGGAGCCCCAGCCGCTTCGATAGTTATTACAGAACTATGACAAAGCCGGGATGAACGGTGACGGTGGTTTGGCGCTCGCTGCGATAGCCTCTGGCTATGGAACCGAAGCCGCCTGCAACCAAGCTGACTAGGGGTCAACAGTGGCGCCGGTCTACGATTTTCGTGTTGTCGCACGTCGCGGTGCTCGGTGCGTTCTGGTCCGGCGTGACCTGGCAAGCCCTCGTGCTGTGCTTCGTGTTGTTGTTCGCCCGCATGTGGGGCGTCACCGCGGGGTACCACCGCTACTTTGCTCACCGCACGTACAAGACCAGCCGCGCATTCCAGTTATTCCTTGCCCTCTTGGCGCAGAGCAGCTCGCAAAAGGGCGCGCTGTGGTGGGCCGCTCACCACCGCGTGCACCACAAGGTTTCGGATCAGCCCGGCGACGTGCACTCCCCCGTGCAGCACGGTTTCTTTTACGCGCACGTCGGATGGATATTCGACGATACGGAGGAAACTCGCTGGGACAAGATTCGCGACTTCGCCAAGTATCCCGAGCTGAGATGGCTCAACAAATACTGGGCCGTTCCTCCGGCCGTCCTCGCTGTCGCCTGTTTACTGATCGCCGGCTGGCCCGGCCTGTTTGTGGGGTTCTTCTTGAGCACCGTCCTGGTTTGGCACAATACCTTCCTGATCAACTCGCTTACGCACGTCTGGGGCAAGAAGCGATTCGACACCACTGACGACAGTCGCAACAATCCGATCACCGCGTTGCTCACCCTCGGCGAGGGCTGGCACAACAACCACCATCACTATCAGTCCTCCTGTCGGCAGGGCTTCTACTGGTGGGAAATCGACGTGACCTATTACGTGCTCAGAATGTTGAGCTGGGTTGGCCTCGTCTGGGACATCCGCGCGGTTCCGCAGCGCGTCCTCGAAGAGGGACGTCGCCGCGACCGGGGCGAGATCGATGACGAAGATGGACGCGAAGGCGGAACCGACGCTGGCGGTAGTCTGAGCCTTGCCGCCTAGGCCTCGGGGCCGAGCATTGCGACGGACCGCGCTACAACCACCAACGTAGGATATGCGCCCACCAAGGAGCGGGTCTCTGTTCTGGCTGCCATTTGCTTTCGTTGCTGCGCATCAGGGCCTCCGTTCGGGAAAGACGTACCCCGTCCGGCGATTATACAGAGATCAGCCTCGTTGCGGAATTGTTTCGCAACCTGTATATCTACCTGTAATCACTAGACAAATCATCCGGTCGACATCCCCTGGGAGCTCAGTGCATGCCTGAATTACACCTGATTTCGACCCCGCATGCCCCCACCGGCAATCCCGAGGCCGCGCTGTTGCAGGCCCTTCGCGCGCACTTTGGGAGCGGCGCCACAAAGCCACTCGCCTGGCGGCTCTCGCAGCTCGATGCGCTCGAGCACTTCTTGATGGAACGGGAGCAGGACATCCTCGCGGCGCTCAAGGCGGATCTCCGCAAGCCGCCGACCGAGGTGTTGGGGTCCGAAGTGGGGCCGACCCTGGGCGAACTGCGGCTCGTTCGGAAGAAGCTTGCCGGCTGGATGAAACCGGAACGCGTGCGCACGTCGCTCGTTGCGATGCCAGGGCGTAGTTACATTTACAGGGAGCCCCTGGGTGTAGCGCTGATCATTGGCGCGTGGAACTACCCGCTTCACCTGGTCCTGTTGCCGCTCATCGGCGCGGTCGCCGCCGGGAACTGCGTGGTGCTCAAGCCCTCGGAACTCGCCCCGAATGTATCGGCGTTGATCGCGAAGTGGCTGCCCAAGTACCTCGATCCGAGAGCCATTCGCGTGGTCGAGGGTGGTGTCCCCGAAACCACTGCACTGTTGCGCGAGAAGTGGGACCACATCTTCTACACCGGGAACGGGTCCGTTGGGCGGGTAGTGATGACCGCGGCTGCCAGGCACCTCACCCCCGTGACACTCGAGCTCGGCGGGAAGAGTCCATGTATCGTCGACGAGAGCGCTGACCTGGAAACCGCGGCGAAGCGGATCGTCTACGGCAAGCTGTTCAATGCCGGTCAAACCTGTCTCGCTCCAGACTACGTACTGGTCCATGACGAGGTGCACGATGCGCTCGTCAACCGGATGGTGTCGGCCATCCGCGAGTTCTACGGTGACGATCCTCAGCAGAGCCCGGACTACGCTCGCATCGTCAACGAACGCCACCATGGGCGCCTCGTCGGTTTGCTTCAAGGTGCAGACATCGTGACCGGCGGAGACGCAGACGCATCCGATCGCTACATCGCTCCGACCATCCTGAGGAACGTCACTGAAGACGACCCGGTCATGCGGGAGGAGATCTTCGGGCCGATCTTGCCGGTGATCTCAGTTCGAAACGTCGACGATGCGATAGCCACCGTCAATCGACAAAGTAAGCCACTTGCGCTCTACCTATTTGCACGAGACGTGGACGTGCAGGACCGCGTCTTAGCCAACACGACGGCCGGTGGCACGACCATCAACCATGTTTGGCTGCACCACGGCGTGCCTGAGCTTCCGTTCGGCGGCGTGGGGGAGAGTGGAATGGGCGCCTACCACGGGCACCATTCGTTCGAGACGTTCTCTCACCGGCGCGCCGTCCTAAAGAAGACGACGCTTCCCGATCCGCCCATCGTGTTCCCGCCTTACTCGGCGAAGAGGCTGCGCTGGATCAAAAAGCTGTTCTAGTTGGCGTTGACGTAGAGCAGGCGGCCATCGCCTTCGAGGTGTCGCTTGAAGTACATCGGTATTCGTAGGAGGTCCTTGCGAACAGCCGGGCGGATGATCGAGACGAACACCCCGTCACCGATGTCGACGAGCGCACCGAACGAGACGAGCGTGCGATTCCCCTTGAAGGGTCTGATGCGCATGAAGCCCCAGCCTGCTCGGATGTCGTGATCCTGGGAGTGGTCGACTCGGAAGACCATCGATCGGCGATCTGGCTCCAGGGTCGTCTGAAACACATAGCGCACGTCGATCGGTCCCCATTGCTGGCGCATGGCTAGGTCGGCTTCGTTTCCGGCCTGGTGCTTGACGGTGCTCTCGGTTGCGAGAGGGATGAAATTTTTGTAGCGCGCCAAATCCGCCAGCGCCTGCCACGCGACGTCGATGGGCACGTCGATGATTTGCCAACTCTGACCGCCGATCAGCTTGAGCGTCCCCCGTTGTTCGTTCTTCTGCTTCGTGACCAACTCGCCGGCCATGAGCAGCTTCTTGTCCTCGTCTGTCAGCTTGTCGTTGCTAGACAGCGAGCGCGACGGAGATCCGAGAGTAACCGTGACGGCGCACACCAAGGCCAACACGGGAGTCAAAATTGACCACCGGCTGCGTTGTTGTCTATGTCTCAGTTTGTTCATGCGTACGGTCCTCATCGTTCTGATAATTGTCGGTGGATTCGCGGTCGCCTCCGCGGGCGCTCTTTCCAATGACGCTGCAGGGCCGACGGTCATTCAGAACATTTCATTGAATATTACACCGGGCGCTTCCGTGGAGGTAGCAGGCGGCGGTTCGGACGCGAACCTTCCCGCCTGGACGTCGATTTTGCCGCCACTTCTGGCGATAGTCCTGGCGCTACTGTTTCGTCACGTCCTGGTCGCGTTGGCCCTGGGTGTGTGGCTCGGCGCCTTCCTGATCTCGGGGTTCTCGCCTTGGGCTTCGTTCGCGCGCTTGCTCGACACCTACATCGTCAACGCAATCGCCGATCGTGGGCATGCCTCGATTCTAGTCTTCAGTCTGTTGCTCGGCGGAATGCTCGGGCTCATGACCCAAAGTGGTGGTGCCAAGGGTCTGGCTTCCTGGGTAAGCACCGACGCCACGAGCCGTCGGCGCGGACAGCTGACGACATGGTTTTTCGGGCTGCTCGTTTTCTTCGACGACTACGCCAACTCGCTTCTCGTCGGGGCCTCGATGCGACCCGTCACCGACCGTCTTCGCATCAGCAGAGAGAAGCTGGCGTTTTTGGTGGATGCCACGGCGGCGCCGGTTGCAAGCCTGGCCTTGATCTCTTCGTGGGTCGCAGTGGAGGTCGGCTACATCGAAGATCAGTTCGTGCACCTAGGGATTGAACGCGACGCCTATGTGACCTTCATCGAAACGATTCCGTTTCGGTTCTATCCCATCCTGATGTTGCTCTTCGTTGCCTGGCTTGCGTTTCGCGGACGAGATTTTGGTCCAATGCTTCTGGCAGAGCGTCGCGCGCTCGACCAAGGACTCCTCACTCGACCCGGCTCACAGCCCGCCTCGGACTTTCACGAAGAGTCAGTCCCCGAGGATATCCCCGGACGAGCCATGAATGCGCTGATTCCGGTCGTGACGGTCGTGCTGGTGGCTGCGATCGGAATCTATGTCGACGGCCGGGCCAAGGTCCTATCGGCCGGGATGGCACTGTCCCTTCGCGCCATTGTGGGCGAAGCGAGCTCGAGCGCGGCAATCTTGTGGGCGACCGGAACGGGCTGCGTCGTGGCACTAGGCCTTTCGGTAGGGAGTGGGGCACTGTCTTTCCGTAAGTCGATCGACGCCTGGATGGGTGGCATGCGCTCGATGCTCTTTGCTGCTGTCATCCTCGTGCTCGCTTGGTCGCTCGGCGCCGTCTGTCGAGACCTCAACACGGCGTCGTTTCTGATCGGAGCCGTGGGAGATTGGATCACGCCAACTTGGATTCCTGCAATGGTCTTCGTCATGGCGGCGTTGGTTAGCTTCGCCACCGGTACTTCGTGGGGCACCATGGCGATCTTGTTTCCCCTCGTCGTACCGCTCGCGCATCAGATCGCGCCTGGAAGCGAGACAATCTTGCTAGGAACCGTCTCCTCGATCCTGGCCGGTTCCGTTTGGGGTGACCACTGTTCTCCCATCTCCGATACGACGGTCCTCAGTTCGATGGCGACTAGTTGTGACCACATGGATCACGTCCGAACTCAGATTCCGTACGCGCTTCTCGTCGGCGGCGTGAGCTTGGTCTGCGCCGAAGTCCCGGTAGCCGCAGGCTGGTATGGCCCGTGGGTAGGGCTTCTCGTTGGCGGCGTCGTGATGATTGCCGTGTTCGAGCTAATCAGTCGGCCGGTTCGTCGGTAGCGCTTCGGATTGGAGCTCGCCAGATACGAGCGCATCCCTGAGGCGGCGCTTGAGTGTTTTACCGCTGGCGCCCTGCGGGAGCGCGTCGACGAATGCGAAACGTCGCGGCACTTTGTACGGCGCCAGTTGCTCGCGCGCCCAAGTGTCTAGTTCCATTGCGGTGACATCGGCCCCTCTGACGATGATGGCGACGATCTCTTCGCCGTAGTAGTCGTCAGGTTGCCCCACCACAGCTACGTCTCGAACGGCCGCATGGTGTGCGATCACATTCTCAACCTCGGAGGGATAGACGCTGGCGCCGCCTCTCAGGATCAAGTCCTTGTTGCGGTCCGCAATGGTGAGGCGACCCTCCTCATCGAGAAAGCCGATGTCGCCAGTGTGAAGCCAGTCGCCGCGCATCACGTGGGCGGTTGCAAGCTCCTCATCGAGGTAGCCCGACATCACGTTCTGGCCGCGGATCAGAACTTCGCCGTGCACGCCTGTCGGCAGTTCTTCTCCGAAGTCGTCTGCGATCCTCAAATCGACGCCTGCGACCGGTTTGCCCGATGACCCTGGCACGGCGTCGTCGGGAGGGGCGTTGATAGTCGTGAACGTCGCTTCGGTCAGGCCGTATCCTTGGCGGACTGGGGCACCGAGGCGTGCCTCGGCCCGCAGACGCACATCCTCTACTAGCGGTGCCCCGGCGCTCATGCACCACCGGAGCGAGGTCGGCATCGGTTGGGTTTGTTCGTTTGCCCAGGCTACGAACATAGTTGGGACGCCGGGAAGCCAGGTGATCTGGTGAGTCGTGCAGAGTTCGAGTGTCCCAGCCGGCGAGAACCTAGGGACGAAGATGGTACGGGCACCAGCGAAGAACGGTACCAGCAACGTCATGCGTATGCCGTATGAGTGAGTAAGCGGGAGCGTTCCGAGAATCCGGTCCTCGTCGGTTAGATGCAAGGTCTGTTCTACCAGGGCTCGGGTGTGAGCCCCGAGCGACTCGTGCGTGATGCAGACTCCTTTCGCTGCCCCCGTCGTCCCCGACGTGTAGAGGAGCATCGCCAGCGAGTCGGGCGAGGTAGGGCAGGGAGTAGCTTCGCCTTTGGCGTTTGCAATTGCATCGCCGACGAGCAGGACTTCGCAGGATGTGCCTGCGCGCGCCTTGCTTTCGCGCGCGACGCCGGCCCGATCGGCATCGGTCAATAGTGCACGGCAGCCCGCATGCTGGAGTCGAAAAGCGATCTCGTGTGCAGTGGACATCACGGGGATCGGCAACGTCGTGCAGCCGGCGTAGACGGCGCCGAACCACGCGGCCACAAATTCCAAACCATTGCCGGTGCAGATTGCGACGCGGTCCCCAGGGCCGAGGCCATGCTCGAGCAAGTGCGCGGCCACCCGAGAGGCTTGGCGGTCCAACTCCCCGTAGCTGAGTGCGAGCCCATCACGACCCGAGTCGACCATGCCCGTGCGTTCAGGGTCCTGCTGCGCCCAATGATGCAGAAAGCTCCCGACGTTTGCGGTCATCGCTGAGAACGTAGCACGAGATACGGGGCTGGACGGTCGGCTTCCGCGCGTTACTCTTGGCGGCATGCTCAAAGCAAAGGCGATTCGAATTCGTGAGCCCGGGGGGCCGGAGGTGTTGGAGGTCGGCGAGATCGACGTCGCTCCGCCGGGGCCGTCGGAGGTGTTGGTCTCGGTTGCCGCGGCCGGACTGAATCGCGCCGATTGCCTGCAGCGTCGAGGGTTCTATCCTGCGCCGCCTGGAGTGCCGGCCGATGTGCCAGGGCTCGAGTTTGCGGGTGTCGTGGAGTCGGTAGGGGATTCGGTCGACGCTTGGACACCGGGCGACCGGGTGATGGGCATCGTCGGCGGAGGCTCGATGGCAACTCACCTGCTCACCGAGAGCGCCGAGTTGATGTCGGTTCCGAGCGTCCTTTCCCTTGAAGAGGCGGCCGCGATTCCGGAGGTGTTCCTGACGGCCTACGACGCGGTCGTCGTGCAGGGGGGGTTGCAGGCAGCGGGGATGGTCTTGTTCCACGCCGTCGCGAGTGGCGTGGGCACGGCCGGCATTCAGTTGGCGTCCGTGGTCGGTGCGACCTCAATCGGCACGTCACGCACGTCGGACAAGCTCCCTCGATGCGCGGACATAGGATTGGACCACGGCGTTCTAGTGGAGGACGGCAGCTTTGCCGATGCTGTACTCGAAGTGGCCCCCGGTGGCGTCGACGTCATTCTCGACACGATTGGCGCTGCGTACCTTCCGCAGAACGTGAAAGTGATTGCCAAGAAGGGCCGGATTATCGTCATTGGTTTGATGGGCGGAGTAAAGGGCGAGTTGGCGCTCGGTACGCTCCTAGCGAAGCGGGCATCGATCCATGGCTCGGTCTTGCGAAGCCGCTCCGCCGCTGAGAAAGCGGAGCTCACCACCGCGTTCACTCAGCAGATGCTGGGGCGTTTCGTGACACAAGAACTCAAACCGATCATCGACGCCATCTTACCCATGACCGAGATCCAGTCCGCCCACGAGCGAATGGACAACAACCAAACCTTCGGCAAGCTAGTCCTCACCTGGTAGCCAACCTCGAAAAGGGGTCTGACCCCTATATAGTTTTTGTTAAGTTGGGGGGGGGAGTTTTAGGGCTCTTTTTATGTAGTTGGGGAGGGCGAAGGCGGCTTGGTGGAGGTCTTCGTTGTACGCCTTGGATGCGTTGACGATGGCAGCTTGGCGTTCTGGGATGGGGCGCAGTGGTTCGCCTGTGTCGGAGCACCAGGTCCAGCTCCAGCTCCCGGTGCCGTAGAGGGGGACGCCGCCTAGGTACGGGTGGACTTCGGAGAATAGGGCGCGGAGACGCTGTTGGATTTCGACGAAGACGTCCATCATGAGTAGTGGTGCCTCACTCTGTAGTGCCATGACGCCGTCAGCAGTAAGCATGCGCTTGCAGCCCGCGTAGAAGCCTTCATCGAAGAGGGCGGTGCCTGGACCCACCGGGTCGGTGCCATCTAGAAGGATGACATCGTAGGGAGCATCGGTGCTCTGCTTGACGTAGTCTACGCCGTCGATGAACCGAACGTCGAGGCGCGGGTCGTCCCATGCGGTTCCGATGCCAGGCAGGTGCTGTTTCGATGCGTCGACCACCATCTCGTCGATCTCGACCATCACGCATTCCGTCACATCCGGATGTCGAAGGACCTCCCGGACGGTCCCTCCGTCGCCGCCGCCAATGACGAGAACCCGTGCGATGCTCGGCGCCGTGGTCAGGGCAGGGTGCGTGAGCATCTCATGATAGAGAAACTCGTCGAACTCGCTCGTCATGAAGACGTCGTCGATGATCAAGACTCGACCAAAGCCGACCGTGTCGATCACTTCGACCTTTTGATAGCGACTTTGCCCAGAAAAAAGCGTCTCTTTGGAGAGGAGCCCCAATCTCATGTGATCGCGAAACGTTTCGTCGTACCAAAGTCCCATCGCTACCTCGCTAGAGGCTCAACCGGAGTTGCTCGTGGTGGCCAGTGGAAAGTTCGAGCGGCTGTTGCTGCTTGGCGACGAGCAGCTCCGTTCCTTGATGCCCGAGCGCCGCTTCTGCCGAACTCCGCGCCAGCTTTGGAGAGTTGTTGGTTTCGGACAGATGCATCAGCACGACCCTTCGGGGGATGTGTGCGAGGCCGGCCAGCAAGTCTCCGGCCTGGCCGTTCGACAGATGACCCATCGACCCGCCGACGCGTCGCTTCAAGCTCTCGGGATAGGGCCCTTGCGCAAGCATGTCGGGATCGTGATTGCTTTCGAGCAAGAGTGTTTGGCAGCCATCCAGAAATCGCGCGAGACCTCTTGGGACATGCCCGAGGTCAGTCACCAAACCTACGCTCGCCGCCTCGGTTTCGAAGACGAGTGCCACCTGAGGTGCGTCGTGCGGGAGCACGTGAGAACGGACCGTGATGTCGCCCAGCGTCAAACTGCGGCCCACGGAAAAGGCCCTCGCGCGTACCGTCGGACGCAAACGGATCGCGGGCATCGTCGCGTCGCTGGCAAAGACGGGACAATCGAAGCGTGTTGCGTAGGTTGACGCATGTGACGCGTGGTCCGAATGGCTGTGCGTGACGATGACCGCCTCCACGTTGGTGGGAGGTTCCCGGCCGACCGTGGCGAATCGCTGAACGAGCTTGCGGTGTGTGAGTCCGGCGTCGACCAGGACGCTCGTTGTCCTGGACTCCAAAAGAAGCGCGTTCCCCTCGCTCCCGCTCCCCAGAATCGTCACTCGCACGAGAAACCTAGAGCACAGCTCCGATCGCTTGGCAAGACTCTTAGCTTGCCACCATAGGCTTTAGGCGCGAGAGTTCGACCGTGGGTGACACCGAACTGGAATACGATTGTGTTCTCCTGGTTTCCTTTGGTGGACCTGAGACACGCGAAGACGTGATGCCGTTTCTCGAGAACGTCGTGCGAGGAAAGAAGGTTCCTTCCGAGCGCCTCAAAGAGGTCGCCAAACACTACAATTTCTTCGACGGCAAGAGTCCAATCAACGACCAGAACCGGGCCCTGATCGCCGCACTCGAGAAAGAGCTACAGGACCATGGGATCGATCTCCCGGTGTACTGGGGGAACCGCAATTGGAGCCCGTACATCGTGGATGCGCTTCGACAGATGCAGGCCGACGGGAAGAAGCGAGCGCTCGCCTTCTTCACGTCCGCTTACAGCAGCTACAGCGGCTGCCGGCAGTATCGCGAGAACATCGAAAAAGCGCGCGACGAACTCGGTGAAGGTGCACCGGTCGTGGACAAGCTGCGCGCGTTCTACAATCACCCGGGCTTCGTCGAAGCCAACGTCGATGGGCTACTGGCTGCTCTCGAGACGCTGCCCAAAGAGCGGCGCGAGTGCGCCCGCGTGGCGTTCACCGGACACAGCATTCCGATCGCGATGGCCGAGACCTCCGACTACGCCGAACAACTCGAAGAGACGGCTCGCCTCGTTGCCGAGGCAGCGCGCCACGAACGTTGGCAGTTGGCGTATCAGAGCCGAAGCGGACCGCCGCACGTGCCATGGTTGGGGCCCGACATTCTCGAACACCTCGACGCGCTTTCGCAGATCAATGTGAAAGACGTCGTCGTTGCGCCGATCGGTTTCTTGTCGGACCACATGGAGGTGGTTTGGGACCTCGACCATGAAGCCAAGGACTACGCGAGTGAACTCGGCATCACGATGGCACGGGCATCCACGGCAGGGACGCACCCCGCGTTCGTGTCCATGATTCGAGAACTAATCGAGGAGCGCCTCGGCACGGTCAAGGTGCGCCAAGCGTTGGGAAAACGAGGCCCGTACCGCGACGAATGTCCACCCGATTGCTGTCAGTATCAGCCGCGCGTCTCACGCCCACCCGAGTCGACTTGAGGCCGCGCCGAGCTGCGGTTCGCCGAGCGGGGCGGCGTAGACGCGGCGGAACGCCTTCTGGATCTGGGTGACGAGCTGGCCGAAGAGCGGATTGCCCGAGGCGTCGTGGATCGCGGCGTGGAAGGCGTCGTCGGCTGGACGCCAGTCGAGACCGTCCGCATGGGCGCGCGCCACCGCCTCGCCCAG
>RCNB010001360.1_pt1 | contig 15412 bp, 12 predicted proteins | sample 2041321 | NCBI WGS metagenome assembly RCNB01 (sample SAMN09708232, study PRJNA481090) | Marine sediment metagenome, whole genome shotgun sequencing project. | reverse complement strand
AAGTCGTCAAGCGATAGAATTGAAGGTTATCATGCCATGACAGTTGTAGGTTACACCACTCAAGGTATCAAGATCCGTAACTCATGGGGTTCAAGCTGGAATGGTGATGGTCACACGATTATGTCCAACGCTGATTTCGACGAGGCGGATTCATGGTGGACTTCTATTGATGGAGACTCTGGTGGTAACCCCGATCCTCCCACTCCCGGACCAACTGATTCAGGTTGGTATTTGGCATCCAGGGATCAATCGTGCACAAGTCTGTGTAGGTCCAAGGGTCTTACGTGCAATGCCGGAACAATGAATCAAGTAACTTCATCGAGGGGTGTTTATGACGTGTCCAAAGAAATCGGTTCCCGTTGCGCGAGCTACAATGACTGGGATTATACATTCAACCCGGCTCAATGCACTTCAAGCAAATGCTGTAGCGGCGGATGTGTTGATACATGTACATATGACGGTGATGGCGACACGACTTGCGATTCCCATCATGAGGAATTTGAAAGATTCTGTGCTTGTGATGGTGATGGTGATGATAACGATGATAGGCCGACGGAAGAAGAGTGTGAGGAAAGGTATCAAACGTGTAACAAGCCGTGCTCGGATGATTATTACAGCTGTATGGCTAAAGTCTAAAGTTTAAGCGTATGTTTTTTATTTTGAAAAGATATAGTTAGCATGGAAACTCCATTTGTAGATTACCTTAGAACTCATTCAAGCCCGCAGGAAATAAATCGTCTTTATGGTAATTTATCACCTTTTGAAGTTAGAACTATGTTGGAATGCTACAACTACTTATTAAATGACGTCAAGGTGCGAGTAAAAGATGTATTTCGAGACGACCTAGAGAAGTTTTCAGAGTATTATAGGCTTATTTTATCTAAATACCTATAGAAACCATGTTATTCTTTTTTATTTTCTTTTACTTTTTAATAGCACCGTAGTAGATATGTTTGCTTATCAGGATCAACTATCCCATGATTTCAGGGCTTTAATTGAAAAGAACAACAGCTGCCTTGCTCCGACCAGTTCTCGATCTCCTCTTCTACCAGCTCCGTTTTCAAAGCTAGATAGGAGTATAACTATTGTAACCAAGTCGCCATCTAACTCTGGAAGGCCTATAGATATTAATGACCAGTTCATGCTTGCCAAGAATGGTGGAGGTGTATCGGATCAAAGCTCCTCAAACCTCAAGAGAAAAAAGAGTGATGGTGACTCTGGCAAGAAGATAAAGCTCAGTAAAAAATCTAAAGGGGATGATTTTGGTGATGGCGAGGGTGATGAAAATGAAACCGACGGAGAAGAAGAAGATGAATTCGATCGAGCTAAGAAAGTCAAGATCAAAGGTTTCAAAGATATTGGGTACGCTAAATATTATCGTGATTTATTCTCCATATGTTGGAGCAACTCCCCCGAAGGTAAAAAGATTCTTGGAAGTGCGGGTCAATCAAAGACCTTCCATCCTCCGGACATGCACATCCAACAGACGGCTAGATCTCCTTATAAATTATATGGTAAAGATAACTGGTTTGGAAACTTGAGAGTTCAGTTTATTGAACCTTTGCCAAGTCGCAAGGGAGGCGTTAAGGCTTCAAGCTGTGACGGAACTTGTGTTATCAATTTATCTCTCGGTATGACCACCTACAAGGATTTACACGAACTACTTACTAAGCGAATTCAGAAGAGCAAAAAGTATGATGAGGCTGCAAAAGAGCATTTCGCTGAACTTGTAAAGTTGAGTGAGCTACCTATATTCAAGTCGGCAAAGTATACACTTATCGAAGACATGTGTAAGAATAAGAAATCGAACAAGACGGAAGGAGCGGGAGCGGTAGGTGAAGGCCTTGTATTTGACGGTTCTGGGGCTGTTTCAACTTTATCAAGCACAGAGGAAGATTCTGCAAAGAAGAGGCTGGGGGATAATTCTAAATATTTAAAGACGGATCCAGTGAATGAGACTGTGATGTCATTACCAAAAGACTTCAAGTCTGGAATATCTGACTTCAAACTTAATGTCAGTGCGATGGAGGGAGGTAATCGTAACAAGGATCTTAAAGACAAGGTAAAGGTTATTTATAAATATCTTTGGCAGGAAGCTTCCAAGTCAAAGAGTCGACACAAGTATTTCATGAAGCATGTCCAACCTCAATATATAAGAGCAATTATTCCAAAATAAATATCGAAATATTGGTTAAATATTTTTTGTTTCAAAAGGAAACCCACAAACCCACACAACTTTAGTATGTCTTATATGGACACTAGCTCAAGGGATGATTCTGAATCCGAGGCTGCTTCTGAATCATCAGATGAATCATCAGAAGAATCAGAGGAATCTTCTGAAGAATCATCGTCTGAAGAAGAGGAAGAAGTGAAGGAAAGGGTGAAGCCGACCAAGGGTAATAAGTCAAAGCATTCCAAAGTTGGTGGACTCAAGACTAAGAAGGATGATAGATCAAAGGGTGGTGCCGCGGATAAGAAGAAATCTGGCGGGGGAGATAAGTCCAAAGCCAAGAAAACAAAGATTAAAGTTGAGCTAGCGCCGATGCCGTTAAAGAAGTCTGCTGTTGTCAACCAAAGACAAAATCAAAAAAAGACAAAGGTCGCGAAGCCTCCCACCCCCTTTAGCAATGCCATGGGACTCATCAAGGCGAATCGTTCGGCTGTGGCTAAACTTTCAGGAATCCACAAAAAGATTAAAGGTTTCAAGAACATTTCAAAACCTAAATTTTACAGTAAAGTTGAAAATGATGTGAAATCTATTGTCGGAAAGAAGGGTCTGGACGCGGGACTTACATATGCATGGCTTGCGCTTCTTCGAGCGCGACGTATTCCCAAGAAGTAACAACTTGTAAATTATCACTTATTGTCAAAGTTATTTGAATAAAACTCAAAGCTCAAAGCTCAAAGCTCAAAGCTCAAAGCTCAAATTTTTATTTTTATTTTTATTTTTATAAAAATGCCTCCCATCAAGCAAGTTATGGAGGCTTGGAAGAATCAAAATATTACCAAACTTATTAAATATCTCGAATACGACGAAGAGAAGATTTTCCTTGAGTCGTACGGATACTTGTACTGCTTGTTCAACACTGGTGTTGATTTTGTCGCGGGCTTCAAGCATCTGGATGAAATTGATTTATTTAGCGAAGACATATATCCTCTTGTTGAAGCGCTGAAGAGGAATAAGCTTGTGAAAATTCTCAACACGGAAATAGGTCGAAAGATGCAAACAATGGCTGACGAAGAAATGGAAGAGGATTGAGATTCGGCCTTCTTACTTATATATATAAGAGCATCTTTTTTATTTTCATTTGGTTGAGTTATATTGAATTGAATATTATTAGTAAAAATGTCAAAAAGATCTCGAGATGATGAAATTTATACCGCTCAGGGAAAAGTTGTAAAAACTCCGGCTGTTACGGTTACTGGAATTACTCTTGATTCGGCAAACCTTACTTCTGATCCTTACAATCCTCTTGATAGTGCTGGTAATGATTACCGTAAAGACAACACGTCATCCGATCTCAGCATTCAGTTTCGTAATGAGATTGTCTTGGATTGGGAGAATTTCAATTATGAAATTGCTCTAGATTCTCCAACGTCAGTACCGATTGCCGATCACAATGTAGTAGCGTCCCGTGACACCTCTACTTTCTATTATACATGGGAAGATCCAGCTGGAACTTTTACCTCGCATGAAATCGTCATTCCCGACGGCTATAGAGGTGTTGATGAGATTCAAGCTTATATCCATAACGGTATGGCTGAATTAGGACAAGTTGATGCGGGGCCTCCAATCGGTTATGCTATTGAATTTACTAATGACGATTCAAGTTCAAGGATAACTGTCAGGACTAACGCCCAGGCTCGAATTGTTCTTACTCCAAAGTATAATGGTTATGCTACCGGAATCATGGGTTTGTTTGGTTATGTGGGCTATGCTGATGGAGAGCCTTTAGCTGAAGAAGTTTATGGCGGTGGGGTCTTGGGAGGAGGTGCTGCTTCAGTAAGTACTTATACGCCCATCAAGGTAGCTAATATTTCCGACGGTGTTACTGGATATTACATTAATTGCGATGTTACAAAGGCTACAATTGATGCGAATGGTGAAAGTTCGGCGATTAAACAATATCTTATCAGCGAGTCTTTTGGATCCCAGCAAGATTTTACAAATACAGGTCCGCTTCGTTGGTGTAGGGTTGACAAGTTTCTTACCAGAATCGGTAAAATCAGAGTTTGGGTTACCGATAATAAGCACCGCGATGTAGATTGGCATGGCGAGGCTTCCACTTTCATTTTACTACTCAGAGAGAAGAAGCTCACCTTTTAGATATTTTGATATTTTGATATTTTGATATTTTGATATTTTTTATTTTGGTTGCGTGGGAATAAAAGAGCAAAAGAGCTTGACATGGATAAATTAGGTAAATATCGATATGACGCTTATTTAGAAGGTCTCAATGATGGTTCCAAGAGTAATCTTGAGTCTTTGACTTATGTGATTTATCCTTCCGAGATTCATGCGGGACTACACAAAGATAATATTTTGGCGGGCTTCGATATTGCCTCTACTCCCGGAAACGATCTACTGTCTGAAAAATGGGAGCGTCAAAAGCTTATTGCTTTAGCTCCTGGTGGTGGAGTTTTAACCGCTCAACTTAGGAGTGGGCAGCTACCCTCGACAATGTATTATGGTGGGGATAACAATCCGTATATCCAAGACGATACTTTTGTAGGCGACCGAGTTGACAGTATTAACCGTAGGTTGATTACAAATCGCCAAAAGAGAATGACTCTTGAGGATATCAAAGAAGCTAAGCTGGTGAAGGAGGCTGAGGAGGCCTACGCTGATTTGATCAGAGCGCACCAAAATTTAGGACGCAACCCATCTGACCCGATTCGCGTCAGGGAGAGTAGTGGAGCTGAGCTCGCCTACTTTAGGAAATTTTATGCTCTTCCTCAGAACCGAGGGTTGATTAGGCCTCCTATTCCCACTCAAGGCGATGAGGATATAGCTCTTCCTCCAGATCCCTCGAGACCTATAGCTCCTCCACTTCCTCCGACTGCAGCAAGCGCAAATACGTTTAATAGCGCTATTCGCAGCAGTGTGATTGGTCGTGATGCTGTCGGCACAAGGGCAAGGGAGACCGCTGCCGATGATGCACGCGAGCTTGAGCTGATAGGCGCTGATTTGGGTGGCCTAACACAGTCGGCTAGAGAGCAGGCTGTAAAGAGGGAGCTTGAGGAACTTTCGCCTTTAGGTTCAGGCTTGGGACGTAAAAAGAATCAAAAGACTCAAAAGACCAAGCTTAAAAAGTTTAAAAAGTTTAACCGTCGAAGCCGGCATTGTGATTCCAAACTCAAATCCAAATCCAAATGCAAATGTGTTGTCGGGGGAAGTACCGCGATTGAAAAGCGTTGTAGGGTTCCAATGGTCATATCACAGGGAGTTCCATATTATCTGCCCTGAATATTTTTTGTTTCTATATAGCCCATGAAAAAACATTTTTTTATTTTCATCTGGCTTGTGTTAATACACATTCAGCATACGAAATAAATATTAAATATGAGTGGATTAAAGAGGAAGACTGGCGTTGAACATAGGGGTGGTGGTGATTTTGATGAAATGGTTGAGCAAGATTACTTGCGTCAGAAACAGAATCGTATTTCTGCTGGAAATCTACTGCATGTTGGTGAAATCACCCATCGCACTCCCCCCGGTCTTAATATGACTGTTGCTTCTGATTACTCGACTCCGATCACTCTCAATGTTACGCGCACATCTGTTAATCCAGGTGGCTTAAGACCTCTTGTCAATCCGCGTGAAGTTAAGTTTGATTTGGAGGTGGATTATATGGCTGCTTCAGGAACAATTCGTCTCTCGGAGAATGGTGGGGTGATGGCCGAAGCTACTGATTTGGAAACGACTTACTTTACCAAGGATGGTATTAATTATTATACTGACGAGACAATGGTTACCAAGCTTAACACGAGCCATCCTCTGGCTTTTGCCAGCACGGGGGCTACTCCGTATACGGAGACTCTCTACAGCCGTAAGACTCCCGTCCATGATAGGGATGAAGTTTTTACGGCCAATGGTGAGATTCGTTCTGCGTTCTCGTGTGCCCAGGCCAACAACACTAGGCTGGAAATGCTCGAGTCCGTGGAAATGCGGTTTAACAATTCGACTACGCTGCTAAAGGTTACCAAGCCAGGGCGCTTGTATAGCCACGTAAACGATTGTTATGCTCGCAAGACTGATAACTGTATGGATGTGGGTGAAATTACCACTTGTCCGACACAATGGTTGAATCATACCGGCACTCCAATTGAAGCTCTTAGTGTTTCAAACGATCCGAGACGTCATGCGGCCGGTACTTGGTTCCATGATTTGGCGATTGGCGGGCGAACTGTGCATTCGATTTATCTGAGTGATCTATTCCCGAGTTTTGACAAGGAGGAGCTAATGGAAATGCCAGAATTCACAATTACTTTCAACTGGATTAACAACTATCGTGAAAAGCTAGTGACGTTGGTTGATCCCGTGACAATGGACATGGACGTCGCGACCGAATCAAAGACCAATGTCACTCTTAGGGCTGGTGTTGAATTTGTAAAGAGAGTTGATGGCGTGGATGATGCTTATGTTTTTGATCATGTCGGTTTCACGAGTACTGCGGTAAAGTATCAAAGTAAGGCTCTTTTCTCAATTCACGGTATTACATACCGCGCGCCTACTTATGCTTCGCCGAATGTTGCTGCTCCAAGATTGTTTAAGAATACTTATACCGATTATGAGCTGACAGAGCACTCGATTACTTCTGCGGATACGATTGTGCGTATTGTCAAGACTCTTTCGAGACCTCCAAAGGGAGCTATTATTCTTTTTGAAGAGAAGTCTTCAGATGTTGGCTACATTTATTCAAAGAGGCAGTGGCCTTTCCAGCGTCAAGTTATCAGGATCACGGCTACAAGAGCTGGCGGTCTTATTCACCAAGGCACGAATGACACCATGCAATGGGTTGGTACTCCTAGTCGGCGTATGCTTAGGTCTCCGCTTATTGACAACGTTAACGAGTTTGTCGGTAAAGCCACGAGGACCGAGAACAATACTGCAGTCATGCATGCCGCTCAGTTTGTTCAACGGCCTTTCCTTGTTGTTAATTTCGACAACCAGATGGATGAGCCTCAAACTATTACCAAGGCTGGTCAGTTTGCCAACTTCTCTCCGGATGATTACACCATGACTCTGGAGTTTGATAAGTTTGACACGACTATTTCGCCCGGCGAATCCACTGTCACTGACGATATGAGATCTTCTTCGGGGCGCAAACTTTTGGTTATCTATGTCTATGATCATACCTTTATGTCTGACGGAGATACCGTTACCACTACGAAAATTAACTAAAACTAATTAACTAAGCTGGATATTTTGATATTTTTGGGACAGTTGTATATATTTTTTTATTTTCGCTATTGAGAAGTAATACAACAACAAATTAGTAAAAGGAAATAAAATGGCTGACGGGACAATGAATTTAAATTCAGATATTGTTGGTGATAAGAGGGATGCTAGCCCTTGGGTTAGGGTTCCCAACATGCTTATTCCCGAAAAGAAGATTGCCATGGATGAACCTGGAGGTAGCTTGCAGTATATTGCTGATATTTCCACCAAGACTCCAGTCGGTCAATATAACTTGCTCAATTCTGATGCTTGGAGAACCCCCATGACTATTAACATTCAAGCTTCGGCGGCTCGGTCTCAAGGAGGTGTTCCCGTTGTTTATCCCAAGGAAGTTCGTTTTGAATTCGATACCAAGCACGTTGGTGTTGCAGGATATGTCCATGCTGCCAAGGAAGATTCGACAATGGATTTTGGCGGGTTTTACTCTGGCGATTTCCATTGCAACGGAACCGACATTAGGACTTCTGAGAATGGAACTCTTTTGAAGGATGCTGGCGGAGCCAATTTCCATGCAACGGCTGCTACGGCCCTTACTACTGCTTTCACTTCTGGTCTGGAAGATACGTGTCATAGGCAATCTCCGCTTTACACTCCTAGCGCCTCCATTGCTGGTTCTGACGAGATTAACCATATTGTTCTGCCTACTTTGGCGCGTAACACGCGTCTTGAGATTTTCAAGTCTGTGGAGTTGAAGTTCAACAACTCGACTACTGTGATGAAGATTACTGATCCCGGCCGTCTTTACAAGTACACCAACGATTTCTTTGCTCCCAAGCTATTGAGGTCTGATGAGTGTGGCGATATTGCGATTTGTCCTACTCAGTACTCCTTCCCCAAGAAGTTTGATAATGCTACTTATTTGGTTACGGCAGAAGAACCTGGCCTTACCGAAATCACCAATCCTATTCATGGCGATCAGCGGAGATATCATTCTGGAGAATGGTAAGTAAAGTTTTTCTTTTAGAAAAATCGAAATACTAACAACAACCGCTCCTCTTAGGTTTGAAAACTCTCGGATTGGTTTTGACGGCAAGTATGTTGTGTATTTGTCGGACATTTTCCCTGCGTTTGACAAGAACGAGCTAATGACCATGCCTGCGATGACCATTACTTTTAACTGGGTTGAGAATTTCCGCGAATTGTTCACGACGTACCCCAACACATTTGTCGATGTTACGACCGATAGTACCAAGACAAGCATTTCTTATTCGCCTTCCACGTACGATATTGCTCCTGCGGTCAATGCGACTGTTTTCGATCATACGACCGAGACGGGTGGGGCAGTCTACTACAAGAACAAGGATTATTTCGGAATTGTAGGGTGTACGTACAAAGCTCCGACGTATGCGACCAAGCATATTATGGTTCCTAGGTTGTTTAACAACGCGTACAAGTCGTATGAGTTGGTTGAGCATACGATTACGAACACGGATCCCACTATTCGAATTATCAAGACTCTGACTCGTGCGCCTATTGGCGCTTTTATTTTCTTTGAGACTATTGCTTCTGAAAATGGTCCTCGCAATACAGCCGGCGTGAATTATGTCCAGAATACTTTCAACAATCGTTGGTGGCCAGTTAACCGCCAAGTTGTAAAGATTACGACATTTAAGGATTCTTTGGAGCAGACTCTTGGGACAAGCGAGTATATGCAATGGCAGGGTACTAATGGTCGTCGCCTTAACCGGGAGCATTTGCTTCGCGAAGCGAGAGAGATGTCTGGAAACAGGACGCGTCAAATGAACCATTTCTGGGCAGATTCTGCTGATTTTGTCAAGAAGCCTTTTATCGCTGTGCGTTTTGACAATGATGTTGTTGACCCTTCGTCTGTGAAGACTACCGTTACCGATACTCGTTATGTCACCAACGAATATATTATTGAACTCAAGTTTGACTTCATTGATCCTTCGCCGGGCGGTGATGTTATTGTTGAGAGCATGATGGGTACCGTTGGGCGTAAGCTTATTGCAGTATTTATTTATGAGCACAATTTCAAGACTCTTGGTGACAATGTTATTTCCACCCAGGTGGTTTAGATTTAGCTTTAGATTTGAGATTAATTTCAGATTTTAGATTTTAGATTTTAGCTTTTAGTAAGGCATTATCTTTGTCTACTTTTTTATTTTCGTTAAAGAATAGTAATAGCGACTACAAAGTAATAATAAATTTAGTTATGAGTTCGAAAAGAATGCGGCCTGATGAGGTTCTTGAGAATCCTCTTCCGACGCAATTGGCTCCTGAAACGGTAATTATGGCTCCTACGATTGCGGTTAATCATGAAATAGCTGTTAATGATAGCAGTACCGAGGCTGTGCAGACGGTAACTACAAATGCGAACGTTCAAGAATATAGCGATCCCACACATTACTCAGTGCCTATTGTGATTCCCGTAGCGAATAGCGGTAATGCAACGTTTGGAGGTTATCCGATTATGACTGACCCGCAGTCTCTGCGTGTTGAATTTGAAGTTGAACTGGCTGAACTTGATATGAAGAGGTGGATTCCCAACGACGAGCAAGCTGGCCTTGTCGTTAACGGATTTTTCGATTTGCCTATTGAAGAGGGATGGCAGCCTTCATTTACTGCTCCGAGTTCCGATGTTGCCATTGTTGGCGGAGCATGTCAAATGACGTCGGAATCACTTTTGACTCCCGCAAGACTTCGCAGTCTCAATCGGATTATTGTCGTTCCAGATCAGGAGTATACTGTGACTTTTGATGTTACTGGAGATGATCTTGATAACAGTGAAGTTTTCACATACAGTGTAGGTACCATTGATGAAGATGATGCTTCGTATTACAGTACTGAAGATAGTATAATTACCTATGCAAATTTTGCTGGTAAGAAAACCCTTACGTTCACAGCTCCCCATTTAGTGAGTGAAGTTTACCTCCATTTCAAATTTGCCGGAGTTGGAGCTCACACGCATATTATTACAATTGATAATATTGAAATGGGTCGGCCCGAAGGTTTAGAGCTGTCAGGTGTTGCCGGGGTACCTTGGTCTGGAACTGACATTCCGGTTACTAATGGAACTTTTTATAATGGCGGAACTAATTGGACTTTGACAGAAGGTGATGGATCTATTGACTTTATCACCGCCAACGCACCAACATTTCCAGAAAAGTGCTATATTACTAATGGCACTGCTTCTCCCGTTTCCATGATTAGCGATGCTATAACTGTTATGATAGGTCTCCCGCATACTGTTTCGTTCTGGTGTGCAGCTCAGTCATCTAATCTGCTTCGTTTTGGTGCTGCCGAAGCAGGGTCTGACAATTTAGGCTTGTATGACAGTAGCTCTGAGGGAGATTACATACCTATCGGCCCTCACTGGCATTCGTTCACGTTCACACCTTTGGTTTCTTCGATTGCCATTCAATTCTTAACCAATTTATCAGCTGGACCAGGGTTGCTGGTTTATTTGGATGATGTCACAATCGCATCTATGACTATGCCGGCTTTGATTCCAGTGCCGGTGACCAATGGTGATTTCTCAGAACCTCTTTCTCCTGAATGGGCTTCGGTTCCCGGTACCGGAACTGTCACAATTGTTAATGGGCAGGCGAACATGACTGCTATTGGCGATCTAAGTACAATGTCGCTCTTCCAGGTTCGTGGTGTTGAAGTCACAATTGGTCGTTTGTATCGCGCGTCTTTTGATTGTTATGAAGCCACAGATGATTTCCGGTGGGGGATTACTGGAGCGACTTCTTTTAGCGATTACGATAGTGACGTGACAACTTCAGTGAAGATCAGAAATGGTTCAAACTATTTTGATTTCGTTGCTACGGCTGCGTTTGTAAAGTTCCAGTTTGAGCTTGAGCAAACCAATGGAGCAAGGACGGTTGCTATTGATAATGTTGCCGTAAACATTTCCCCCATAAACCACATCAACGTGGGTGATGAGATCATATCTGGAGGAGCGGTCGGTCTAACCTCTCCTGGGGTGATTCAAATGACCAATCTTGTGGCTGACGATATACCGGTGGTTAATGGCGAGTTTACTGCAGCTCTTCCTAACGGTTGGACTCCTACTACTGCTGGAGTGGGAGTTGATTCCGACATTCAGGTAGGAACTGTTATTTTCACTAGTGGAGTTAATATCGGTACGAATCAATTGGTAACCAAAGTTAGTGATGCAACGGCAGTTAAGCCCGGATATCGGTATGTTGTTAGCTTCACTAGATCTGATTCGTTTAGCGAAGGTTATGACGGTTCGGGATTTAGATTTGGCAGTGGTTATGATGAAGACTTTGCTGGAGATTACGGCACTTGGGGGTTCTTTAATAGCGGTGAATATATTACTCCTCCGGTTATAGGCCTCAATAGGTATATGTTTAAAGTTAACCCGACTTGGGTAGCCCCAGAACTCACCCATTTCATTAAATTCGACGCATCTGAATGTCCGAATGGTACTGTGACAATTTCCGATGTTTCGATTTCTGAAACGTTTGAGAGTTCTATGACGACGCAAACAATTCCTGCGACTGCTAATACCCTGTACAAGGTTTCGTTTGAAGTAGCTTCATCTGATCCCAGTATTTTCTTTGAGTATTTAGCTGATGGTGCAGGAGATGAATTATGGCCAGACGACCGGGGGATCCTTTACACCTCTAATACAAGCTATCTTCCTTTTGGAACTATACAAGATTATCCCATGGATGTTGGGTCCGTGCCTGTGCATAAGGAATTTTACTTTATTCCGACTTCCGACCTTTTATTCGAAGTAACGTTATCCGTGAATGCTGGATCTGCTGTAGTGACAATTACCGATTTAAAGGTCGAAGCTATAGATTTACATTTCCCCGCGAATTACCTCGGAGTTGGTTGGATTGACTCTAGCTCCAGTGATTTGGCAACTGCGCATAACATACAAGTTGGGAGTGGCGGTAGCGATTCTTATGTTACGACTCCACTTCGGATCAACCGTAATCTTCCTGCCAATATGAATTGTTTCATGGGGGCTAGCGGTGACACTGTTGGCGGTTGTGAGCCAAGCGGATCTCAGCAGGCAATGTATGAGAAGCAAGGTGGAGATGCTTATTACCCTCCGTCTTGTTCGGCTTTCCCGACCCGCCTTGAGCCTTTTGAATGGGTGGAGATTTCATTCCCTTTCTCGGACAACGCAAAGACAATCAGGATTAACGATCCCGCCCGGATTAAGACGTTTTTCAACAACATTGTTAAGCAGAAGGACCGCAAAATCAATTTTGAAAGTACAAAGTGGAACTCCAAGTTCAAGAGGCTTAACTCTAACAAGCTTGTCCCGACTGAGGATTTGACGTATGATAAGGATCCTGCTCGTTATGCTGCCGGAGAATGGTTCGAGGATCTTGCTGTGGGAGATACAGCAATGTATACGGTTTACGTAGCCGACATGTTTGAAGAGTTTGATAAGAAGGAGTTGATGTACTTACCGAATATAACTTTGACGTTCCAGCCCAAAGCCAACTACAGACAACTTTTCGTCAAACATATTGCTCCCGCGTGTTCGATTACAAGCTCCTACCTTCCGAAAATCGTATATCCCGATACACTTGTTACCGACATCCAGAGTCCCAATGCTTTGGCCGTCACGTATGTGGTGGATGATGTTGTGAACATGGATGCTGTCGATACAGTTATCCCCACCGTCAATACGGTTACTGGATCGCATTGGAATATCAATGGAGTTTCTTGCTCTTATGAGACGTATTTCTCAAGGCGAATTACAACTATCCCTCAGTTTTTCAATGCGTTCCAGCGCTTTACTCTCAACTCTAAAACTGTCGACAGTACACATTCTGGCGACCGCCTGGCGATTAAGACAACCCACTTTGGAGCTCCCAAGGGTTTGTTTATTTTCCCGGAGACTATTAACGATAGTCCAGATACCCAAACCTTTTTCAATCGCCGGTGGAAGACGGCTGTTCCTTTCCAGTTCAGAAATGTGCGTATGAATGTTGATGGAGCGCGCTATCCTACGAATGAGATTTACAAGTCTTACAACATGGATACGTTTAATGGAGATAAGAGGGAATATCTTGCAATGATGCGCAAGGTTTTGGATGTAAGCAAGGTCGCCTTTGATGAGTTTGATCCGCATACTGAGCGCCACCTACCGCTTCTTTACATTCCTTTGGATGCTGTAGTTCGTGATATGCACAAGGCTAATGAGAATATCCTCGGTAATATCCAAGATCGTAATGTTCAGTACGATTTTGAAATCCAGTTTGGTACTACAAATGTTAATGCGGCGTGGAGTGAAACCCACAATGAGGCTATGAGGAACACAAAGTTTATTATTGCGTTTGTCCAGGATCATTCATGTCGCTCATACGGTAATAGATTTGAGTCAACTGCTCGTTGAAAAGATTTTTAATTCATAAATTCATAAATTCAAAAAATCGAAAAAATCGAAAAATAAATTCAAATTCACAAGTTATTTTGATTTTATATTTTTAACCTCTTTTGTGGTAAAATAATAAATACTAGCTAGATAAATAGAAAAAATGAGGGTTGTTAATAGAGCGATAAGCGATATGAAGATCATGAAAGCGATGCGGAAATTTACCGACACCAATTTCGATATGCCAGGACCAAGAAGTATTATTGCTAATAATTTCAATTTTGTTGGAGTTTTCATGCGCAATGAAATGCTGGATATGAAGTTATTTAAAAAGAATATCGATTTGTCAAAGGATAATGCCATGATTATCAATTTAGATGAGTCTAGCGACAACGGCAGCCATTGGGTGGCGCTATATTTCTACAAAAGCGAGAAAACCGGTAAAATGGTCGTACATTATTTCGACAGTTTCGGAGTTCCGATCATTCCAGAGATTTTGCTTTTCATCAACAAGAAATTAAAGACCCGCAAGTTCCGTTCGCTCGACATGCCGTTTCAGTTTTACGATTATAACGACAAACCCTCTTTTGAGTCAGCTTTGTGCGGGTATTATGCAATGGGAGCTATTGTTTTGATGTATTTACGCATAAAGGTTGATAATGTGTTTAAAAAGGGAGATTACGAGTATAACAAGCGTCAGCTAGAGCACATCCTCAAACATTACTAGCTAAACGTTAAAATAGACGAATATGCAAATATGTAAATATAGTAGGGCAAATATTTACTAGGCCTTGTTACTATCGGTCGAATCCGAAGTTGAATAAAAAGACTCTTCGACGATTTCTCCTTCTTCGGGCAGCACAAGGTCTTTTAGGTCTTTTTCTTGCGGAGCTGGTGGCGGGGTTGAGGTTTTCGTGCCGCTCTTGGCGGGTTTGGAAAAAGGCTTCAAGCCAACCTTTTTCACACGGACCTTCTTCAAGGCCTTATCTGCAGAAGCAGGAGTCAGTTTCTTATTGCCCGATACCGATACTGAGTTTGCTTTGGAGGATTTGGGGACTGCTGCAGATTTCTTTACAATCTTTACAAGATTCACCTTCTTTACAAGCTTATTAACATTAACCTTGATAATCTTGGCCTGCTTGAGAGCTTTGTTCAAACTAGTAACCGCGCAGCTTCCTTGTTGATTAAGGCGGCGCCAATGCGCAATATTGTCATCCAAATCTTCGACATCCTGGTGCTTCTTGGCAATTGCCACGTCAGAGCCTTTGAGATCTTTAAGTCCCTGGGAAGAGTCGCGCTCCTTCATGAAACGTATGATATCTTCACCGTAGGGGGTGCAAATATAACAATCAGGCCCTTTAACCTTTTGCGCCTTTTCAGCGAGACGTATATCTTTAAAGAGAGATTTCATTCGGCAGTTCTGATCCTTGACGTCTTTGTGGATTTTTTCTATTTGATTTTGACGTTTTTTGGTTGCAAGGCCCTTCATCAGAATTTGCGAGTGAGAGATAGATACTTTTGCCATTTCAAAAAATAATTTTAATTTTAATTTTAATTTTAATTTTATATTTTAAATTTTATATTCAATACAACTTACTTGTTTAGAATAGTTGCAGTTT
>RCNB010003616.1_pt1 | contig 15413 bp, 15 predicted proteins | sample 2041321 | NCBI WGS metagenome assembly RCNB01 (sample SAMN09708232, study PRJNA481090) | Marine sediment metagenome, whole genome shotgun sequencing project. | reverse complement strand
TCATCCAAGACCATTGGATGTATCCAAGGAAGGATATGTTTATATCGCCCTTCACAGGAAACAGCTCCTCCGTTCATTTCAGACATCCCATAGAGATCAGTATATCTTTCTGGAGATATTCCTAGAGTATCTTCTACCATTAATGCAAATTCTTGTTCAGATATCTTTCTGCTTTCAAAGATCTTCCATCCGCCGCCAGTTAAAAGAAAGCTTTCACTTTCGCCGAAATTAAGTTTTATTCCTCTTTCCTTCATTTTAAGCATTATACTATAGAGTTGATAAGGTGGACTACAGATGTATACCTGTTCGCCTGTTTTGTCAAGATTTTCCAGTAAGCTCAACATTTTTTCTTCGCCTTTAATCATTGCCTTTTTCAGCGCCCTCAATATCAGCTTCTCCTTTAGGTTCTTGGCGTGACCTGTGGACATGAGTCTAGCAATAGACATGCTGATCTCACGATCAGTTAAATAATGCCGTTTTGGCTCACTCCATACCTTAGATATTTCTCCGATCCATCTTCCAATTGTGAGGAATGTGTTTGGTGATCCAGGAAAAACAAAATGGGGATCACCTCTTGGAGGACAGATCTCAGTAAAAGCGGTCACAAGGGCATAATAAAAACGATGGAAGGTTATTTTATCTCTGAACATGAAACTGTAATGTCCAGTAGTTCCTGATGAATGATTTACAAGTCCTCCCAATCTTCCTTCAGCCCATCTTAAAAAACCCATCAAATCTTTCCCTTTATAATCATAATTGCCTAGTTCAATAGTTGAAACCTTTGTGAGCCAGTCAAAAATTTCTTTTGGATGTTCTGCAGGATATTCTTTGAAGAAAGTGTCAGGGAGCATCGGAATTTTTTCCAAATCCTTTGTAGTTTTTACATTATCTGGGGTGAATTCATACTCTTTACACAGTTGATTATAGAATTGACTTTTTGTATAATGATGATTAAGTGATTCTTTGATTGCTTTGAAGCGTTTTTTCTCCATTTCGTCAGAATTATAATTAAAATAACTTGGCGACTCATAGATTATCTCATCAATGGTTGTCCATTGTTCCTTGGGCAGGCTAAACATTTCATTTGCTCTTTTAGATAAAATATTTCCATTTGCATTTTCCATTTTGATACCTCCTGATCTTCCAACTTGGTGTAAACGATTGTTAAGCGAAAATAAACATCCTATTTAATGATTATGTTATTTACGCATTGTCTATATCGCATAGAGAAAGAATATCAATATTTATATACTTTGTCTTATAAAACATCGGTAATTGCCGAATTATCCTAATAAATTATATAATAATCATATCTACTGTATGTCTAGAAATACCGAATACGTTTTTTCCCTCTCGTGAGAAAGATTTACTATTTTTACCGGTCAGACTGCATTCAAGTACACTATGGCGTCAAACGTGTTCTATCCCTTGGAAACAAGATACATTCTCTGATATTTTTGATATCAAGTAATTCCATCAAAAACCGTTCAATACCAAATCCAAAACCACCATGTGGGGGCATACCATAGCGAAATCCCTTAAGGTATGACTCAAAATCCTTGGGGTTAAGATCACACGTCTTCAATCTCTCTTTCAACAACTCCACATCATGGATGCGCTGACTACCGGATGCAAGTTCAACACCCTTACACTCTAAGTCAAAACCACGTGAATATTTGTCTCCTTCAGGCATTGTATAAAATGGTTTAGCCTCTAACGGATACCTGGTGATAAAATAAAATTCATGACCTTCGTCCTTCATTATCTCACCAAGAAGCTTTTCGTCTTCGGTACCAAGATCATTCCCCCATTCTATCTCACTACCTATGTTATTCAACTTTTTGATCACGTCATCATAAGTGTTCCGTTTAAACGGTAATTTAGGCAAAACAACATTTGCACCTAAGACATCAAGTTCATCTTTGCACTCGCTTGCTTTTTTCCACATGTTATAAACAAGACCTTCCAAGATTTTCATGATGTCCTCTTCGTTGTTTATGAACGCCATTTCGAGATCTACGGCGGTAGATTCATTTAGGTGCCTACGAGTATTGTGCTCTTCCGCTCTAAAGTACCAGGCAATTTCGTATACTCTATCCAATCCAGTCGCCATCAACATCTGTTTATACAATTGCGGAGACTGGGCCAAAAAAGCTTCCTTCTCAAAATACTGGATTTTAAAAACGTCAGTACCACCCTCAGAGGAACTTGCAATGATGTTTGGGGTGTGCACCTCTATAAAGTTCTGTGCCCTCAAAAACTCATGAACTGCTGCAACGACGACATTTCTTATTTTAAAAATCGCCTGATTCCTCTGTTTCCTTAGGTCAATAAATCTATTATCTAATCGAGTTTCAAGCTCTGACTCCACCTTATCTATAACACCCAAAGGTAACGGTGTCTCTGCAGCAGATAAAATCTCTACCTCTTCTGGTAGAACCTCATAACCATTTCGCACTTTATCATTCGCCTTACAAAGTCCTTTCACGGCTATGACCGACTCACGTGATATGGAAACTAATTTCTCAAAAAGTTCTAGATTTTTCTTTTTAAGGGCTGTGATTTGAAGAGTCCCTTTTTTGTCACGTATGATAATGAATGCAATAGAACCAATATTGCGAATATCTTCAACCCAACCAGAAATAGTGATCAGTTTACCATAATCTTTCTCTGTAACATCCTTTGAATAATGACTTCTATATGATTCCATATTTCACCTGTAATTAAAACAACGAATTTAGTCTTTTTGAAATGAACGACAACATCTCCTCCAACATTTTTTCATTATTCCAAGATCGGATCATTTCTTTAAGTTCTTTTTCCTCTTTATTTTTTAATTTTTTCACCCATTTTTTAATATTTGGGATCGCTCTAGTAACATTATCAACGATTGTTATGTTTGCCGTCCTTGCAGTTCTGGAAACAGGATTTAAATCAATGGCAATAACTGTCTTTTCCATATTTCTTAACGCTTGGCATCTGTCACCATCCTCAAGGGGAACAAGTATGACATCAGCAGAAAAAATGCCCTTTCTGTCACATAAACCTCTATCGTGGTCCAGGTCTGGAATGCTTGCATCAGCTGTTTTTCCGTATACCTCTTTTGCTCCATTATTTTTTAATTCTTTTACAATTTTATCCATGCGAATGTCGGTTCTATGAAAAAGATTGACTTCAAGCTTTGCGGGAATGAGGTCAGCTAAACTAATACATTCTTCCGAGGCAAGGGCAACAACATTCCCATTGATGGAAATCACCGGATTTTTGGCGATAAGTAATGCAGCTGCGGCAGTTCTTTCTGCATCATCGGCAAATGATATGGTTTTTTCACCAATTAGATAATCAAAAGCTTCTCCTCGACCATGGGCAATCAAACCTGTTTCATGGGTAATGCCCTTTTTCATTGCCTGTGAAATTTTCTCTCTGGTTTTTAGAGAAATATAACGTGGATGGCTTTCAGGTATTTCTCCCATAATTTCAAAAAGCAATGCCACAATCTATTTTAAACTTGGTTATAAAATCTAGATTTACACTACCTTAACAAATCATGTAACATCGGGCTACAATTTTAGATTATCCATACATGTTTGGCTGAGGTGCCTGACCTGCTGCAGATACCATTGGTTTTGCCTGTTTATGGAATTTCTGTAGTTGTTGCTCTATGCGTTCTGATTCCTCGTAGAGGGGTGCCACATTTATTTCTGTATCTGTTATAGTAGCTATGACGTTTATAGCTGATGCCGCAGCTCTGGCATCGGGATAATTGGGATGTGCCTCAGTTAGAATCGAAATTACTTCAAAATCTGACTGTTTGCCTATGTTAAGTAGAACTCCTGAGACGCCTGCTATAATGCCATTTTTGAATTGTGCAATATTCTTTGCTATTAACATGCGTCTAGCACTATCGGTTGATCCTATTGCATATGCGTCAGATACGCCTTCATCTTTTGAAGATTTTCCTTCGACAACCATTCCCTCAGGCGATATAAGAAGTTTGCATTTTTTTTCGGTGGCCCATTTCATAATAGCATCTGAGATCGAATTTATAAGGTGGGGCTTTGGTTTAAACTCAGAAACAAATACAACGATTTTATCCCCAGTTACCCGATCTCCTGCGTAGATGCGAACTGGAGATAGCGGTTCACCTGTATGGACAACTGATAATGCAGGGAAATGAGAAGATTGCATACAACCTATTTGATTGAGATTCAAAGCGTCTATTAAATAATTAGCAGCAATAGTACTAACCAATCCTATTGAGGGAAAACCTGCAATAACGGTTGCTCCCTGAAGGTCTACGTCCTCAAAATCAATAATCTTAACATCATTCAATTGCATCACCATCTAACTACACCATAACAGCTTCTAGGATTTAAAATTAATTGGTGAAAATCTACCCTTTTACTACTCCGAGTGGGATAAACCTCACTACTTTGCGGGATATTCCTGCCCCATGTGTAATATCAACTACATTCCTAATATTTTTATATGACCCTGGTGCCTCCTCGGCTGCAACTTTGAAACTTGCTGGGTGAACATAAATACCTCTGCTTTTAAGTTGTCTCACGATATCCTCACCACGCCATTGCCTAAGAGCTTGATGTCGGGATAAAATACGGCCAGCACCATGGCATGTAGAACCAAATGTCTCTTCAGCTTTTTTTGTGCCGTGGAGTAGATAGCTCTCAGTACCCATATCTCCAGGTATTAATACCGGCTGTCCAACATCGCGATATTTTAATGGGACCTCTTTTTTTCCTGGACCAAAAGATCGCGTGGCACCTTTTCTATGAACATATACCTTTCTTTTCTTACCATCTATTTCATGTTCTTCAAGTTTGGCGATATTGTGGCAGACATCGTATACAATCTTGCGCTGCTACCAATTATTTTCTCAAATGACTCGCGTACCCAATGGACTATCATTTGTCTGTTGCACCAAGCGAAGTTTGCTGCACATGCCATAGCTTTAAAATAATTTTGCCCTTCAGGTGAGTTTACCGGTGCACATGCCAGTTGCCTGTCTGGGAGCCAAATATTATATTTTCTAACGGCTTGTTCTAAAACCCTTAAATGATCTGTACAGACTTGGTGGCCAAATCCACGGGACCCTGTATGAATCATAACAACTATCTGTCCCTTATTAGTTATGCCAAATACCTTGGCTATCTCAGGTTCAAAGATCTCTTCTACTTTCTGCAATTCGATGAAGTGATTTCCTGCTCCAAGGGAACCAAGCTGCGAAGCGCCACGTTGCTTTGCCTTTCCTGAGATCATAGATAAGTCAGCATATTCAAGACATCCATTTTCTTCTAAAAACTCGACATCTTCATCCCAACCGTATCCATGTTCAACACCCCAACGAGCACCTACTTTCAAGACATCGTCAAGTTCTCTTGCGTTGAGGCGGATTTTTGCCTTTGAACCAAGGCCTGAAGGAACATTTTTAAATATCTCGTCAACTAGATTCTTTATTTTCCACTCATCTAAGTCGTCCAAATTTAAATTGGTTCTGACAAGTCTGACGCCGCAGTTGATGTCAAACCCTACGCCGCCAGGAGAGATAACACCATTTTCAGCATCAGTGGCAGCCACGCCTCCAATGGGAAAACCATATCCCCAATGTATGTCGGGCATAGCCATTGCCTTGCCAACTATTCCTGGAAGCATCGTCATATTTGCAGCTTGTTCTAGGGCATTATCTGCTAAAACTGAAGGAATCATTTTTTCATCTGCGTAAATCACAGCTGAAGTCTGCATCCTCAGATTGTTTTTTTCTCCTTTATAGCTTGAAGGAATCTCATATCTATAATCATCAATTTTATTTAAAGGGCCATTCCATTTCATTTTCTAGCACAAGTAAACCTAATGCAAAAAATGATTTATAAGCCTTGAGAAAAGCACAACTCTTTGTTTTTCTGTATTGGAAAAATTATTTTTTTTCCATTTTGACATTTTCACACAGCAGGTTTATATACAACTAATGTCAAACATTATCACGGTAAGACAATGGGGTTGAAAAGAGAAAAAGAAACCGATGTTTTGGAAATGCAATTTAAAGGACTAGGTGAAATAACATTCCTGGAAATATATGGATATGTAACGACTGTAGCTTTCGTTTTGGGGGACCTATCCCTTACTCTGACACATTAAAGGTGTCCTTATTGTGGAAGTAGACGAATTGAAAAAAGATTAAGTTTAAGGAATTGGGGATGATTTAGCCTTTAGATACTTCTTTTTACTTTCTAAACCGATTGCACATTCTCTCTAAACTATCATGAATCTGTTGAGATATAGAATAATCATTTTCTTGCAACAAGTTTGCAATTCCCTTACTTAGATCAAAAACTGCCAGTTCATGCTCATCTTTACTTTTATGGATTTGTTGTGGAAGAATATTCATTTCATCATAGGGTAAAAATGCTTGCAAGGTATCCTTCTCCATCATATTCTCTAAATGTGTTCTTAATTGAAATAAAAAAATATGCAGTTGAACAGTTTCATCCTTTTGCATCTTTACATTCCCAATATACAATTTCTATGGTTTAATGTTACTCTCGAATCTTAACTTCTACCTTGAGACATTTGAATTTTTAGAGAAACAGATGCTAGGTAGAGCGAGTGGAGAGAGGATGGGATGGTATTTTACACTCTGTCATCTTAAGGGAGGGACAGAGCATAGTTAAAAATGACTCCCCACTCAAAAATATATTAGTGATTTCTGGTATAAATATATTATTGCATAGATGGATTTAACAAGATTAATACTTTCAGCAACCTTCATTTCAACTTTTTAAATCAAAACGACAATAGCAACATTCCTACAAATACTTTTTAAGGAGGTATAAATCTTGAAGACCAATCTTTCGACCCAGGACAATCCAACGCTTGCAAAAACAGTACTAAAACCAGATATCATGGTAAAATCAGGGATAACTGAATTAGACAGATTACAAGGAGGATTCAAAGCAGGAGAAATAACATTTTTAGATGGTAATAGCAAACTCATATCGGAGATGCCTAATCAAATATGTGTCAACACTTACAGAACCTTCCATAGTGATACTATCTATATTGATGGTGGGATGTGTGCTAATCCCTATAAAATTGCTAGATATGCACGGATGATGGAGGTTGACCAAAGGGAAACCCTAAATCATGTACAGATTAGCAGAGCATTCACGGTCTATCAACTCTCAACTCTCCTGCAAGATAAGTTAGAACCATTAATTGAGAAACATCGTCCAAGGACACTTATCATAGGAATGTTTCCCCGTCTTTTTTTTGACCCTGATATATCAACTCGAGAATCGCAGGTATTGCTGAAGAACATTCTAAAGAAAATAAGAGAACTTACCCAGAAGTATGGTCTTGTCACAGTTTTTACAAACCTTGATAGTACACAAATGTCTAACAGTAGAAACCTGAGAAATATGCTCTATCCTGCTGTTGATGAAATCATCAGAATGAAGCAGTTAGAGCAGTGTACCTGTATTGACCTGGTAAAAAAACAAGAGAGGGCAGTTATTGTTGATTTTGCGAAAGGACAGTTACGTCTGGAAAAATTTGGGATGGTGATGTAGGCAATGGGGCGGACTGTTCCAACTTTTAGGAATATTATTGAATTATTTGGTTGGGAGTGGAATGATTTTAAACGTGCACTGCGTAATATTGACCGTGAGGCTTTTGAGGAGCTGATGAACCATGCACGTAGACATGCAACAGCAGGAACTAATATCAGCAATCCTAACCCGTTTGAACCTGTGGTGATGTCTATACTTGTTGAGCATGAAAAAACATTAAGGAAGTTACGGGAATATGTTGAGCGGGAACATCCTTGATGTATATCCAGATTATAAGAGAAACGTGATGGTTATATGGTTGATACATGATGGCAGAGCAATCAGAATTGAAGATGTGTATGAACCAAGTTTCTATGTCTATGCCCAACACAATCGTTTGTATAATTTATCTGTTATTTTGCAAGATTTACCACAGGTGAAGCAACTTAATTTTACACCCTGTAAGACAGTTTTAGGTTCAGATAAATATAAGATGGTTCTTGAAGTGATACCGAAAAATCTTGGTTCATTGAATAAACTTGCAACTATGATAGATTCCTGGGGAGGTTTCCATGATTATCAGTTGTTTAATGTTGATATCCGTCTGCCAACTAGGTATCTTCAAAGCAAAGGTGTTTTTTGTAATGCCCGTGTAAGATGGGATGGAAAACATTTTGTTCTTGATGATGAACAGTGGAGTATTGACTACGAAATCCCCTCTTTCAAGGCAGCATATTTTGATATCAAACGTAAAACAGAGGGCAAAGTATGTTCATTCAATGACCCCATATCTTCAATCGTTATCGATGATTATTTCGTAGAAGAGGAGAATGAATCTGATACGATTCTCTTTGCTGTGAAACATATCAGTCAGGTTGACCCTGATATAATCTATACTGTCAAAGGAGATAGCATATTATTTCCGTTTTTGTATCATAGAGCAAAAATCTGTGGCATAAGTAATTTGATAAATCTTGGTCGAGATCCTGCTCAGAAGAAAAAACGTTTACAACCTGTAAAAAAATCTAAATCATATTTCAGTTACGGGAGAATCATCTACCGCCCTGCATTTTACACTCTTAAAGGAAGAGTACATATTGATACATCAAGTTCCTTTCTCTACGGTGAAAGTGGACTTCGTGGACTTATTGATATCTCCCGTTGCTCCAATATACCACTGCAACTGTTATCCAGATTAGGTCCTGGTACTGCTATCAGTCAGATTCAAGTGAATAAGGCGATGGAAAAAGGGTTTCTTATCCCTTGGAAGAAGAATATGCCTGAAACATGGAAGACAGCAATGAGTTTGTTAGTATCTGACCGTGGTGGTCTCATCCTTGAACCTATTGTTGGTCTGCATGAGGATATCGTTGAGTTAGATTTCGCTTCCCTCTATCCAAATATTATGCTCCGTCATAACATCAGTCCTGAGACAATGCTCTGTGATTGCTGTCCAGATTCCCCGAATCGTGTTCCACAACTTGGATATCACATCTGTGTTCGCCGTAAAGGACTCATTCCCGAAGTGTTGAAACCTATACTGTTCAGACGTTTCTGTTTCAAAGCACGGTCTAAAAACAAAAACTTTGATAAAGACGTATACAGTGAGATGCAGCAGGCGTGGAAATGGGTCTTGCTGGTATGTTTTGGATATACAGGTTATCGTAATGCTCGGTATGGTCGTATTGAATGCCATGAGAGTATCACAGCATTCAGTCGTGATATACTGCTCACTGCCCTGGAAGTTGCTGAACATGCAGGGTATGAAGTTTTACATGGCATCATTGATTCATTATGGGTAAAAGGTTCCAATGGTTGCGTTAGTCCTATTCGTCTTTCTAGGATGATTAGCGAGCGTACTGGTATACGAATGGACTTGGAAGGACGGTACAAGTGGATTGTGTTCCTCCCAAATAAAGGAACAGGGGTTGGAGCATTAAACAGGTATTACGGTTTGTTTGATAATGGCGAGTTGAAAGTACGTGGTATAGAACTACGTCAGCATAATACTCCAGAGTTTTTGAAAAATATTCAGAGCAGTATGCTCAAGGTTTTTTCACATGCAGATAATGCAAAAGAATTCCAGGGGTTGATACCAGATGCACTGCATGTGATGTTGGATTATGGGAAACAAATAATTAGAGGCAGTGTAGACCCTAGTGTTCTTGTTTTTACTACACGTATATCAAAGAGTGTCACTCAGTATAAAGTCAATAATTTGGTTAAATCTGCACTGTTGCAACTTCGAGATATTGGTATCAATGTGGAGCCAGGGCAATCTATTCATTATGTTGTTATCAGTGAACGTTCTCGTGATTACAAAGAACGTGTTTGTGTCGCCGAGTTATTAACTGATAGTGTGGAGGTTGATGTTGGTTTTTATCTCCGTCAGATTGCTAAATGTGGTGAAAGCATCCTGATACCATTTGGTTACACACTTGAAAAACTGGAGTCCATGTTACAAAAGATAAGATATAGGGAGAAAGTAAATGTATCCGTTTTACCTAGAGTTAGAACTTGTTAAACCAGTAGTTGACTATTTCAAGAATCAGGGATGTGTAGTGAAAAGAGAGGTGAGAATTGGTTTCTGCCGTGCTGATATTGTAGCATTCAAAAATAAAACGGTCACTGCTGTGGAGTTAAAACTCAATGACTGGAAGAAGGCAGTTATTCAGGCGAAGAATTATCAACTGGGAACTAACTATGTTTATCTTGCTTTCCCTTTGATGAAATCATATAATGTGCTTCGTAAAGCAGAAGTGATACTTAAGAAGGAAGGCATTGGGTTATTAACTGTGAATGAGGAGACATGTGAGGTCACAATTTTTTCGTTAATAGCAGGAGTGTTGTTTGTGATAATCCTTGGTACAATTTGATTTTTTAGTGTAAAATAGACTATTCAGGTAAAGTCCTTTTTTCTTTTTAAAATCAAATAAAATTGCTTTTGTCAAACCTATTTATTAAATATCTTTGAATAACACTCATCACAGATTTTCTTATTTTTACTGTTTTTATAGTCTTTAAGAGTACTTCCACATTTATCACAGAATATTTCATCAATTTCCTCTTCATCCTTTTTTTTAAATCTATCAAATAAACCCATATATACTCCTTCAAGTTAAATTATATTGATAACAATCAAGTTCCAATTAAAGCTTCCTGCAGAAGTTCCTTCTGTCTCTTAGTAAGATTCTTAGGGGTTTGTACAACCACTTTTATATATAGATTTCCACGTTTTCTATCATTTAAAATTGGCATTCCCATTCCCCGTAAACATAATTGAGTGTGTGTCTGTGTTTCAGAGGGGATTTTTACTTTCACATTCTTCCCATCGATTGATTTGATCATAAGTTCACCGCCTAAAACTGCCTTGATGAAACTTATAGGAGCATTCATATAAAGATCGTCTCTAACTCTTTTAAATATTGAATGGGGTAAAATATTCAATACTATATGCAAATCTCCTGATTCTCCAAGAATTGTAGAATTTGAAGGTTCTCCAGCATTTGGAATCTTTATCTTATAACCAGTATCAACACCTTTTTTTATCTTGATTAATATCTTTGTTTGCTTTTGGATGTTACCTTTACCTCCGCATACATTACAAAGATTTTTAACAGCTACCCCCGTACCTTTACACTGAGGACAAGTCCTAGCTGATATCACATGAGCTCCCCCTCTGTTCTGCATATTTCCTATTTGACCTGTACCGTTACAATAGGAACATTCACCTGATTTCCCAGATCTAATTCTTGACCCTTTACATGCTTTGCATATCCTCGCCATAGGGACTTTGATCGTCTTCTCAACGCCTATTGTAGCATCCTCAAGTGTAATATTTAAACTTAAATGAGCATCATTTCCCCTAACCGTTTTTTCTAATCCTTCTCTATTTCTATATAGGATGTCAAATATTCCACCTCTGCTTGCAAAACCAGAACTAGAAGTTGATCCAAAGAATGAATCAAATATTGCATTTCCAAAAATGTCTTCAACATCCCTATAATGCGTAAAGTTATTCCAATTAAAACCTTCTTTTCCAAAAGCTTCATCTACAACTTTGTGACCAAATTGGTCATATTTTGCTCGTTTATCCTTGTCAATGAGAACTTCATAGGCCTCTGAAATTTCCTTGAATTTCTCTTCTGCATCTTTCTTATCACCTTTATACGTATCTGGGTGATATTGTTTTGCAAGTTTCCGATATGCTTTTTTAATTTCTTTTTCGTCAGCTTTTCTTTTAATTCCAAGGATTTCATAATAATCTTTTTTTGACATATATCCATTCCTTAGTTTTTTTATATTTAATGTCCTTAAAGAGTTACATTAATGTTAGAGAAGGATTATACGAGCCGTCTCAAAATTTATTAATATTTGGTAATAAGTAATTTTTTTTAATTAATCTTCCTCATCCATTACCTTATATTCTGCATCCACTGATTCCTTACCTTTTTTCTCTTCCTCTGTTTTTTCCCGTGATTGATCCTGTTTTCCTGTTTGTTGGTATGTACGAATTGAAATATCATGAAATGCTTGAGTTAATTCTTTCATTTCAGATTGTATTTTTTTGGTATCTTCATTCTTTATGGTTTCCTTCAATCGTTCGATAATCTCATTGATCTGTGTTCGTTCGGTATTATTAACCTTGTCACCCAAATCTACAAGAGATTTTTCTGTCGTATATATAAGATTTTCTGCCTGATTTTTTGTTTCGACAATTTCACGACGTTTTTTATCTTCATCTTCAAATTTGTTCGCCTCTTCGACCATTTTATCTATCTCAGTCTGAGATAATTTAGTGGAAGCAGTAATTGTTATGGTTTGTTTCTTTCCAGTACCAAGGTCCTTTGCTGCTACATTAATTATACCATTAGAATCAATATCAAAGGTAACTTCTATCTGAGGTACTCCCCTTGGTGATGGTGGTATCCCCATCAGATGAAACTTACCAAGGCTTACATTGTCCCTGCCAAACTCCCTTTCACCTTGTAAAACATTTATTTCTACACTTGTTTGATTGTCTGCTGCAGTTGAAAAAATTTCGCTCTTTTTTGTTGGAATCGTTGTGTTTCTCTCTATTAATCTAGTGGATACACCACCTAAGGTCTCAATCCCAATCGATAATGGAGTAACATCTAATAGTAATACGTCCTTCACTTCTCCTGTAAGTACACCTGCCTGTATCGCTGCACCCATTGCCACACATTCCATTGGGTCAACTCCTCGTTCCACTTTTACACCTGTATAATCCTCGACGAATTTCTGAACTATTGGCATCCTTGTTGGTCCACCAACAAATATAATTTTTGTAATATCTTTGGAAGAAAGTTTAGCATCCTTTAAAGCCAGATCTATGGACCCTTTACACTTTTCTACGATTGGTCTAACAAGCTCGTCAAGTTTTGCTCTACTTATTTTCATGACGAGATGTTTCGGCCCAGAAGCATCTGCAGTGATAAAAGGCAGATTGATATCGGTTTCAAGTATGTTAGAGAGTTCTATCTTTGCCTTCTCGCATGCCTCCCTTAATCTTTGTAATGCCATCTTGTCATTTCTCACATCTATACCTGATTGTTTTTTGAATTCATTCGCTACGTAGTCAACGATTGCATTATCCATGTCAGTACCACCTAACTGGGTGTCACCACTAGTAGAAATAACTTCAAAAACTCCTTCGCTGAACTCCATAATTGTTACATCAAGTGTGCCACCACCGAAATCATAGACCAATATTCTCTGATCTTTCTCAGTTTTATCAATCCCATAGGCAAGTGCCGCAGCAGTGGGTTCATTTACTATTCTGATGACTTCCAAACCAGCAATAATACCTGCATCCTTAGTCGCAGTTCTTTGATTGTCATTGAAATATGCTGGGACAGTTAGGACTGCCTTATCCACAGTTGCATCCAGAAATGCTTCTGCATCACGTTTTATTTTTTGAAGGATAAAAGCGGTTATTTGTTGAGGGGTGTATTCTTTTCCATGAGCTTTAACCTTGTAGTTTGTACCCATTTTACGTTTAATTGCAGTTATTGTTCCTTCAGGATTGGAGACAATCTGTCTTTTCGCAGATTCCCCAACTAACATTTGCCCATCTTTTGTAAATGCCACACATGATGGGAATGCTTTACCTCCAAGGCTTGTACCCTCTGCACTTGGTATAATTTTAGGCTTACCACCTATTAATGCCGCTGCAGCCGAATTACTAGTTCCCACATCTATTCCAATAGTTTTTTTAACCATTTTAACACCTCAACATTTTAATTTATATCTCATCTTCCTTTTTTAGTCTATTCTCTATGTTTATCTACTTAGTTTCCAATCTTAGAAACTTTAACCTTTGATGTTCTAATAACTTTTGAACTTAACATATATCCCTTCTCATGTTCCTCAACAATAGTATCTTCGGGAAGACTATTATTAACAACTGTCAATGTAACTTCATTATAATATGGATCGAATTTTTTACCAACTGCTTTTATCTGTTTCAACCCCTCTTTGCCAAGTTCCGATAAAAAATCGGAATAAATTAATTCAATACCTTTAATAAATGATGCCTTATTGTAATTCTTTTTAGCTAACTCAATGGCAATTTCGAAAGAATCAATAATGGGTAATAGATTTTTAATCAATACTTCGGTTGCATTCATCTCATAAGTTTTTCTCTCACGTGCTTCCATCTTTTTATAATTCTCAAATTCTGCCTGTAGATATTTCAATCTAGATAGATAATCATCTGCCAACTTGGTTTTTTCTTCTAGTTCCTTCCTCAATGTATCTAATTCTGAATTTGTATCATCTATCCTCACAAAATTAATTTCTTTTGTTTCTCCCTTTTGCCCTTTTATCTTGTTATTTTTCTTTTTGTTTACTTCCGCCAAATAGTTACAACTCCTTCAATTTTATCATTTATTTTTCAATATTCTAAATTCATTTCCTGAAAATGATTGTTCCATCCTTAACATCAGTTTTTATTACGTCATTCTCACGAAATTCACCATTTAAAATCTTCATTGATAAAGGGTTTTCTATCATCTGTTGAATCGTTCTCTTAATTGGTCTTGCACCAAATGTAGGATCAAATCCCTTATCCGCTATCAAGTCCTTAATCTTATCACTGAATGAAATAGAAATTTTTTTCTCAATAAGCCGATCTTTCAGATACTTCATTTGTATTTCTACTATTTTCTTTATTTCATCTTTGCCCAATGAATTAAATATAACAATTTCATCAATGCGGTTCAAGAACTCTGGTCTGAACTGCATTTTCAGAGCTTCCATAACCTTACTTCTTAGCTCCTTACCTCTTAATTCATTCATCAGGTTACTGGCAATATTGGATGTCATGATAATCACAGTGTTTTTGAAATTCACTGTTCGTCCATGACCATCACTAAGGCGACCGTCATCTAGTATTTGAAGTAATAAATTGAAAATATCGCCATGAGCCTTCTCTATTTCATCAAATAGGACAATAGTATAAGGTCTCCTTCTAACGGCCTCAGTTAAGAAACCACCTTCCTCATATCCTACATAACCTGGGGGTGCACCAATGAGTCTAGCAATTGAATGTCTCTCCATAAATTCAGACATATCTATTCGCACCATCGCTCTTTCATCATCGAAGAGAAATTCAGCGAGAGCCTTTGCAAGTTCTGTCTTACCAACACCAGTTGGACCCATAAATATGAATGATCCAATAGGTTTATCAGGATCACTAAGACCTGCCCTCGCTCTTCTAATCGCATTGGAAACTAATGTAATAGCTTCATCCTGTCCTACAACACGCTGCTTTAACCTTTGATCCATGAGAAGAATTTTTTCCGTCTCCCCCTCCAGCATTTTATTTAC
>RCNB010001359.1_pt1 | contig 15416 bp, 16 predicted proteins | sample 2041321 | NCBI WGS metagenome assembly RCNB01 (sample SAMN09708232, study PRJNA481090) | Marine sediment metagenome, whole genome shotgun sequencing project. | reverse complement strand
AATGACTGGATGACGGACGCACCGACCAATGACTGGATGACGGACACACCGACCAATGACTGGATGACGGACGCACCGACCAATGACTGGATGACGGACACGTAGGGTGGGTAACTTGTTACCCACGTTTTTCCCCGTGCGTAACAAGTTACGCACCCTACGGTTTATCCCCGTGCGTAATGAATTACACACCCTTGGTTTATCCCCGTGCGTAATAAATTACACACCCTTGGTTTATCCCCGTGCGTAATAAATTACGCACCCTTGGTTTATCCCCGTGCGTAACGAATTACGCGCCTTTTAGCATTAGACGGTTGATGCGCTGTACGAAGCCGGCGGGGTCTTGCAGTTGCCCACCTTCGGCCAGTACGGCCTGCCCGAATAACAATTCTGCCCAGTCTTTCAACTCTTCATCAGACTCGATCACCGATACCTGCTGAAGCAGTTGATGGTCAAGATTGACTTCCAATACCGGCTTGCTGTCCGGCAGTGCTTGCCCGGCCTGCTCCAACATGCGACGCATGTGCATGGCGAGTTCCTGTTCACTCAGCACCAGGCAGGAGGCGGAATCAGTCAAACGCTGGGAGGCACGAACTTCAGAGACTTCATCAGCCAATGCATCGGATAAACGCTTCAACAACGGATTCTTATCAGCGTCTTTTTGCTCCTCGTCTTCCTTGCTTTCACCGTCAGTATCCAGGTCAACATCACCCTTGGCGATAGAACGTAGTTTCTTGCCATCAAACTCGGTGAAGTAACCCATCACCCACTCGTCAATACGGTCAGACATCAACAGTACCTCGACGCCCTTCTTACGAAATATCTCAAGGTGTGGGGAGTTTTCAGCGGCTTTGCGATTTTCTGCCGTGACATACCAGATCACGTCCTGCCCGTCTTTCATGCGGGAAACATAATCTTCGAAGCTTACACGCTGTTCACTGGCAGCATCTGCAGTTGAGGAAAACCTCAGCAGCTTGGCAATCTTGTCCTTATTTGCCATATCTTCGGCCAGACCTTCTTTCAAAACGTTGCCAAACTCGTCCCAGAAGTTATTGAATTTTTCCACCTCTTTTTCGGCCAGTCGCTTCAATAAATCCAGGCTGCGCCGGACCACTGCTGAACGGATTTTTCCAACCAGTTCGTTTTCCTGTAACAACTCACGGGACACATTCAATGGCAAATCGTCGGAATCCACCACACCGCGTATGAATCGCAGATAGTGCGGCAGCAACTGTTCGGCGGCATCCATGATAAAAACCCGCTTCACATACAAACGCAAACCATGGCGTTCATCGCGCTGCATCATCATGTCCATCGGCGCCTTGGATGGTATATACAACAACGAGGTATAGTTCTGGCTGCCTTCAACCTGGTTGTGTGCCCAGCTCAGTGCATCTTCAAAATCATGACTCACGTGCTTGTAGAAAGCCTGGTAATCGTCACTGCTGATTTCAGACTTTTGTAATGTCCATAAAGCAGAGGACTGGTTGATGGCTTCCCATTCCGGTTTCGGTTCTGCTTTTTCCGTCTCGTCATCTTCCGGCACTGGTTGAGCCTTCATATAAATCGGGAAGCCGATGTGATCGGAATACTTCTGGATCAAGGAACGTACTTTCCATGAGGATTGGAACTCATTTGCGTCCTCACGCAGATGCAGGGTCACTTCCGTGCCTTGCTTGGGCAGGTCAACCTGCGAGATCGTGTACTCACCGGCACCATCAGATTCCCAGCGAACGCCTTCAGATGCATCGCTGCCGGCGGCCCGTGTCAACAACGTGACCTTATCCGCAACAATGAATGACGAGTAGAAACCAACACCAAACTGGCCGATCAGGTTTGAATCGAATTCCTTGTTTTCAGCAGCACTTTCAAGAAACTTTTTAGTTCCGGAACGGGCAATCGTGCCGATGTTTTCGACCACGCTCTGTCTTGACATACCAATGCCATTGTCACGAACAGTGATCTGACCGGCTTCTTCATCAACTTCTATTTCGATTTTCAACTCAGAGTCACCACCTAGCAACTCTTCATTCTGCAGTGATTCAAATCTCAGTTTGTCACAGGCATCCGATGCGTTTGATACCAGCTCACGTAAAAATATCTCACGGTTGGAATACAGGGAATGAATCATCAGGTTCAGTACTTCACGCACCTCGGCCTGGAATTCATGTTTTTCAGCACCCGAATCTTCGGTTACTGTCTCTTTGGGGGTAATTGTCTCAGTCATTTGTCGTTTCCGCTAAATTGAATACTACAGCCCAAAGTTGGGTCTGCTGCCCGACTTTCAAGGATATGCGGGAATTAATGCCACCGTAGGGTGCGTAATTCATTACGCACGAGTTATTGCTCACACAATGTCGCGGGGTGCAATGTCATTGCGCGCGGGTTTTTGTATGGGAGGTCAGGTTGGGTTGGTTCGGTAAATCGTGGGTAACAAGTTACCCACCCTACGATGTACGGGTATTAACCCGAGCGAGGATGGAAAGGAATGCCAACCGTAGGGTGCGCAATTCATTACGCACGGGTTGTTGCGCACAAGGTTGAGTTTAATTGGTTTGATAAATCGCGGGTAACACATTATCCAACCCACAAAAAAAGCCCGCGATGCGGGCTTTTCCTGAATGATAGTAGCTGTTTAACCCAGCTTTTCTTTGATACGGGCCGCTTTGCCTTCCAGTCCACGCAGGTAGTACAGCTTGGCGCGACGGACATCACCACGGCGTTTTACCTTGATGGAGTCAATCAGCTTGCTGTGAGTCTGGAAAACACGCTCAACACCTGTGCCGTGTGAAATCTTGCGAACCGTGAAGGCCGAATTCAGACCACGGTTCTTAATGGCTATACAAACACCCTCGAATGCCTGCAGACGCTCGCGGTTGCCTTCTTTAACTTTAACGCTAACGATGACGGTATCACCCGGATTGAATTCCGGTAACTCGCTGGTCATTTGCTCTGCGTTGATTTGCTCAATGATATTCATCGTTCTGTCCTTTCAATGTAAGCCACGTATGGGCTTTAATTATCCTGTTCCAATTCATGACGAAATTCTTTTAACAACAATTTCGCCTCTTTATCTAATTCCCTGCCTTCCAGCAGGTCTGGTCGCCGTAACCAGGTTCGACCCAGCGACTGTTTCCTGCGCCAGCGACGTATCGCCTCGTGGTCGCCGGATAACAAAACTCCCGGTACCGCTTTTCCACCCGTCTCTTCCGGACGTGTGTAATGTGGATGATCCAACAGACCATTCACAAACGAATCCTCTATAGCCGATTGTTCGTCACCCAGCACACCCGGTAAAAGCCGGGTGACTGAATCGATGATGACGGCAGCGGCCAGTTCTCCACCGCTGATAACATAATCACCTATCGACCATTCTTCATCGATCTCGGTTTCAATAACCCGTTCATCGATTCCTTCATAACGCCCGCAAACAAGTATTAAACCCTGTCTGCCTGCCAATTCTTCAACCGCCTCATGGTCCAGCCTGCGACCCTGTGGACTCATCAAACTGACTCGAGTCTCACTGGCGTGTTCTTTTCGGGCCGCACGTATGGTTGAACTCAATGGCTCTACCGCCATCACCATACCCGGTCCGCCGCCATATGGCCGGTCATCCACGGTTCTGTGTCTGTCCGTTGCCAAATCCCGCGGGTTCCAGGTATTCAACTCAACCCGGCCATCCCGTATCGCACGACCGGTGACACCCAAACCTGTTAACTCACCCAATGACTCCGGAAATAGCGTAATCACGTCAATACGCATGATGCTTACCCGCTATCACCTAAAAATCCGGGTCCCAGTCAACCACTATCAAACCGGCTTCGAGATCAACACGCATTACGTATTGTCCTTGGATAAAGGGCACCAGGTGCTCCCGGTCCCCACGGATGACCAGTACATCATTGGCACCGGTTTCCATCATCTTGTCAACCCGTCCCAACACCTCACCGTCGGTGGTATGCGCTTCGAGTCCTTCAAGATCGGACCAGTAGTATTCATCTTCTTCTGTCGGCGGCATTTGATCGCGACCGACAAAAATCTGTTGTCCCACCAGGGCGGCAGCCTGTTCCCGGGCATTATATCCCGGTAACAATGCGGCCATTCCTTTACCCTGTTTTCGCCCGTCAACTAACTTGACCGGCTTTCTATCTTCACCCAGCAACCATGGCTGGTATTCTAAAATCGCTTCCATGGGTCTGGTCCAGGAATGCACCTTGACCCAACCCTTGATGCCGTGAACTGCGGATATATAACCAAGCGCTACCTGCTTGTGTGCGCTTTTCACGCAAACTCCACAACATCAGCCACAAGCCGTTCAGGCAGCGGCACTGTCCCGGGCCTGTGAGACCAGGTTTGCTACCCGCTGGCTGACCTGTGCGCCAACACCAGTCCAGTAGTCAACCCGCTCGAGGTCAAGACGCAGACGCTCTTCCTGACCACGGGCCAGTGGGTTGAAAAAACCAATTCTTTCAATGCGACGTCCATCACGCTTGCTGCGGGCATCTGCTACCACGATGTGGTAGAAAGGCCGCTTTTTAGCGCCACCGCGCGCCAGTCGAATCTTTACCATTCCATATAACCTTTTAATAATGCCAATTTAAATTGGCCGGATTTTACCTTTGACACCATGTCATACAGGCTAAATCCGTGATTGATACCGGCGCATAAAAGCGCTTCCGCTGAGCCGGCTCCACGAAACCGCACATTTTAACCATGTTTGAACCAAAAGAAAACAACCACTTGTGTTTTATTTTCAAACGGGGCCGTCTGTCCATGGACCAGTGATGGCGAGCGTAACACCCGGGTTATAGATATTGACAAACATCCACTCAGCATCAGCGGAAAAACATGCCCCTGCCCACTCACTTTTTGCAGCTGTTTTATGCAGGTTATGGCCGGCGTAACTGGCGCGTAACCCAGGGTTGAGCTGACAAAAAGCAAATAAACTACCAGCCTCATCCAGACCAGCGATGTATTGACCCCGTGTGGACATACCAAGCCGGTCCTCACATATAATCAGGCTGCCCTGTGGACTGACGACGATGTTGTCAGGCCCTGAAAAACTTCCCCGGTCTGATGCCTCAAAAATCAGTTCCACCGTTTTCCGGGCTATATCCAGGCGAAAAACCTGCCCGTCTTCAGCGCCACCCCCGGCTTTTGAGGTGAAATAGATTGAGCCCTGGTGATGAATACAGCCTTCCAGTGCAACAAACGCGGTACCACCCGCTTGCAAACCCTGGTTGACCACTCCGGCACCATCATGGGTGCCAGGTGTATGGCCCTGTTCGGGATCTTTGATATCAACCCAATCAAATGCCATGGGCTTGTTGAGCGGCAGGGCCCCGGTCAGTCTCTTATGACCGTCCACCTTTAACATCTGCAGAGCTCCACCTGCCCGCAACATACCGGGAGTTTTGGGGATATACCGGTACAGACCTGCATCAGGAGCCATATCTTCGGTCATATATACAACACCGCTTTGCGGATCGATCGCCGTGGCTTCATGGTAGAACTGTCCCATGGCCAGGATGGGCTTAGGCTCAGATTCCCCTTGCGGGTGTACTTCAAAAACATGACCGTGAGTTTTTTGAGCCTTGCCTATTTTCCAGAGCTTCTGCTTTAAATCACCACCAAGGCGCATTAGTTCAGGTGTTACCGGTGCTTCTTCACATGAAAGCCATGTACCCCATGGAGTGACACCGCCGGCACAGTTATTGAGCGTGCCACCCAGGCTGATTCTGGAATCAACCAGGCGCTCTGAATCGGTATCAAACCACAGTGTCGACGTTCCACCACCGGTGACATCCCAGGCTTTCCGGGCATCCCCAATCGGTCCGCTTGAGCCTCTCAGTTCGTGGTTACGAATCAAGGTCACGATGCCCGCTTCTTCGGCCACAACACCCATACCATCACAGGCGCCTGGACTCGGATAGCCATCATTCAGCTTTTCGCCTGCCCAGGCCATGCTGCGATATCGGTATCCCTGAGGCAACATTAATAATGGCAAGCCGGTGGTTTGATCGTTGACCGGCAGCAATGGTCCAAGTGCCGGGTGAATACCCGGTGACGCACCGTGCCGGCCCAATCGTGACCAGGCGGTCAGACCCAGGCCCAGGCCACCTGCAGCGACCAGACCCTGTTTTAAAAACCCACGTCTGTCAGTTCGCCCCATGCCCTAAGCCCTACCTGGGGAAACCACCGGGCATCTGGCCCTTCAGACTGGCCATTTTTCTCATCATGCCTTTCATTCCACCTTTGCCGAATTTTTTCATCATGCGTTGCATTTGAGAAAACTGTTTGAGCATGCGGTTGATATCCTGGATCTTTGTACCAGAGCCCAGCGCAATACGTTTTTTTCGTGAACCGCGAATAACATCAGGAAAACGTCTTTCCTGTGGTGTCATGGAGTTGACAATGGCGATCATGCTGATGGTTTGCTTGTCGTTGACACGATTTTTAACCTGGTCGGGTAACTCGGTCATACCGGGCATTTTATCCACCAGGTTGCCAAGCCCACCCATATTCTGCATCTGCTCCAACTGGCTGCGGAAATCTTCGAGATCAAAACCTTTACCCTTTTTGATTTTCCGGGCAAGTTTCTCCGCCTTCTCCTGATCAACATGCCGCTGCACATCCTCGACCAGTGATAATACATCGCCCATTCCCAGGATCCGGGAAGCGACACGCTCGGGATGAAAAGGCTGAAGTGCATCGATTTTTTCACCGGTACCGACAAACTTGATTGGTTTCCCGGTGATATGCCTGACTGACAAGGCGGCGCCGCCACGCGCGTCACCATCCGTCTTGGTTAATATCACGCCAGTGAGTGGCAGGGTCTCGTTAAAAGCCTGTGCCGTATTGGCCGCATCCTGTCCGGTCATGCTGTCGACCACGAACAGGGTTTCATGTGGATTGACAGCCGTGTGCAACTGACGGATTTCATCCATCATGTCGGTATCAATATGCAGGCGACCGGCGGTATCAACCAGTAATACATCAACAAACTGCTTGCGCGCTGCATCCAGGGCTTGTTTTGCAATAGCAACCGGCTTATCGGTCACAGATGAAGGGTGAAAAGTCACATCCACCTGTTCAGCGAGAGTTTTTAGCTGGTCGATAGCAGCAGGCCGGTAGACGTCGCAGCTGACGACCATCACTTTTTTATTGGACTGCTCTTTAAGGTGTTTTGCCAGCTTGGCGGTGGTAGTTGTCTTACCTGAGCCTTGCAAACCGGCCAGCAACACGACCACAGGGGGACTGGCTCTCAGGTCAAGGGCTTCGTTTTCCTCACCCATGACGCCGACCAGTTCATCATGGACAATCTTGACAAACGCCTGTCCTGGTTGAAGACTGCTAATGACCTCCTGTCCAAGCGCCCTTTCCCTGACCTGGCCAATAAAGGATTGCACGACCGGTAACGCAACATCAGCTTCCAATAAAGCAATTCGGACTTCACGTAAGGTTTCCCTGATGCTATCTTCAGTCAAGCGTCCTTTACCACGCAATTTTTGCATGGTCTGGGTTAATCGTTGGGTCAGGTTATCAAACATTGTTTACTCCGTGATTCAGCACTCAGGTATTATAGCGGCTGAACAACACCAATCGGCACAGAATTCGCCATGCATGACAAGATTTTGCTAATTACCGCAGCCTGCTACCTGGTAGCCGCCATTCTTCTATATAAAGCAATGGCAGAAGGTACCGGTCACAGGCGTTTACTGGCAGCCGTTATTACCCTGGTGGGCGTAGTCCTGCACATCTGGGCTCAAAGCGAGCATTGGACAAGCCTGACGTCACCCCAGGTCAGCCTGCTTAATATATTATCCCTGTGTGCATTGGTGACGGTCGCCATACCGCTTGCTACATACCCTTTACGCAATAGTCTTTTCGATGCCTGCCTGGTGGCCTTGCCATTTTCAGTGCTGATATTACTTGCCGAAGGAACGATCAGTGCACCTGTCCTGGAAATCACCCGGGTGTCTGCGCATATAACAGCGCACATCTTTTCTTCAGTGATCGCCTTCGGTGTATTAAGTATCGCAGGTGTTTATGCAGTGTTTATTGCCCTGATCGACCGTCTGCTGCGTCAGCACAGCGTTAACAAACTGGTACAAACCCTGCCGGCCCTGGATAAACTGGAAGAGCTATTGTTCCATTTGATCAAAGTTGGTTTTGCCGTATTGACCTTTTCACTGCTTACCGGGCTGGTTTTTGTCGAAGATCTGTTTGGTCAACACCTGGCACACAAAACGATATTGTCGATATTTGCCTGGTTGATATTTGCATTGTTATTGTGGGGTCGCTGGAAAAGAGGCTGGCGCGGACAGGTTGCAGTACGCATGACACTCGCGGGCATTGCCGTCTTGCTGTTATCCTATTTCGGTAGCAAGCTGGTTTTGGAAGTGATACTTGAACGCAGCTGGCATATCTAACAAGTCACAAAGGAATATAAACCGGTTTGGATGATATCCCCTTAGGCAGTCTTTACGCGGCTCTTTTCATATTGATTTTACTTTCCGGCTTTTTTTCAAGTTCGGAAACCGGCCTGATGGCCATTAATAAATATCGTCTTAAACACCTGGCTAACGGTGGTCACCGCGGCGCACGTCTTGCGCATAACCTGCTGACCAGACCCGATCGGCTGATTGGGTTGATTCTATTGGGTAATAATATGGTCAATATTCTGGCCGCATCTATTGCCACCGTCATCGCCATGCGCCTTTATGGCGACAATGGCATATGGATATCAACGCTGGTGATGACTGTCATCGTGCTGATTTTTGCTGAGGTTGCTCCTAAAACAGTTGCCGCCCTGCACCCAGAGAGAGTCGCCTTTCCGGCATCATATGTGTTGGTCGTATTGCTCAAAATACTCAATCCCGTTGTCTGGTTGGTCAATTCTTTGGCAAACCTGCTGCTGAAACCTTTCGGGGTTAAAACCGACGTCGTAGCGCTTGAGCGCCTGGACCGGGCGGAACTGCGCACACTGGTTACCGAAGGTGGAAAGATATCCAATGACCATCAACGCATGCTGGTTAATATCCTGGACCTTGAACAGGCATCGGTTCAGGATGTCATGGTGCCTCGCGGGGAAATCATCGGTATCGATCTGGATGATGACTGGTCGGATATATTGAGCCAATTAAGCCAGACGGTTTACACACGTCTGCCGGTTTTCCGGGAAAGCATCGATAATGTGGTCGGTATGCTTCACATCCGCGCCGTCATTTCCAAACTTTCACTGGGTGGTCTGGTGTTTGAAGATTTACAGCGCTCGGTTCTACGCCCGTACTTCGTTCCGGAAGGCACTTCACTGACACGACAACTGCTTGAATTTCAGAGCAAAGAACGACGCATGGCACTGGTGGTTGACGAATACGGGGATATCCAGGGACTGGTCACGTTGGATGATATCCTCGAAGAAATTGTCGGCGAGTTTACCCCTGAAGGCCGCGGACGTTCCCGTACCATGCGTCGTCTTGACGATGGCAGCTACCTCGTTGACGGCTCAACCAGTGTGCGCACGCTGAACCGGCGCCTCAATTGGTCCCTGCCATATGATGAGGCTCACACGCTTGGTGGCTTATTGATTGAGGAGATGGAGGTTATTCCCGAAGGTAAAAGCAGCATCAAAATCAGCGGACACACCATGACCATCGTAGATATCCGGGATAATGTCATCCATAAGATACTGATTAAGCCAAACGAAGACAGGGATGAGTGATAGCACTGCTGCCGTGTGTGCTTTGATCAAAACACTGCGCTAATTGCTTCTTCGAGACTACTTACAGCAGTGACGCTCAAGCCTTCAATCGCCTTTCTCGGCCGGTTGGCCTTTGGAATAATCGCACGGCTGAAACCCAGGCCAGCAGCTTCTTTCAGACGTTCTTCACCGTTATAGACCGGTCTTACTTCGCCGGACAAACCAACTTCACCAAAAATCACGGTTTTGTTGGGCAAAACACGGTCCCGGAAACTGGAAAGTATCGCCAGCAACAGCGGTAAATCCGAACCGGTTTCGGTGATTCGCATCCCACCGACTACGTTGGCAAAGACATCATGATCACCAAGACTGATACCACCATGCCGATGCAGCACTGCCAGCAACATGGAGAGGCGACTTTGATCGAGACCGACGGTGACCCTTCTGGGATTGGCCAGGTGACTTTCGTCCACCAGTGCCTGCAATTCCAGCAGCATCGGGCGGGTACCTTCCCTTATAACGGTGATGGCGCTGCCTGCCGCCGTTTCTGAGTGCCCGGACAAGAAAATGGCTGAAGGATTGCTGACTTCTTTAAGCCCCAGACCGGTCATGGCAAATACACCCAATTCGTTAACTGCACCGAAGCGATTCTTGAAAGCCCGTATCACGCGATAACGACTGCCTTCATCACTTTGAAAATACAGTACGGCATCTACCATATGTTCCAGGATACGAGGACCTGCGAGAGAACCGTCCTTGGTAACGTGCCCGATCAGCACCATCGCACAATTCATCTGCTTGGCATAACGCACCAGTCCCGCGGCCGACTCCCTCACCTGGGAAACAGAACCCGGCGCTGACTGCCCCTGCTCTGAGTGTAGTGTCTGGATGGAATCAACCACGACCAGGCCGGGTTTTTCTTTTTGTGCAACCGCCAAAATCTGCTCAACACTGGTTTCAGTCAGGCAACGCAAGGCCCCCACATCAAGACCGAGACGTTTTGCACGCATATTGATCTGCTGCAGGGATTCCTCACCACTGACATATAAACACTTCAGTTGCCCCATCAATCCTGCCAACACCTGCAACAACAGGGTTGATTTGCCAATACCCGGATCGCCGCCAATCAGCACCACAGAACCCGGTACAATTCCACCGCCAAGGACACGGTCCAACTCATTGATCCCTATGTTGATTCTTGCAACGACCTGATCTGATACTGTTGACAGTTCTGTTACCTGCTGGCTGGTTGTTCCGGTATACCCACTTACACGGGGCACCCCGGCGACTGCCGCCTGGCGAAATTCCTTAACCGTATTCCAGACCTTGCAGTCAGGACACTGTCCGGACCATTTGCTGAGCTCACTGCCACACTCGGTGCAGAAAAATGATGTTTTTGTTTTTGCCACGTTGGTTTCCTGTATCGTAGCGCTGTTGTAGCAGATCGTACCCGTGACCTCCAGCCCAGAGACAAAAATAAAGGGATTACTTACAATAAACATCGGTCAGTACTTAATCAGCTTGAGATAACAGGACATGCGCAAACCGCAGGATCAACAACTAATCGGTGAGTCTCCGGCATTTTTGGAGGTGCTTGAACATGTCTCACGTGTCGCGCCACTGAACCGGCCGGTCCTGGTGATTGGCGAACGTGGCACCGGCAAGGAGTTGATCGCTGCCAGAATTCATTTTCTTTCTGGTCGTTGGGATTATCCTTTCATAAAAATGAACTGTGCCGCGCTGGCAGAATCCTTGCTGGAAACCGAACTTTTTGGTCACGAGGCCGGTTCATTTACCGGGGCAGCCAAACGTAGGCTGGGTCGGTTTGAGCTTGCCAACCAGGGCAGCTTGTTTCTGGATGAGCTCTCCAGTACATCTTCCGGTGTCCAGGAGAAAATACTGCGTGTGATCGAATACGGTGAGTTTGAACGTGTCGGAGGAAGTGAAACCATTCGCACCAATGTACGCATCATCGGTGCAACCAATGAAGACCTGCCCGGCCTGGCTGAGAAGGGAGAGTTTCGTGCAGATCTTCTGGACCGGCTGGCTTTCGATGTCATCACCCTGCCACCCTTGCGCGAACGCCCGGGAGACATCCTGACCCTGGCCAATCATTTCGCCATCAAAATGGCCGGTGAACTGGGTAAAGACCTGTTCAATGGCTTTAGCGAACGGGCACAAAATGAACTTTTGGATTACGCCTGGCCGGGAAATGTGCGTGAGCTGAAAAATGTAGTTGAACGTGCCGTCTATACCTGCCTGGACTATGACCAGGCCATTACTGATATTATTTTCGACCCATTCGATTCACCCTGGCGACCCGTTACCCGGTCTTCGAATAACAAAGCTAAAACCGAGAAATTGCCGGATAAGCCATATAATTTTAAACAGCAAATGCAGGAAGAAGAAATTCACCGGATTAAAAGTGCCATGGAGCAATGTCGGTTTAACCAGAAAAAAGCGGCTGAATTTCTTGGTATGACCTACCATCAACTACGCGGTTATTTGCGAAAATATGAATTGACTGAACACGAAGAATAACCGAACTTTGCCCGTAGGGTGGGTAACTTGTTACCCACGAATAAAATACCAATTCGGCCCGTAAATCGTGGGTAACAAGTTACCCACCCTACGACCCGCAAATAGGCGAAAAACCTGATTTTACTACCGGCCCATCACCTAGTGTAGCTTCAACCCTAGTGATAATCACCGTGATAGGCGCTTTCCGGTGCAAGGTTAACAAATCGCAACCAGGGCCCCTGAAAAGCCAGCCGTACCGTCCCGGTCGAACCATTTCGGTGTTTACCAATAATTATCTCAGCCTGGCCTTTTTCACTGGTTTCCGGGTTGTAGACCTCATCCCTGTAGATGAATACGATCAGGTCGGCATCCTGCTCAATAGCACCGGACTCTCTAAGGTCGGCCATTAACGGGCGCTTATTCGGGCGTTGTTCCAATGCCCTGTTGAGCTGGGACAAAGCAACTACCGGTATATTCAATTCTTTGGCAATCGTTTTGAGAGACCGTGAAATTTCTGCGATTTCAGTCGCGCGATTTTCGCGGGAGTCGGGTACGGACATCAGCTGAAGATAATCCACTACGATCATGTCGATGTCGTGTTCACGTTTCAATCTGCGTGCCCTGGCACGTAGCTCAGCCGGTGACAATGCCGGGGTATCATCGATAAATATTTTGCTCTTGTGGAGCAGGTTCATGGCTGAAGTCAGCTTCGGCCAATCCAGATCATCCAGAGTACCGGTGCGGATACGAGTCTGATCAATCTGACCCACAGATGAAAACATACGCATGACCAATTGCAGTGATGCCATTTCCATGCTGAAAACAGCCACCGTTTTGCCGTGTTTGATGGCCGCATGTTCGGCTATATTCATTGCAAAGGTGGTTTTACCCATGGCCGGACGCCCCGCAACGATGATCAGATCAGAGGGCTGCAGACCCGCAGTCAGTTTGTCAAAATCCTGATAGCCGGTGGGAATACCAGTGATATCACCCTCAAATGCATTGAGTTCCTCGATCTTGGACATTGCCTCCTTGAGACTGTCCTGGACAGATACAAAACCCGACCCTCCCCGGTTGCCCTTGTCTGCAATTGCAAACACGAGACGCTCTGCTTCTTCCAGAAGTGACTTGCTTTCTCTTCCGTCGGAGGAGAATGCGCTTGAGGTGATCTCGGCACCGACGTCAATCAGATTACGCAGAATACTCTTTTCACGAACGATATCTGCATAGGCACCCACATTCGCCGCACTGGGCGTGTTGTTCGCGAGTTGAGATATATAATTGCCACCATCGACATGATCTGCCTTGCCGTGGGACTCAAACCACTCGCTGACGGTAACCGCATCGCATGGGCGACTGTTCTCATGCAGATCATGGATTGCCTTGAAAATCAGCCGGTGATCTTCCCTATAAAAATCCGCCTCGACAATCTTATCAGCAACCTGGTCCCATGCAGTCGTACTCAACATAAGACCTCCCAGCACTGATTGCTCTGCCTCAAGTGAGTGCGGGGGTACTTTCGGTGTTTCAACAATCGACAGTTTGGGTGCGGCCATAAGCGGGTCTTATCATTTTGTGGGACAAAAAAAACTGCGAACCATCCATTGACGATTCGCAGTTCAGCATATCAGAGCACAGATGCAATGACTATCCGGACTAGCTCAAATGGCTTTTTCCGGACTTACGATGACCTTCACAAGGCTTTCAACGTCAGTGTGCAATTGCACTACAACATCAAACTCACCGACCATTCTGATCGGTCCTTCACCCATGATGACTTCACTATTGCTGATTTCATGACCCGATGCAGTAACTGCAGATGCAATTTCACGCGGGCCGATAGAACCATACAATTTGCCTTCTTCACTGGCGTTGGCGGAAAGTTCAATCACAACATCAGCCAAGGCGGTCTGGCGTGCCATTGCTTTACCCAGTTTATCGTGGGCGGCAGCTTCCAGATCAGCTCTGCGAGTTTCAAACTGTGCAAGATTTTCTTTAGTGGCAGGTGCAGCTTTACCTTGTGGTACCAGGTAATTCCGGCCAAAACCGGCTTTTACCTTCACGAGGTCGCCAAGGTCACCCAGGTTCTGTACTTTCTCAAGCAAGATAAGTTCCATAATATATCTCCCGGGTTATCAGTGGTTATCAGTGTAAGGCAGTAAAGCCAGGAAACGCGCACGTTTGACAGCCGTTGCCAATTGGCGTTGGTACCTGGCTTTAGTACCGGTGATACGACTTGGTACAATTTTACCGGACTCGCCAATATACTGTTTCAAGATATTGAGATCCTTGTAATCGATCTCGGTGATGCCTTCAGCCGTAAAACGGCAAAATTTTCTGCGACGAAATTGTTGACGTGCCATGATTATTCTCCCGCTTCCGTTTTAGTTTCAGTGTCTTTAGCCGCGACCGCTTCTACCGGTGCTTCGACAACTGCTGTATCCGCTGCAACCGGTTCTGCTACTGCTTCAGTTTTGGCTGGTGCATCAGTTTTGGCTGGTGCATCGGTCTTTTCCGCGGATCTCTTCGAATCTCTTTCTGAAGATGAACGGCGACGATCAGCGTGGTCTCGGCTAGAACGGTCTTTTTCTTCTTTAGCCTTGAGCATTTCAGACTGATCTGTCGTTGCGCTTTGCCTGCGAACCGTCAGATGACGCAAAACTGCATCATTGAAGCGGAACAAACCTTCCAGTTCTTCCAGCGTTTCGTTATCGACCTCAATATTCATCAGCACATAATGAGCTTTGTGTAATTTGGCGACGGGATAGGCGAGTTGCCGACGACCCCAGTCTTCGAGACGGTGAATACTGCCGCCCTTTTCTTCAATCATGCCACGGTAACGTTCCAGCATTGCCGGAACCTGTTCGCTCTGGTCCGGATGAACCAGGAAACAGATTTCATAATGACGCATAGTTAACTCCCTATGGGTTTTCAAGACCCGCTATCCAAAAATGGCTACTGGGCCCTGCAAAAGCTTCCGACAACCCAACCGCTGGGTGCGTGAAGCAAGGATGGTTCTCTCTGCCAATGACAGAGCCGACGGATTATATCAGCGTGGTATTCCAGCTGGCAAGGTTTGTAGTTCAAATAAAAAGATTGCCCAACTAGGAGCCTGTCGGGTTTGACCGATCGTAGCGAGGGAAAGCCGATTTGAGTCAGATTTTTCGGTCTTTTAAGGAGAATAGCACCGCTA
>RCNB010001520.1_pt1 | contig 15440 bp, 10 predicted proteins | sample 2041321 | NCBI WGS metagenome assembly RCNB01 (sample SAMN09708232, study PRJNA481090) | Marine sediment metagenome, whole genome shotgun sequencing project. | reverse complement strand
CCACAAGGTTTCTGGCCTGTTGAACGGCACATGGAGCGCATCACACGCGCTTTAAATCTAGATCCACTGCAGTTCAGGTTAAAGAACGCTTTGCGCGCTGGTGAGCTGCATCCGTTCAGCACCGCCTGGTCGGAAGGACGAGAGCCCATGCCTGAGATTATTAACACCTGTGGGTTGGAGGATTGCGTCCGGCAAGGTAGAGCTGGAGTGGGGTGGGATGCGAAGTTCAAAAATCCGGAGTGGCAAACCGTCGAGGGAAAAACTCATCTCCGGCGGGGGATCGGCGCCGCTTTAGTAATGCAGGGTACGGCGATTCCTTACCTCGACATGGGTGGCGCCAGTATCAAGATCAACGAAGACGGGTCGTTCAATCTACTTGTTGGTGCGACGGACCTGGGCACAGGTTCGGACACTGTCCTTGCTCAGCAAGCTGCTGAAGTCCTGGGCGTTCCTGTTGAAGATGTCATCGTCTACTCTTCGGATACGGATTTCACCCCATTCGATAAAGGCGCATACGCATCGAGTACGACCTATATCGGCGCTGCCCAGAAAGTGTCGGATCGAATTCGCCACCGCGCCGCGCGCATGCTGGGGACGGAGAAAGAGGCGATCCAGCCGGATGAGATTGTGCTGCGAGATCGATGTGCCTGGTCACCCGATGGGCGGTCCATCACGTTGGAGGAGATTGCCCTCAACGCTCTACATCACGAAGATCAGGAACAGATTATGGGCGTCGATTCCTTTGTTTCTCCCGTCGCTCCGCCGCCGTTCGCCGCCCAGTTTGCGGAAGTGACTGTCGACATTGAGACCGGACAGGTGATCGTCGATAGGTTATTGATGGCTGTCGATTCAGGCGTGATCGTTAACCCACTGACAGCATCCGGGCAGGTTGAAGGCGGCATGACGCAGGCGCTTGGCTATGCTGTGTGTGAGGAAATGCTCTATGATGAAGAAGGTCGTCCGCGGGAGGTGGACTTCCGGGATTATCATATCTTCGCCGCGCACGAGATGCCTGAGCTGCATACGATCTTCGTGGAGACGTTTGAGCCATCCCATCCCTTCGGTGTGAAAGCCGTTGCTGAGATCCCAATGGACGGTGTTGCACCCGCAGTTGCGAATGCGGTCATGGATGCCTGTGGTGCGGACGTGCTAATCGCGCCTGTGACGCCCGAACGCGTATGGAGCGCCTTGAAATCGCAAGAATGATCTCTTGCGAGCGGATGTGCATATTATGATAAGAATCACAATCAGCGGCTTCAACATAAGCGGTGGAGTTGAGACAGAATGAGCAAGATCTACGTCGTTGGACATGTTAACCCGGATACCGATGCGATCGCATCTGCGATGGGCTATGCCTGGTTCCGGAATGCTAAGGGCGACGGCGAAGTTGTAGCTGCTCGCGCCGGCCCACTTAACGCACAGACGGCATGGGTTCTCGACCGGCTGGAATTATCTCCTCCTGAGTTTCTGGCTGATGCATCCCCCCGCTTCGAAGTTGTCGTTCATAGATATGACACCGTTACGCCGGATCAAACACTGCGTGATGCGTGGGTGATCGCCAATCGAACAGGAACGGTCGCACCAGTTGTTGATTCGAATGGAATGCCATTCGGCCTTATCTCGGGGTTCAGCTTGTTTCGATCCCTGAGCAAATTGGTGGGGCCAAGACTAGAGTTACGGGATATCCGCCTTCAGGAACTCTTCGATCAACCGTGTAGGGAGGTGGCTGACACCGATGTGCCGAAATTCCTCTCCAGCTCGCGAATACGTGAGGGGCTCCCCAGAGTGTTGCGCGAAGAGCGTAATGATTTCTGGGTGGTTGATCAGGAGGGGCGTTATGTTGGTATATGCCGGCAGCGGGATTTGCTCAATCCACCGCGGCTCCAGATCATTCTTGTTGATCACAATGAGGTAAGTCAGTCGATCAGATCGTTGGATGAAGCCGATCTTCTTGAAGTTCTGGATCACCATCGCGTGAACAATCCGCCGACGCGGCTGCCTATTCGATTCCGTGTGGACCCGGTTGGGAGCACAAGTACGCTGGTCTCCGAACGGATCGAGGACAACGGCATGAGCGCACCGCCTGCGATCGCCGGCTTGCTGCTCGCCGGTGTGTTCTCCGATACGCTTCGCCTAAACTCCCCAACAACTACCGATCGTGATCACCGTGCATGTGATCGCCTAGGCCGGTGGGCTTTCGTCGGCGGTTCTCCATTAGAGAACGAGTCAACTGAGAGCTTCGGTGAGGCGGTGCTTAAAGCAGCAGCCGGGCTCGCGTCACGTGAAGCCGATGATGTTATTTCGAGCGACTTGAAAGTTTATGAATCCGCCGGATTGAAATTTGGGATTGCTCAGGCTGAAGTGACCGATTTTCGTGAAGTGGATGATCATCTACCCAGGCTCAATGTCGCGCTAGACAATCTTATCGAAGGACGCGGTTTGAGTTTCGCACTTCTAATGGTGACCGACATTGTTGAGGGTTCGAGCCGAATCGTAATCCGCAGAGCTCCCGCGCTTCTTTATGAGCTGCCTTATAAGCGCCTGCCAGATGAAACGTACGAGGCTCGCGGTGTGGTCTCTCGAAAAAAGCAGTTGGTTCCTGTAATTCTGGCGCTTTTGGAGGGTTAGTGAGTATCTACCAGACGCTGGCAGAGCTTGAGAGCCGAGGCGGAGCAGCAGCACTGGCGACGGTGATCCGAACCCAGGGCGCAGTGCCGCGACGAGCCGGCAGCAAGATGATTGTTTTCCCCGAAGGTCGCATTGAGGGAACGATCGGTGGCGGTGAGATGGAAAGCCGCGTGGTCGCTGAAGCGCTAGAGTCGCTAAAGGATGGAGATACGCGGACGATTGTGTATGCCTTCCGCGATCCTGAAAAAGGCGATGTGGGCATTTGTGGAGGCGAGGCAGAAGTGTTTATTGAACCGATCAAAGCCAATGAAACCCTTGTTGTAGCCGGTGGAGGTCATGTCGGCAAAGCTATCGCACACCTTGCCAAGTGGCTTGGTTTTCGTGTGGTAGTCGCCGACGATCGGGCGGATTTTGCCACTCCGGAGCTTCACCCGGATGCCGACGAGCTTTTCTCCTGCTCTCTAAAGGAATTACCAGAGCATGTGGATATCCACGAGAGTACTTACCTGGTCTTGACCACACGCGGCGTCGATGTGGATGTTGAGGGTCTACCGACGCTGTTGGAGACCTCCGCGGCGTACATTGGGGTAATAGGATCGCGGCGTCGCTGGGAGACTACTGTGGCGGCTTTGCGCGAGCGAGGTGTAACGAAGGATAAAATCGCCCGCGTGACATCGCCAATAGGGCTAGAATTAAACGCTGAAACGCCGGAGGAGATAGCCGTGTCCGTTCTGGCACAGATCATCATGTTGCGCCACGGCGGAACTGGTGAAAGAATGGCACATTCGCCAAAACGCCCTCGCAAAGGAAAGGCCAAGTAGAGACAGATTATGTGGACGCGTTATTACTCCCCTTCAACTTTGCCAGAAGCCGCAGAACTGCTAGCGGCACACAATGAGGTAGCTCGAATCGTCGCCGGGGCAACCGATCTGATCCTTGAATTGGAACGCGGACAACGGCCGGGCGTGGAACTCTTAATCGATATCTCCCGCATCCCGGGCCTGGATAAAATTACGCTTGATGATGACGGTTGGGTCCACCTCGGCCCTTTGGTAACCCACAATCATTGTGCCGGGTCAGAGCTTATTCAACAGAAGGCGTTCACACTGGCGCGAGCCTGCTGGCAGGTGGGCGCACCCCAAATCCGCAACCGCGGAACGGTCGCCGGGAATATTATCACCGCCTCGCCGGCCAACGATGCCATCCCACCGCTCATAGCGCTCGGAGCAAAGCTCACTTTGCTCTCTGCGGAGGGTGAACGCACAGTACCCATCGAGGATTTCTATACGGGCGTCCGAAAAACAGTGATGAAGGACGGGGAGCTGATGAGCGACATCGCCTTCCCGGCTCTCGAAGAGAATGCTCGAAGTATGTTTGTTAAACTCGGGCTGCGTAGAGCGCAGGCGATTTCGGTCGTAAACGCAGCCGTAGTGCTATTGATTAAGGGTGGGCGGATTGAACGCTCGGTAATCACGCTTGGCTCAGTGGCGCCGACGATCATCCACGCGACGGAGGCAGAGACCTACCTGACAGGAAAGGAACTCCAGCCTGATGTTATCGAAAAGGCTGCTGAACTCGCTGCGCTTGCAGCGCGCCCGATTGACGATTTGCGGGGAAGCGCGGTATACCGCCAGGAGATGGTGCGAGTCTGCACACTCCGGGCGCTGCGGCAGATTAATAATGACAGCGAGGGAGAGGGTTTCCCCGAGAATCCAGTGATGCTGCGGGGAAGATCAGGATTTCAACCAATTCGGTCGCTTCCGGGCTCCATGGAGCATCATCAAGACGTGGCGATCGAGACAACCATCAATGGGGAACCGCATAGCTTCAAGAGCGGGTTTAATAAAACCCTTCTGCGTCTCTTGCGTGAGGAAGGGGGTTTAACTGGCACGAAGGAGGGCTGTGCGGAAGGTGAATGCGGTGCTTGCACGGTTTACCTCGACGGTGTTGCGGTGATGGCTTGTTTGGTGCCTGCACCGCGGGCGCACGGGGCTGAGATCGTTACCATCGAAGGGCTTGGTCAGGATGACAAGCTCCATCCGCTGCAGCAAGCTTTTATTGATGAAGGTGCAGTGCAGTGCGGATATTGCACGCCGGGGTTCTTGATGGCGGGGGCGAAACTATTCGAAGAACAGCCCGAGCCCGATATTTTTTCGATCCAGCAGGCGATTACAGGAAACCTGTGCCGCTGCACCGGTTACTATAAGATACTCTCTGCCTTCGAGCGCGCTGCAGAGCAGATACAGCAGGGTTCTAAGTCACAATGAATCTCTTGCGGTATCGTTGGGACATGATTAATGAGGTAGATGCTCCCTGAGGGGAGATAATAGTAAGAGTTCTCGGTTCTTAGCGAGCCGAGGAGGAGGAAGCCGTCATGGGACGAGATTCCTACCGCTTTAGATCTCTCGATAAGGAGCGGGAAAAAAAGGAACGTTTAGATCCCAAGTGGAGAGGGGTGGGATTAATCCTGATTGCACTCTTCGCCGTCGGTGGTTATTTCTTCGCTGATTGGTTTCTGAAGGCCAATGCTGAGAACGGCTGGATGTACATGCCGCAAGCTGCTCTTTATCCCAAATTCGTTCCCTTTCTGGGAGGCGGTTTACTGATCAAGATCATTGTGGGTTTTCTGTTCACACTCCTAAGCTACACGGTTCTCAGCGTTATCTACGCGATGGCCTTTCCCATTCGGCCGGGCGAAACAGATGTCCCTGTCGACCGGAAGGCGGAAAAACGTAAGAAGCGCAGGGAGCGCGCAGAGAAAAGGAAACGCAGATATTGAGGCATATCGATGGATAGAACCGTACCACGAACAGGCTCTGAGGAAATTGAGCTTTATATGCGGACTTATTACTCGCTCCTTCGTTCCACAATGGACGTGCGAGTGCGTTCGCTTGAGGAAGTGCACACGAACATGGGGTCATCTCTTCACCCGTATGCACGCTCCGAAGCTCCGGATACGTCGGCGCTCATATACAGTTCTCTTCGTCTCCCCCCTTGCATCGTGGATGTCGAGAAGGTTGTGCTTGGTCAAAGCCAGGCTGTCTTTGTACAGAAGGGATTCGGGAATGTCGAGAAGTGGCAGCCGGCTGTGGCGCAGGCTCGCCGTCGGAGGAGTTTCTTCGACGGGAAAGATACACTTGCCTGCTACATCGCAAGCCGCTCAGATATCGACGATATGGTTCCGCTCTTAACTGCCTTCCAAATCGAGTGGAATAAACTTCATCATCTATTACAAGGTGAACAGGTAAGAGCGTTTCTAGACGACCCAATCGATACGGATGAGGGGCTTGCAGTTCTGGCTGCCGGTTTGGCGATCGAAGCTGACGATTTGAGGAGATTGCACGAGACCTGGGGGGAGTCGTTCTGGTCGGTGCTCAGCGCAATGGCCTCGAAAGAGAAACGGTTAAATATCCGTCTCTTAGCCGGTTCTCTGAATGATTACCGCCAGGCAACCCACATCTGGTGGGAATGTGTCGAGGATGCCATCCCTTCCATCCTGCAGCGGCCGGTTTATTTCGTTTCCAGTAACGCTCACAGTATCGTCAACTTAATCAGCGGTTATGCCCTCCGCCATGAAGACGAGCTCGTCCGCTACCTGCAGCAGCCGGAGTGCCATGACCTCCTGGAAGAGTGGGAGGAGATTAAATCCAGACAGATCCCCTCCAGCCGGGAGAATTTCCTTTACTACACGCTTAAGAAGTACGTGCGGTCGGACCATGGTAAAGATGCACTCAGTCAACGCGCACAAGCCGAAAGAGATTCTGGGATCATTCGCATTCAGAACGAACATGCTTTCGATGTAGAGGCTCAGCTTATCGAGCTTAGACATATACGACCTGAAGGGATCGACCCTAGGCTCCAGCGTGATGACCTCGACCGGCTAAAAGACTCAGACGCAATTGTTATGAACATCGACTATCCACTGGGGATGGCGGCTTACCTGATCCTCTCGAATGCTGCCCCACGGTTTGGAGAATTGCGCGGGGTTTACGTCATGGGCAAGGCGGCGACTCTGAACGGCGTCATTGGCGACGTGATGATCCCTGCAGTAATCCATGACGAGCATTCGCGGAACACATATCTCTTCGAGAATTCCTTCAGCGCTGCCGACCTTCGCGATGACCTGGTCTATGGAACAGTTCTCGATAACCAGAAAGCCGTAAGTGTGCTGGGTACGTTCCTGCAAACGCCGCGCTACATGGATGTGTTCTACCGAGAGGGTTATACGGACATCGAGATGGAGGCAAGCCCTTATTTATCGGCTGTATATGAACTCTTCCGTCCAAAACGATATCCGATAAATGAGATCGTCAACCTGTATGGTCTGCCATTTGACCTTGGCGTCCTCCACTATGCATCCGATACTCCGATGACTCGAGGGAAGAACCTGGGGGCTAGCTCGCTATCCTATTTCGGTATGGATCCAACCTACGCTATTAGCATCGCAGTTTTGCGGCGCATATTCGACCTTGAATTGGAGCGGCAGTGATCATAAGGCACCGCAGGTCACCCAGTTAGAGGGGCGAAGTGTCACTCGAAATAACAATCGCCTGGAGCACTGAATGTCTGTGATTGGAAAATCGATCCGGCGCGTCGACGCTGTAGGAAAAGTCACTGGAGAAACCCTCTACCCAGGGGATATCAACCGACCCAACCAGGCTTATATGAAGATTCTTTTTGCGGGTCGCCCTCACGCACGCATAACAAAGATCGATGTAACCTCTGCTGAATCCATCCCCGGTGTCGTGGCGGTCTTCACCGCCAAGGACGTGCCTGTAAACGAATATGGTCTCATCATGCCCGATCAGCCTGTATTGTGTGGTCCGGGGTCATCTAAGCCCTACACCGACCGGGTCCGTTTTATTGGTGACCAGGTCGCGCTGGTGATTGCAGACCAAGAAGCAATCGCCGCGGAGGCGGTCAAACGCATCGTGGTGGAATATGAGGATTTACCAGTGGTTCTGGATCCACTGGAAGCCATGCATGAATCAAGCTCCCTCATTCACCCCGACAATGGCAGCAATGTCTTTTGTCATTACCAGATTCGGAAAGGGGATCTTGAGGCGGGCTTTGGGGCAGCGGATGTGATTATCGAAGGGGAATACCATACACCTTGGCAGGAGCATGCGTATCTTCAGCCAGAAGCGGGAATAAGTTACATCGATGAAGAAGGGCGGGTGACGATTGAAGCCGCTGGGCAATGGACGCATGAAGACCAGGAACAAGTTGCCCACGCATTGGGGCTACCTCGGGATCAGATCCGTGTGATCTACCCTGCTATTGGAGGGGCCTTCGGCGGACGGGAGGATATGTCGATCCAGATCGCTCTGGCTCTCGCTGTCTATCGTTTGCACCAGCAGGGTATCGATAGGCCGGTCAAGATCATATGGTCCCGGGAGGAATCGATCATCGGTCATCACAAGCGGCATCCTTTCATCTTGAGGACGAAATGGGGTGCCACGAAAGATGGTGTTCTCACAGCTGCTGAGGTTGATGTGATCCAGGACGGCGGTGCATATGCATATACCTCCACCAAGGTCCTTGGAAATGCCACCCTGATGTGCACGGGCCCCTATGAGATTCCGAACGTGAAGGTAGATGCATATTCCGTCTACACAAATCATATTCCTGGCGGCGCCTTCCGCGGTTTTGGCGGACCACAGGGGGCCTTTATTGCCGAGGGGCAAATGAATAAGCTGGCAGAAGCACTCGGGATAGACCCAGTGGAGATCAGGGTTCGGAACCTGCTGAGAGAAGGTTCTCTTCTCTCCGTGGGTACACCTCTGCCGAAGGGCGTAAGCATTGATAAAGTCGTCGAAAAGGCTGCAGAACGAGCCGGTTGGAAACATACAGGGCGTGGTTGGAGCAGACCTGAGTTAAAAGCCCCTGATGACACACAGGAAGAGCACATCCGGCATGGTGTCGGCTTCGCCTGTGGCTTCAAGAATGTTGGCTTCTCGTTCGGTGCGCCGGAGCAGTGCTCAGCGGAGATCGAATTACACGGCGTGTCAGCGATTGAGGAAGTCGTTCTGCATCACGCAGGGGCGGAGGTCGGGCAGGGGACACATACGGCGATGGCGCAGATGACCGCTGAGGCAGTCGGAGTCCCGATTGAGAAGGTCCACTTGATCGTCTCTGACACGGCGCAAACCGCGGATTCGGGATCAGCATCCGCCTCGCGCTTGACTTTCATGAGCGGAAACGCGATCCGTGGTGCGGCTGAACGAGCTTTGGAAAAGTGGAAGGATGGGGAGCGACCGGCTATCGCTTTTTATCAGTACCGTCCACCAGCGACGACGCCTCTTGACCCGAAAACAGGCAAGTCGGAACCCAATTTTGCGTATGGTTATGTCGCTCAGGTTGTCTCGGTTGAGGTGGACACGGAGACCGGCGCGATCCGCATCCTTGAAGTTATCTCTGCCAATGATGTAGGGCAGGCGATCAACCCACAGTTGGTTGAAGGGCAGATCGAGGGAGCCGTCGTCCAGGCGGTTGGCTATGCAGTTCTGGAGGATTTTCAGCAGGAGGGGGGTTACGTCCAGACAGGTCAACTCTCGACCTATCTCATTCCAACTGTGTTGGACATCCCGGACAAGGTCGACTCGCTGATTCTTGAGTATCCCGACCCTATTGGACCCTGGGGGGCGCGGGGGATGGCTGAGATGCCCTTCATCCCATTGGCGCCAGCCGTCGTCGCCGCGGTTCATGATGCACTCGGTACCTGGTTTGATTCATTTCCGCTGACGCCTGAGCGAGTCCTGCGCGGCATAGGAAAGATTCAATAAGCGTGAAAATTGAAAGACCACTCATCATACTTCGTGGTGGGGGTGACCTGGCGACAGGGGTCGCAGTGCGCCTGCATCGCTGTGGATTCGACATTGTCGTACTCGAGATTCAGCAGCCCCTGGCTGTCCGGCGGCGCGTCGCTTTTGCCGAAGCTATTTATTCAGGAGAGATCGAAGTGGGGGGAGTTAGGGGTGTCTTCGTCCCTGATTCCGAGCAGCTCCCACAGCTTCGCTCTGAGCGTGTCGTTCCGGTGCTTATCGATCCTGCGGGAAACCTGAGTACACAGATCAACGCATCAGCTCTGGTCGACGGACGCATGCGTAAAGCTCCACCAGAGGCGACTCTGGATTCGTCCCTTTTCACGATCGGACTAGGACCGGGATTCACAGCCGGGGTTAACTGTCATGTAGTGATTGAGACTAACCGGGGACACAACATGGGTCGGGTTATCTGGCAAGGCAGCGCTGAGCCGGATACGAAAGTCCCGGAAGCCGTGGCGGGGTTTGATGTCGATCGGGTACTGCGGGCACCCGCCAGCGGGCTTTTGGAGGGCGGCAAGGAGATCGGCTCCATAATCGAGGCTGGAGATGAGATTGCCCGTGTCGGTGGAGTGCCAGTCGAAGCGCCTTTCAATGGAGCGCTGCGTGGGCTGGTGCATGACGGCGTGAGCATCGAAGCGGCAGCGAAAATTGGTGACCTGGATCCACGCGGTGAACCATCCTATTGCTTCTCGATTTCAGATAAAGCACTCGCCGTCGGCGGCGGAGTACTAGAAGCGCTGCTCTCACAGCCCCATTTACGAAGATTGCTGAGCGGGTAAGATGGAATTAACGAAAGCCCTGCGTATTTCCCCGGGGCAGATCGTGGCTTTCGTTGGCGCAGGTGGAAAATCTGCGAGCATCCGCCGACTGATTGAAGAACTAACTCCTAAGGCACCTGTTCTCATCACGACAACCACAAAATTAGCGCTGAATCAAACAGATCTTGCTGTTCAACATATCATCCTTCGCTCAAAGGAGGATTTGAGCCTCTTCCCCGCGCTTCTTCAAGAGCAAAGCTCCGTTCTCGTAACCGGTGAAAGATGGTCGGAAGAGCCGAAGTGGACCGCGCCTCCAGAGGATTTGCTAGCGGTTCTGCTGCCCATGGCGGCTGATTCGGGCGCTGTGGTCTTGATTGAAGCGGATGGCGCCAGGGGTCGCTCATTGAAAGCGCCAGCAGAGCATGAACCGGTCATACCGCCGTTTGTGGATCTCGTCGTGCCGGTGATGGGTCTTGATGCTATTGGAACAGAGCTGGAAGGTGATATGGTTTATCAGCCTGAACAGGTCAGAGCACTTTTGGGGATTCAGAAGGACCAAATTATTCAACCCGCGGATGCGGCTGGAATCCTGGCGCACGGGAATGGAGCATTAAAAACAATTCCCGCGAGCGCGAAAGTGCGGGTAATCTTGAATAAGGCTGAGACGCAAAAAGCAGTGGAGCATGGGCGTGAAATCGCCGAGCTAACCCTGAAGACCGATCGCATCGGAGCGGTCATTTTGGCGCAGGTGCAGCAGGCGGACCCGGTTGTGGAAGTTCATGGGCGGATTGCCGGGATAATATTAGCAGGAGGAGGATCGCGGCGTTTTGGCCGACCGAAACTGTTGGAGATTTTTGATGGTGAAGCTCTGATCCGAAGGGCAGTCCGAGCGGCGCGAGATGCGGGGCTCGACCCGATTGTTGTTGTGCTCGGCGCAGATGGGCCGGCCGTACGAGATGCCTTAAGTAAGCTTGCGATTCAAATCACCAACAACCCCGACTGGGCTGAGGGGCAAAGCAGCTCCGTGCGCGCAGGTCTTAAGATGCTGGCGCCCAATGTTGATGGCGCAGTTTTCCTCCTGGCGGATATGCCTCTTGTTGATGCTGAACTTGTTTGCACTCTGGTGGAAACCCAGCGCAGGTCGTTAGCGCCGATTGTGGCGCCTTGGACCGGTGAGCGATGGGGAAATCCAGTTCTTTTCGACCGCACGACATTCGAAGCGCTGAGTCGGATTCGCGGCGATCAAGGGGGACGAGCGTTATTCAAGATGTATTCTATCGAAGCTGTCCCCTGGGGACAGTCGGCGATGCTTGATATTGATACCCCCGATGATCTCAACACGATCAGAGGGATGTAACCGTTGATCTAAGGCGACCCTGATGGAAGGACCGCAAGCTGCGTTGCCCTGTTATTTGCAAGGATGCTATAATCGTCTCATGGTGGTCCAAGGTTCACGCTTACTGGTTCAGAACAACAACCCCGATCCGAATCAACATCGGGCGTGGGGTTCATGGATGAAGTGAACGGATTGTAGAATGAACCTGCCGCCGCCCGATGTCACTGAGACAGGGCGGTGTATTTTTTTCAGTAGGGAGGCACGATGCTTAAGACTCATGATTGTGGCGAGCTGAGATCAGATCATATAGGCCAACAGGTGACACTTGCCGGGTGGGTGAACCGACGTCGTGATCACGGTGGGGTGACGTTCATCGACCTGCGCGATCGCTCGGGAATTGCACAGATCGTCGCTAATCCAGAGATATCTCCTGAGGCGCATGAAACTGCAGTTGAGATTCGCAATGAATGGGTGCTGCAGATTGAGGGGGTTGTTCGAGGTCGACCGGAAGGGATGGTGAACCCGGATCTGCCTTCCGGTGAGATTGAGGTGGAAACCCAGAAGATTGTCGTCTTGAACCCTGCGAAAACGCCTCCGTTTGCGATCAACGAAGAGACGGAAGTCGACGAAATGGTCCGCCTGAAGTATCGGTATCTAGACCTCAGGCGAGAGCGTATGAAGGGCAACCTGGAGCTTCGCCATAAGGTGGTCAAGTACATTCGTGATTTCCTCAGCGAACGCGACTTCTGGGAAGTGGAGACCCCAATTCTTTTCAAGACTACACCCGAAGGCGCGCGGGACTACCTGGTCCCCTCCCGCGTTCACCCGGGGGAGTTCTTTGCCTTACCGCAATCACCTCAACAGCTCAAACAGCTGCTGATGGTTGCAGGTGTTGAGCGCTATTTCCAGATCGCTCGCTGTTTCCGTGATGAAGATCAGCGCGGAGATCGCCAACCAGAGTTCACACAGTTGGATCTCGAGATGTCCTTCGTCGATCGTGAGGACGTGATGGCACTTTCGGAGGAGCTATTCACCACGATGGTGGAGAAGCTGCTCCCCGAGAAAAAGCTGATGCACAAACCCTGGCCTCGGCTCACTTATAGCGAGGCGATGGAGCGCTTTGGGCGAGATGCACCGGATATCCGTTTTGGGCTGGAGTTGAAAGATGTGACGGATTTAGCGGTGGAGTCGGGTTTCCAGGTGTTTGAAAAAGTGGTTGAGAAAGGTGGAGAAGTCCGAGGCTTAAATGTAAAAGGATCTGGGAGTTATAGCCGGAAGGAAATCGAGAAACTGACAGCTTTCGTCGCGCAATTTGGAGCCAAGGGTTTAGCCTACCTCGCGCTTGATGAGAAAGGAGAGCATCGGTCTTCCTTTGCCAAGTTTCTCGCGGAGGATCGGATTAAGGCTTTGCTGCACAGGCTGGAAGCCGAACCCGGCGATCTACTCCTGTTTGTAGCCGATAAACCGGCGGTTGTCTTCGAATCCTTGGGGCGCTTACGCGTCCACCTCGGTGAGCGGCTGGGCTTGCTGGATCCGGCTATTCTTGCTTTTGCATGGGTGATTGATTTTCCCTTTGTAGGGTGGAATGAGGATGAGAAGCTTTGGGATCCGAGTCACCATCTCTTCACCGCACCGATGCCAGAGGACCTTTCGTGGTTGGACTCTGATCCCGGCAAAGCACGCGGCCAACAATACGACATGGTGCTCAACGGGTTGGAGGTTGGTGGCGGCAGCATCCGTATCCACGATCGAAAACTGCAGGAGAAGGTATTCGCTTTAATCGGTCTTGAGCCGGATGTCGCACAGGAGCGATTCGGCCACATGCTTGAGGCTTTTGAATATGGGACTCCACCCCACGGCGGCATCGCGCCGGGGATCGACAGGCTTGTTCGTGTCTTCGCCGGAGAGGAACATATACGCGAGGTTATCGCCTTCCCGAAGAATCAAGCAGCGCGCGATGTCATGGCAGACGCCCCCTCACCGGCTGAGCCCAATCAATTGAAGGAACTTCATTTGAGGGTTCTTGACGAGGATTAATGGTGAAATATTGCCAACTAGAATTGAACGTGGTATACCCATATTAGTCCCTGCTGTGTTCGTGATGCAGCAAGAGATTTTGAGCCAACACTTGATAAATGGGATTCGTTATTCGGTGGGTAACGCGATAGGCTTCGGCCAAGGCGAAAGTCACTGGTAGGATCCCGCCTGCAATAGCAGGTTCAAAATCAAGCAGCACACGGCATGGCGGGGCAGTAATTATGAAAAGCGGTGGAGGTCTCCTCCACCGCTTTTATTTAAATCCGTCATGGTTATCCTGAGGTGAGCATCGCTTTATAGGTGCGGCTAAGGTCACCCCTTAATGTCATTGCGAGCGAAGCGAAGCAATCTCCTCCATTCTAGCGCGGAGATTGTCGGCGTGACGTAATCGCCAGAAGCGGCGATGCGTGTCAAAACGCCGGTGGTTCGATCTTCCCCGACAAAACCGGGAACTTCGCTCAGGACAGGCGTCGCCCTGACAGGCTCCTCGCAATGACAAGCGCGGGGAGGGTTAAGCACTAATAGGTATGGGCAATCAGCCAGGCAAAGGCTCTCTTGTGCGGTTTGGCTTGCGAGCCATCTTAATCTCGGGTAGACTTCCGTAATTCCCAAGAGTTCATCTCTAGCAACACACTACAGGAACAGAAAATATGGCCGGTGAGCGTGATAAGGCGCTAGAAGCTGCAGTAACAGAGATCAAAAAGCGCTACGGAGACGGAGCGGTGATGCGGCTGGGAGAAGCGCATCATCTGGAAGTGGAAGCGATCCCGACCGGCTCCCTGTCGCTTGATCTTGCGCTGGGCGTGGGCGGTATCCCCCGCGGGCGGGTGACCGAAATCTACGGTCCGGAAGCCTCGGGTAAAACCACACTGGCGCAGCACATCGTCGCCGAAGCGCAAAAGATGGGCGGAGTATGCGCCTTCATCGACATGGAGCATGCGCTCGACCCGGCGTATGCGGCGCGCTGCGGTGTGGATGTGGACGAGCTGTATATTGCGCAGCCAGATACGGGCGAACAGGCGCTGGAGATCGGTGAGACGCTGGTGAGGAGCGGGGCGGTGGATGTGGTGGTGGTGGACAGCGTGGCGGCGTTGGTGCCGCGGGCGGAGATCGAGGGGGACATGGGCGATGCGACAATGGGGATGCAGGCGCGCTTGATGAGTCAGGCGCTGAGGAAGTTAAGCGGGGCGATCAAGCAGACGAACACGGCGGTGATCTTCACGAACCAGTTGAGGATGAAGATCGGGGTGATGTTTGGGAGTCCGGAGACGACGACGGGGGGACGAGCGCTGAAGTTCTACGCCTCGGTGAGGCTGGATATGAGGCGGATCGAAAGCATCAAGGTGGGACAGGAAGTGGTGGGGAACCGGGTGAGGGTGAGGGTGGTGAAGAACAAGGTAGCGGCGCCGTTTCGGGTGGCGGAGATTATGTACAATGAGGGTATCGCCAAGGTGGGAGATATCCTGGATCTAGGGGTGAAGATAGATCTGATCACGAAGCGCGGCTCGTTCTACTCGTATGGAGAGACGCGTTTGGGCCAGGGACGGGAGAACGCAAAGAACTTCCTGCGTGAGAATCCGGATATGGCTTCCGAGATCGAAGCGGGCATTAGAGAAGATGCGGGTTTAGAGCAGGTTAATGTCGAAGAGGGCGATTTAGACGATGATAGGCCCCAACTCGATTTGATCGAAACAGAGGAAAACGAAGCCGATTAAGTTTACAGTTGGCAATCATCATCGAGATCGCAGGTATCCTGCTCGGGTGAACTGAAGCAAAGAGGACCAATAATCAAAGATAGGGACCGGAGTGTATTCAGAAAAAGTTATCGGTCCTGGCTAATAATTCGAGCAGCAG
>RCNB010001358.1_pt1 | contig 15444 bp, 17 predicted proteins | sample 2041321 | NCBI WGS metagenome assembly RCNB01 (sample SAMN09708232, study PRJNA481090) | Marine sediment metagenome, whole genome shotgun sequencing project. | reverse complement strand
CAAGGAACCTGATCGAGTAAAAGCTCTGGCGGAAACAGCGAAGGGTTCTTTGGGAACGGTAGAGAAAAAGCGTGAAGCGGCGCAGAAAGAAAATACAGAAGTACGGACTCGCCTCAAGGTCTTTGGCGAAGAGGGTTTGCATGAGAAGCTCCATGCAGCTCAGAGTCATCTCGATCACATAAGGCAAGAAAACGTAGCGATGATCCGGAGGGCTCAAGCGGCCAGGCTGCTGCATGTAACCATGAAAGAGGAACGTGATAAGGCACGTCGTGCCTATGTCGCTCCCCTCAAAGAAAAAATCGAGAGGCTCGGACGATTGGTGTTTAATAACTCCTTTGAAGTTGAGGTAACTGAGGACCTATCGGTTGCCAGTCGGACGATGGATGGTTCCAATGTCCCGTTTGAGTCCTTGAGCGGAGGTACCAAAGAACAGATCTCTCTGATATCTCGTTTGGCATGTGCGATGACCGTCTCAAAGGACGGTGGGGCTTCCCTCATTTTAGATGATGCTTTGGGATATACAGACCCAGGGCGGCTTAAACTGATGGGAGCAGTTCTCGCCAAGGCGGGGAAAGAATGCCAAATCATCATCCTTACTTGTGTACCAGAGCGGTACAACAACGTTGGTGAGGCAACAGTGGTTCGATTGGGATGATCATGAAAAAAGTGGATAAAGGCAAACTGAAATGAGCTTCTGCTTCTAAGACGTAAGACGGACGTTGGTTCCGAGAGCAACTTGAAAAACAGTTAACGGTTAGCACTCTTCACCTCACAGCAAAGTGAGAAGAAGGATTTCACCCATAAAAGACAATTCCCATACCCTATAATACCTGCATGCGCTTCAAAGGCTGCGAGGCCGATGCTGTAATCCTGATCGACGTGGACCCTAAAGACGACAGGTGGACCAACAAAAGCGCCCTCTACACCGCCATCTCCCGCGCAAGATATCTTCTGTATGCATATTATACAAAGGCAAAAATAATTAGAAATAATGGAAATTTCTAAATCCAAACAAGGTTTCGAAGGATTGCATTTGGTGTTTTCAATCCTTAAATTTTCTCTTTTATGATTTGACCTTTACCATTTTCTTTCTCATTACCCAGGTTATTAAGCTATCAAAAAGCATAATCAATGCAATACCCGATAAAACAAATGCAAAAAGTTTTAAATCAAAAACTGCAATACCTACTATTCCACCTAAAATACCACCTAAGATTTCAATATGACTTAAATGTTCACCAGTAACTTTGACAATAACTTCTTCTAATTGATCAGTTTCAAATTGCCGTGCTTTTTCAGCTATTAACGATTCTACGTCAAATTTATCCAACAAATCAGGAATTAATTTTTTAACAAAAACAGTAAACTCATTGCTTGAAATTAACTTTTCCAATTCTTTTGTTGCAATATTAATAATGGAATCAAGAATTACTTCAATTTTATTCCATGATGTATCTTTACTTAGGAAATCATTGATTTTTTTTAATACATAAGGCAACAGTCTATCCTTAGTACTGGTAATCATAATATCCTGAAAAGTCTTAAAATGCTTTTGGATCTCTTTGTTGACTCTTTCCTCTTTCAAATACTGGCTAAGATCCAATGCTACCTTACCAACAATCTTATACACCTCTTGCCTGAACTCAGGGTCATTTACTGCCTTTCTGAGTAGATTCTTTATTGTAGTTGAATTCAATTGAAAACAATATTTGCCTGTTTTTAATATTGCTTTCTGGATAAACGAATATTGTTCTATTTCTTTCTCAATAAGTCTATTTAGATAATGCGCTATTTGAGGAATATTCCTTTTAATAAAAGGAACCAAAGCATCTATTATCCTGTCTGAATCAATATTCCCATTCTTAATATTGGTTTCAACAAAGTCCGTCATGATTTTTGCAACTTTTTCAGGACTAAAAGACTTGGAAAAATAATGCTTCATAAGGTATTCGGAAAAGTCCCTTAGAAAATTATAGATTCTTGGAGAATAAATATTAAATTTTTCGTTTATCCATTTAACAATTCTTTTTTTTGCCTTTTTATCGTTTAGTTTCTCTTCAATGACAATTTTTGTCCTGTTAAAAAACTTTTTTATCAGCTCTTTTTCCTCAATATATTCAATAATGTCATCAGGTCCGAAAAATTTTTCCCTAATCACTTTTCCCAAAGCTTTTGCAATCTCAAACCTGTTAGCGGGAATAACTCCTTGTAATCCAAAAAAAGTCTTTTCCTTAGGTTTGAAAAGCATCTTAATTGCCAAATAATTAGTCCAATATCCCACAAGAGACGAAATACTCAGAATATAAATAATTTTAAACATTTCTTTTTCAGGATAACTTAACCTGAGAAAGTATACAGAAACTAATAGAGGGATTAAAATATACCTGAAAAATATTTTTAAATAATTTGAAAACAACTCCAAAATCCTGATCATAAGGGCTCCTCACGAATAAGAGTTAAATTATTGTTCACAGGAGAAATATCTTAGTAAATCCATTGATTAAAATCCAATATTTTCTCAAAATCAATGACCACATCTGTCACACCCCGATGATATAATACCTTTCATTCAGGGATTATGAATTTAGGCATTTAGGAATTAATTTAAGAAGGAGGGTACTATTATGAAACAGGTGCTACAAGATTATTTAAATCACATCAGGTTAGGAGAAACACAACGTTACAGAAATATGGCTCTGTTTCCCTTGCTCTGCGACAAAGAGAGCAAAGCTGACTATCTATTGTTAGATGAAGCACTGGAGAAAGATCTGATTGTTATAACTGAAGTAGATGAGAGCGGAGAAGTCCCTGAACTTAAGGTGGAAAAGATACTGAAACCAGCTCGCATCTTAATTAACAACGCAACAAGAAGGAGGGAATCGTATGAGACACATAATAATTGTCTGTGTAATTTTTTTCGCAACACCTCTTTTATCCGTTAACGCTGAAGACTTACAGATCTATGATAATTACCTTCCACGTTACGGTGATTACTACAAATCACAGGACAGCAAGCTGCAACAGTATGAGAATTACACCCCGCAATTCGGAAATTACCTGGAAAGAGAAAATGGCAAACTGCAAGAGCACGAAAATTACGTCCCTAACTATGGAGACTACTACAAGCAGGATGGAAGCAGATGGCAGAAATACGAGAATTATATGCCTGAATATGGGGATTATTTAGAAGAGGAATAAAGGCACAAAAGACAGGTGGTAGGGTTCAGAGTCCGGGTATCAGAACGCTTTTGTTTTGAATTTCAAGTATCAATAAGATTAGTTAATGAACAGTTTTGAAAATCCCTCAACTTTGTCTGCTTTGATAACTTCAGCACCTCTTCTGAATAATAAGACCAGCATGATTTACAAATATATTTGCCTTTGTTTTTAAAATGGGTTAGTAAAGGGGTCACCCATTGTACATTCATTCCAGGATTTGCTTTAACGTTCAATAATTACAAGACATACTTGAGGTTCTTATGAACAAAGAACATATCACTAAGATTACCAAAGAGTTAAAGCTCACTGAAAAGCAGGTCTCAGCAACCGCTAAACTTTTTGAAGAAGATGCTACTATTCCTTTTATCGCAAGGTACAGGAAAGAAGCAACCGGCAGTTTAGATGAGATAATTATCACCACTATTCGTGACAGACTGAACCAATTAGGAGAACTCGACAAACGCCGTGAAGCAATACTGAAATCCCTTGAGGAAAGGGATCTGCTCACAGATGAGCTAAAAGAAAAAATAATGGCAGCAGAAACAATGTCAGTCCTGGAAGATATTTATCTTCCATTCAAACCAAAACGCCGTACCAGGGCAATCATTGCAAAAGAAAAAGGGCTTGAACCTCTTGCACAACTCATATTTGAGCAAGGTAACATTGATCCAATTTCAGAAGCTAAAAAATTCATTGATAAAGAAAAAGGTGTTGAGACTGTTGAGGATGCTCTTCAAGGAGCAAGGGATATTATTGCTGAATGGGTTAGTGAAGACCAAAAGGCAAGGGCTAAAATCCGTAATCTTTTTGCAGAGAAAGGTATTGTAAGATCAAAAGTTAATTCTAAAAAAGAGGAGGAGGCTATTAAATACAAGGACTACTATGAGTGGGAAGAGTCGGTTAATAAAATACCATCCCATAGATTACTTGCTATGATGCGAGGTGAAAAAGAAGAATTTTTAACACTACATATCCTTCCCGGAGAAAATGAAGCTTTAGTAATATTGGAAAATCAATTTGTCAAAAATAATAATGCTGCCTCAGAACAGGTAAGAATGGCTGTGCATGATAGTTATAAAAGACTGCTATCTTCCTCTATGGAAAATGAAACACAAACAGCCTCAAAGCAGAAAGCTGATGAAGAAGCAATTAAAGTATTTGCAGAAAATCTCCGTCAGTTGTTACTTGCGGCTCCTCTGGGTCAAAAAAGAGTAATGGGAATTGACCCAGGATTCCGCACAGGGTGTAAAGTAGTGTGTCTGGACAGCCAGGGTAAGCTTTTGCACAATGACACCATTTACCCTCATGAACCTCAAAACCAGAAAGATAAAGCCGCCAGGATAATCCGTAATCTATATGAACAATTTCAAGTAGACGTAATAGCAGTAGGAAATGGTACCGCAGGCAGGGAAACAGAAGGCTTTATAAGGTCTTTAAAGCTTTCAGGAGATAATGTGGTGATAATGGTCAACGAAAGCGGAGCCTCAGTATACTCTGCCTCAGAGGTGGCTCAAAAGGAATTCCCTGATTATGATTTGACAGTAAGAGGCACAGTATCAATCGGAAGAAGGCTTATGGATCCCCTTGCAGAGCTGGTTAAGATTGACCCTAAGTCCATAGGTGTAGGGCAGTATCAACACGATGTAGATCAAAAATCATTAAAAGCAAAGCTTGATGATGTGGTGATGAGTTGTGTAAACATGGTCGGAGTTGAACTCAATACTGCCAGTAAACAGCTTTTTTCCTATGTTTCAGGACTAGGCTCCAAACGCGCTCAAAATATTGTAGATTACAGAGATGCGAATGGGCCTTTCAAATCCAGAGCAAGGCTTAAGAAGGTTCCTGGTCTGGGGCCAAAAGCCTTTGAACAGGCAACAGGTTTCCTTCGTATCAGCGATGGAGAAAATCCTCTTGATGCAAGTGCTGTCCACCCAGAGAGCTATCATGTTGTAGAGGCTATGGCAAAAGACCTTAAGTGTTCAGTTAAAGATTTGATGCAGAATGAAGAGTTGCGGAAAAAGATAGATTTAAAAAAGTACACAACAGATAAAGTGGGACTGCCCACATTGAATGACATTATCTCAGAGCTTTCAAAGCCTGGCCGTGATCCCAGGGATAAATTTGAGGTTTTCAGCTTTGAAGAAGGAATAAACACTATAGAGGATTTAGAAGTCGGCATGAAACTGCCTGGTATTGTGACCAATATAACCAACTTTGGTGCATTTGTAGATATCGGAGTGCATCAGGATGGGCTTGTACACAAAAGTGAGCTGGCAGATAAATTTGTTAAGGATCCAACTAACGTAGTGAAGCTTCATCAAAAAGTGGATGTTACCGTGTTAAATGTTGATATCCCCAGGAAGAGAATCAGCCTTTCTATGAAGAGAAGGGGGTCGCATCTTAATTATTAACTATTCACATACTGCAGGAGACAGATGTCAGAAGACGGGAGAAAAAAGACAAAACATAGAACAACGAACAAATGAACATCCAACATTGAACGCTCAACATCGAACATCCAATGAAAAAACAATAGAAAGGAGGAGATAGATGAATAGCTAAGGACGTACTTCATTACATTAACTTAGATTATCATTAAAATTATCTTTATCTCTTGTTCCTCCAAGCTGAAGGCTTTCCTTTACCTTTGTTTCCTTAAAATAATTGTCGATCTTTTTGGCAAGATCTGGCTTTTCTTTGTTGATCGTATCAAGGTGAGCGAAAATAGCTTTCATCATCCTCTCGAAATCATTAAACTCATTAACGTAACCCTTGTGTTTTTCGCCGTCAGTAAAACTAAAAATGTAGTCTAGCTCACCATCACTCAATTTATTAATACCATAGATTTGTGTTGCCTTCTCAATTTCACCTGGTTGATTATAACCATAGGTATCCTTCCAATGATGAATGTAGTCTGAGAAATCGTTTCCTTCTCTAATCTTTCCAATGACCGCCTTTGCAGCACTTCTACCATACTGCAAAGCTCCCTGCACGTAGGTTTCAATGAAAGCAGCAGCATCCCCAACTACAATTGTGCGCCCCTTAACTGGAGTGGTAAGAGGCATACGGAAATCCATTACAGCACTGTTTTTATACACAAGTTTGGCATGTCTAAACCAGCTGGAGAAATATCCTTCCTCAGTGAAGTACCGCATCTTAGCTAAAAGGGTGATTTCATCCCCAACCGGACTGCCTATAGAAACCTCAAATATATTGTTGCTGCTTTCTCCGTAGCCCGGTTTAGGAAGCATGTAGATATTACCCATAGCACCCTGAAGATGTCCCGTCCCTACGAAATTCATAAAGGAAGGTGGATAAGGACAGTCTACATTCTTCAAAAAGTATGATAGCACCTGGAATCTTCCAAATAATGTTCTGTCTTTATCAAAACCAAGCTTTGCGCCCATAGGAGAATTCACACCATCCGCAAGGATCAAGTATTTACCATGTTCGATCCTTTCTCCATCAGCATCTCTGAGTTTAACAGAAACTTCTTTGTTCTCGTTTCTCACATCAATGCAAAGCGTATCCGAATTTACATTCACCCCCAGGGACTCTACTTCCTTAAGAAGTGTTTTTAAAAGATCTGACTTGTCAAACGCAATTGAGACCGGGTCATATTCATTTTCAAAAACAACTCTCTTCCCACCAGGGGATAACCGGATATACTGCTTGAGATAAATTCTCTCACCCGTGTAGGCGATGGAAAAGTCATTGAGACGAAAGACTACTCTGTTCTCCTCCACTGAGATACATTCACCATGGGTCATGGGTTCATTTATCCACATTGAACAACAGGATCGGGTGACTTTACTCACATCCCTTTTCCGCTCAACCAGGAGGACGCTCAATCCTCCTTCCGCAGCAACTATCGAAGCCATGAGCCCTGCCGGACCTGCACCAACGACAATAAGATCATGCATTTCAGCCATACCTTTGCTTCTCCTCCACCTGAATCTGTTATTACTTCAAGCTGCAAGAATTCTTCCTAAATTAAAGGCAGCATCCAAATCATTCTTCTTTTCCTTAACTGCTCCTTTAGGCGCATTACCCAGGCTAATCACTTCTCCTACCCGTATCAATTTGAAGTCGATAAGATTTCTCTCCAGAACTGAAAAAACCAGGCATGAAGAAAGGGAAGCATCTCCCTGGCTGATAACGATGGCTGCTTTTTTGTTTTTCAATATTGAACTGATTTCTCCTCCAACAATGTTTCCTTCACTATCCTGTTCCATCCTTATTTCCAAAAGAGGTAACATTCTTGTTAAGAAATTGAGCATGGGTGCTGTTACAGTCCTTACATGATTGGGTGTGGCAAAAACAAATCCGTCGCACCCTTCCATCCGTTTTAATATGCCCTCCATGTCATCTTTAATCACGCACTTTCTTGCACTTTTAGTAATACAGGTTACACACCCATCACAATACTTTATATCTTTATCTATAACGAAAAACTTTTCAACCTCCACATCTCCCTTGCTCTTACATCCCTCAATTACTTTATCGGTTAATATATCCGTGTTGCCTCCTTTTCGGGGACTTCCAATAATGGCCATAATCCTTTTCATAAAAACCTCCTGATAATTTAATTTTCTCACCACAGAGGGTTCGGAGAACCTCCTCGTTTCAGTTTGCTGCATTTCGCAAAATCATGCAGTTTACTAAATCCCTTTTTCTTGTCATTAACTAAAAATCTCGTGGTAACACAACGTATATTTTGACCCATATTACAAATTAGTCAAGGCTATTTTGCAGTATAAGAACAATTAGCCTGCCTTTCTAATCTCTTTGACATTCTTATGAAATACCTGCTGCTGTATACTGGGTTTAATAAAACGTTCCGACAAATCTTTGCTTTGTTTGCAAATGCTAAATTTGTTGTCATTGCCGGGGAAAATTGTTTTTGACTATGATCGTGAAACAGGAATTCACATCAAATCAAAATAATGATTGACTTGCGGACACTCCCAGCATATTAAAGTATGGGTTAACCAATCCGGATTATCAAAGGGAATATGAGGGAGGAAATACAATGAATGCAATAAACCATGTCCATGAAATTCCCCTGGGGAACGTTAAGGCTTTTGTAATTGAAGGTGACAAGACGATCCTGGTTGATACAGGAATTGCTCCCGTTCCTCCTGAAGTATTATCCTTTTTTGAAAAGAGCGGCATCAAACTGGGGGATGAACAACAAATTGAGTACCTTAAGAAAGGCTCTTTTCAATTCATTATGGATTTTATTAAGGGAAAAGATCTTACTATTAACACCATCATCTGTACACACTATCACGCCGATCACACCGGATGTCTTAAAAAAATTAAAGATGCTCTTAGAGTACCAGTTGCCATGCATCCCATGGATATCCCTTTCGTTGAAGGGAAAGAGGAACCTCCGCCCTCAACCATGCTTCCTCCTAAGCTGGCAAAACATTTTAAGACCGAACCCTGCAAGGTTGATATAACTCTGGCAGACAACCAGATGTTCACCCCTGACCTTCAGGTCATCCATCTGGAAGGGCATACTAAGGGCAACCTGTGTCTTCTCTTTAAAGAGGAAGTGTTATTAGCAGGAGACAGTGTCATGGGCAAGAATGCACTTAACCCTGCAATGGGCTCAAAGGAATTAAATCCCCCAATGGCTACCGCCAGCATGGATCAGGAGAAGGCAGTGAGAAATTTAAAAAAACTGCTAAACTATGAGTTTGAGATTATTCTACCCAGCCATGGAGAACCGGTAAAAGAGAACGCCAAAGAAAAACTGAAGAAGCTTATTGAAGAAACACGAGTATGAATTTTACAAAGGATACGTTACCAGAAAGCGAAATGGTTTCAGCCGAAGGAAGGTGGGTGAAATATGCAGGCATTGCCCTTATTGCCATGAGTATCGTAGGACTTGTTGTTACTCCAAAACCCATGCGCTGGCTCATTCTGTTGGAAGGAGTGATGGGAATTACAGGCATTGTTTTATTCGTCTATTCGAGAATAAAATTCTGGCGGGGGGTCAATAAACTGAGGGGGTGAGAATTAAGAGAGCTTATTGTAGGGCTAAAACGAAACATTGCCGTATTATCTAAAAGGGAGGTTAGCCATGAAAAGAGAAATTATAATGACCATAATCGCCATTCTTTTAGGGATTTTTTGCCTGACAGGACTTACTGTGGCAGCGGAGGAAGAAACTGAAGAACTGAAGCTAATCAATAAAATTATTACCATCGGTGATTATGAAGGACTAAGACCTCTATCTCTTACTTCCAAGCCAGGGACGGCCGTTATCTGGGTGAACAATTCCAGATTTCCCATAGAGTTACTTTTTCTTGATAAAAAGGTTGTACTCGCCTGTGGTTCTCCTGTGAACTTTTTCGTTGGTAAGGATGGGGCTTACGAGTCGAACAAAATTCCTTCTGGTGGGACTGCAAGCCTTTGTTTTATTGAGAAGGGAAAATACGAATATAAAATACAATCTTCTAAAACTTTTTATGTAGGAAGAATAGAGAGGGGTTTTCAAGGAACTATCTCAATAGAATAATACCATCATTTTTAAACCGTATAAAATATCTGAAAAAGGTCAGGATACTTGTGGAACAGACTTTTTGCTCGATATTTCTGCAGCCAGTATTTACCACCTCTTGAAATGCCATCAGCACCCAGCTCATCAGCCGTCTTTGCCTCTCTCTCCCCTGTAATATAACCCTCACTGGTTCCTGAGGGAAGATAGATAGTAACAGGGAATAGTACCTCTGAAGATGGTGAGCTCAGTTTTTTAGCAACATCTTCAAGAACGGTTTTATCTAACTCAAAGGTGTTACCCCCTTCCTCAAACACAGGGTTTTCAAGCAAGTCTGCTAAAGATTTTCTCTTCTTAATGATACCCCGGTTCACTGAAGAAAGCTCCGTTTTAAGCAAAGTTGTTAACGCATCATCTTCCCTAGACATTGATCCTCCTTGTGTCAGGACTCAGGTCCAAATTGCAACGCATTATAAATTACTCAATGCTCGTTTCTTCTTAATAAGTGCGACATAATGATCAGCCTCACGGGTAGGCCTGGGTATTCGATAACCATCGACACACTTAAGTGCAATCTCAATACAGGTCTTAAGTGAAATCATATTCCCCTGAGAGATAAAGACAGGATTAACACGCTGCCTGGTTCTTAAAACTGCACCAATCGTTTCTCCATCATCAAGAAGAGGTGAATAACAGCCAGCATCTTCTCCCGGATCCTCAAAAGTTCCAATCAAGCGAGACTTTGCACAACCTACAGTCGGCTTATTAAGTAGAATTCCCATATGAGTTGCAAGTCCCATTCTTCTGAAGTGAGCCAGTCCCTGACCGTCAAAAATTATTACATCCGGCTCTGTCTTTAAACATGCAAAAGCTTTTAACAAAACAGGAGCCTCCCTAAATGTTAATAAACCTGGGACGTAAGGGAAATTTATTTTTGCTCTGGCACCTCTTCTCTCAATCTCTTTAAGATCAGGAAAACTATAGGTTATAACACCTCCATAGCCTTCTTTCTTATTCTTATCAAAAGAGACATCAGCACCTGCTACCACTCTTATTTCATCAAAAGAATCGCGACGTACAATCCGTTTTCTCAAATCTGTTTGAATCTTAATCGCCTCTTTTGGTGTAACGTCCCAGGAATGGAGGTTTTGATATTCCATTGACTAAAACTCCCTTTCAGGATACGTAAAAATCCCCTTAAAAGCCACTATATTCTCACATGACCAATTTTGCAAATGCTTTTAGCACTCTCTATCCTGCTAAATTTTTTGTGGACAAAACCTCCTCTTTTTACTATCCTTTATCCCTGTTCGGTTAAAAACTACACTATAATTTAGGAGACTATAACCAATGAAGGTAACTTTTCTGGGTGCTGCCCGCACCGTTACAGGCTCAATGCATCTGCTGGAAATTAATGGAATGCGAATTCTTCTCGAATGTGGCCTCTTTCAGGGTAAACGGGAAGAGGCCTTTCGTAGAAACAGGCATCTACCTTTTGATGCCCAATCCATCCATACGGCAATACTCTCCCATGCACACATTGACCACAGTGGAAATTTTCCTAGCCTTTGTCGGGTCGGGTTTGAAGGCAATATCATTTGTACGCCCGCAACAAGAAATTTATGCAGCATCATGCTCCTGGATTCTGCTCACGTACAGGAAGCGGATGTTCGTTTTGTCAACAAACGTCGGAAGGATAAACACCTGCCCTTGTTCAATCCTCTCTACACGCGAGCGGATGCCGAAAAAGCCATAACGCAACTGCTCCCCATTGCCTACAACCGCCCTTTTCAAATCGCTGAATCCGTAACATTAACACTTCAAGATGCCGGACACATTCTCGGTTCATCACTGGTTGTTCTGGATTTGCAAGAAAATGGGCGAAAGGCACGGTTGATGTTTACCGGAGATGTAGGACGTTCCCATATGCCAATTGTGCGTGATCCAACCATCGTAAAAGATATCGATTATCTTATCATAGAAAGCACCTATGGAATGAGGGTTCATGATGATGAAGGCACGACAGAAAATGAACTCGAATCGATTGTCAACAAAACCATAAATCGAGGTGGGAAAATTATTATTCCAGCCTTTTCTGTGGGACGAACCCAGCAGGTTGTATACTCGCTTCATAAATTGCATGAACAAAAACGAATTCCTGACATACCGATTTATGTGGACAGCCCTCTTTCGGTAAACGCCACAGAGATCTTTCGTCTCCATCCTGAATGCTACGATCAGGAAACCAGAAAATTTATTGAAAATCACAAAAGCCCCTTTAGCTTTCATAACCTCACATACATTCGAGATGTTGAAAAGTCTAAAGAGATACAAAAATTAGACCAGCCTATGATTATTATCACCGCATCTGGGATGTGTGAAGCCGGCCGCATTCTTCACCATTTAAAAAACACGGTAACGAACCAGCGCAACACAATCCTCATGATCGGTTACTGTGCAGAACATACCCTTGGCAAACGTATTATGGAGAAAGTTCCTGAGATAAAAATCTTTGGGGAACCCTACCCTCTTCTCGCCCAGGTAAAAACAATCGATGCGTTAAGTGCCCACGCAGATTGCAATGAACTTCTTGCTTTTATCAAGAAGTCAAATTCAACTATCAAAAAAGTATTTGTCGTGCATGGTAATGAAGAACAATCTCTTGGATTTGCTAAAACCTTAGAAAAAAACATCAAGGCAAAGGTTTTTGTCCCTCATATGAACGAGGAATTCACCTTACAATAGGATTCGTTATGAAGAACACATCGTTTAATTTGAAAAACGAAGATACCTGGCGTGTTTTCAGAATTATGGCAGAATTTGTCGAAGGATTTGAGGAACTCTCCATGGTGGGTAAGGCAGTTACTATATTCGGCTCATCCCGAACCTTACCGAAAGACCCCTATTATAAAAAAGCTTTTGAAACAGCCAGGCTCTTTTCTGAAGCCGGCTATGCCGTCATAACCGGAGCTGGACCTGGTATTATGGAAGCAGCCAACAAAGGGGCAAAAGAAGGTGGCGGTCTCTCCATTGGATTAAATATCGAGATTCCCACAGAGCAGGAACCCAATCGCTACATTGAAAAACTCCTATCCTTTCGCTATTTCTTTTGCAGGAAAATGATGTTCGTCAAATACGCTCATGCTTTCATTGTTTTTCCGGGAGGTCTTGGCACTATAGACGAATTCTTCGAAGCAATCACCCTAATCCAAACCGGGCGAACTCCTCACTTTCCAGTTGTTTTGGTGGGAAGTGACTTTTGGGAGGGACTAGTCGATTGGATGAAGGTAAATCTCCTTAAAACAGATAAGATTTCCAAATCCGACTTGGAGATCTTTCACATAATTGATGAGCCCAAAGAAATCATCAGAGCTGTAACAAAATTCAAAGGCGTATCTTGTTAAAAAATTGAACCTACCCAAAACCGAAACCCGCTACTGTTTCCTCTTGCGACCCTGAGCAAGCACGGGGTTTTAAAAGCAAACCATCAAACCAAGTACCCGAAATAAGCCGGTTTTTCTTAAATCCATTTGAATTCCCAGACGTTTATATAAATATGTATTCAAACACAGATTATTGCTGATAAACTCAGATACTTAAAATTAAAGAAATATCTAAAAATACCGATAGTTATGATTCGGGAGCAGCAATTATCTCATAAAAATCCACAATAAGCCGCAAATAACTAAACTATGAAACCTGTTGAAAATTTTGCATCTTTAAAAAACATGAGCTTTTCTTTAATCCTCGCAGTTGCTCTTCTTGTCATCCCATTGAATGTCATTGCAAAAGATATTACCACATCTATCGCTACAACCTCACTTACAGATCCAGAAGACACGACAACATCTCAGCCCAACGTTACCACCACGTCACCCCTGTCAACATCAACCGCAAGTGAAAAAAGAGAATTGTGTCCTATCTCATTTATTTTTGAAGGAGATCAACATCAGCAAAACCTACTAAAGGAATTCAGGGATGAGGTATTAGCCAGGCACAATAAAGGGATAACTTACACCAGGCTTTATTATGTTCACTCTCCTGAAATCACCTTGATTTTACTATCTCATAATGACATTAAGATACACGCCCAAAAGATCCTCATGGAACTGCTTCCTGTTACCACAGCTCTCATGAATGATGGGGCGGCAGAGATATCTCAACAGTTGATAGATGATATGGATGCCCTGCTTAATGAAATCGCTCATCAAGCAAGTTCTCAATTGAGAGAAGCAATCAGGATGGCAAAAAGCGACATCATCAAAAAAGAAATATTTAAGGAAATGGACATTAAAATCACTAAATAAAACATCCTCCCTTCTTCCTTCCCCAAAACCCTGATATCAAATCACTAAATAAATGAAACCAGAAACACAAAGATGAGATTTTCCCCACTAATAGACTGGTCTTCGGAGTGTATAAATAGTATGGGCAACAAATCATCACCCTTAGTTTTCTTGCATTAATAACAGCTATTGTTAACCTGTAGCGAACAAACCAATGCCAAAAGATGTAAGCATGTGGCATTCACCTTATCAACAGCAAAATTTTGAACTGTTACATATTTTGTTGACAAATCTGCTTTCGTGCTTATATTATAAAAAGACAAAATAATAAGCGTACACCCCGATTAATGGTGCAAATTATAACAGACACAAAAGGAGGATTTCATGCTTGAGGTAACAGAATCAGCTACACAACAGATAACTGAACAAATTAAGGGCAGCGAGGTTTCAGCAATCCGGATCTTTTTAAATCAGGGTGGCTGAGGAGGTCCTTCCCTTGCATTGGCTCTGGATGAGCCAAATGATAATGATGAGACATATGATATTAGTGGGTTCAAATATGTTGTGGATAAGAAATTGATGGAACAGGCAAAACCTATCAAGTTAGATTTTATGGGCAGGGGCTTTAACATCACCAGTAGCATGACATCTGAAGGAGAATGCGGAGGCTGTGGCTCAACATCTAATTGCTGCTCCTGATAAAATAACCGTCTTTAAAAAGGGCAACACATCTATGGTGTTGCCCTTTTTTTATTAGTCGTTTATTTTAGTATTTACTATGAGCTCCCCAACACCAAGTGCAATTCTGGTGGTTTTCGTTCAGGGACTATATAGGAATTTCGTCGACAGTGTCAGCAGCTTTATCGACAACATCATCCGCTGTATTACCCACAACGGGTACTATTGAAATCACAGCACCAGTGATACGCATAGGTACGGTTACAACCTTCGTAAGAAAACAACCGCTCAGTTGTACTCCGAAAAGTAAAAGCAACAAGAGTTTTATAAATTTCATGGTGAGTTTCTCCTCTTCAATCTAGACATTATTCTCTTCCCTGCAATTCGTATAACACCGGGCTGGGAATTTCTTTTTTATGAATAATTATAGGAAAACCTATTGCATGTCAACTAAAAGGTGCTCACAACATGTGGCCTGCCCGCTCGGCCAAGCAGTTGAACCTTATGTTAAAGTACTTCATAATTATCATTTTTCATTGTCTGTTAAAATTCCATCAGATTTTGAACATATACTTTCTTCCGGACCCAGTGTCTCGTATCATAAATTCGCATACCTAAAATTAAAGTCATTGCGAGCCCGAAGGGCGTGGCAATCCCATTTCTCAAGATTTTGAAACATATTATGAGGCTTTTTTATGAGATTGCTTCGTCACTGCGTTCCTCGCAATGACAATTAGCTACTTATATGAGTAT
>RCNB010001357.1_pt1 | contig 15445 bp, 15 predicted proteins | sample 2041321 | NCBI WGS metagenome assembly RCNB01 (sample SAMN09708232, study PRJNA481090) | Marine sediment metagenome, whole genome shotgun sequencing project. | reverse complement strand
ATGGATTTTTCACCAGACGGTAGTCTGCTGGCGACCGGCGCAGTGGATCGGACAGTTAACGTTTGGAACAGTTCCACGGGCAAGCTTATTCAAAGTCTGCCGCAGGACGGACAGGGAACCGCCATAGCGTTTTCCCACGATGGGGGATTATTAGCTTCCGGTTTCTGCGCTAAATCAGAAAAAAATGTCTGTCAGGAAGGTGGTGTTTTATTGTGGAGTACAACAACCTGGGGATTGTTCAGAGGCCTCTCCGGTCCAGGAAATTGGATTGAAGATCTAGCGTTTTCATATGCCGACGACCTGGTGGCAGGTGTTGACAGAAACGGTTTTTTACATTTCTGGCGAGTCAATGATGGCGTAAACCAGTATTCTATGAAGATTAGCAGTTCTGGTTCAGAAGCTGTCGCGATCTCCAACGATGGGCTTTATTTGGCTACTGGCTCCTCCTACACCGTGAGCCTTAGAGAGATAGGTCAGTAAGCGCACAAATATTATGAAGGAGAAATTATGGAAATTATCAATCAATATTCAATCCTTTGGAGCGGTATTCTTATCCTGGGAGCAGCAGCGTTTTTTTTGCTGCGTAAAGACTATTCATTAAAGAGTAGTTTAAAAGTGGTCGGAATTGCAGCTGTTTTATTAGTCGGATGGCTGGTTATCCGGCCCCAGGAGGCATCAACGACCGAATTGGCCCAGTTCAAGGCAGAAATAGGACAGGGTCAGAGTGTGCTCCTTGAACTACAATCGCCATATTGATATGCTTGTGCTGCGGCAAAGCCTATCGTGAATAGGCTCAAACAAGAGTTCCCGGTTAAATTATTGGTTGTTAGCGTGGATGTTCAATCTGCCCTTGGTAACGACCTGGTCCGTGAGTATGGAAAGTTCACCCCCACTTTTGTTTTTTTCGATGGGGAAGGGGAAGAGATCTGGCGTGCAATCGGGTCTATCGATCCTGAAAAAGTTCGCCAATCACTTGAGTAAGCAGTTATTAAAACCTGAGAATCGTGATCTATTGACGAACCAAAACTTTTTTCGTTTGAATGGGCACTTGTGGCAACACTGGTGCCCATTTATGTTTAAGTTAAGAACTGAGGGGAACTTAGGTGTTAAACCGTACCTGATGAGTATATTGAATCCTTGGGATTTCGGAATTGATCGAGGCTTCGGTAAAATACATAGAAAATAGTAAAAACTGATCTCTATCCTAAAGAGAAACGGGATGCAGTATTCTCAAAGAAAACCGTATCCCGTGAATTTATTGCTTCATTCTTTTGATATAACGTGTTAAATTACTTCTTCACTCGTCTTTTTGGGCCATCCCTACAGCGACACCAGCACCAAGAGCGAAACCTACGCCAATTCCAATTGCGATGTTATCTAAGGCGACAGCCAGAGCTACACCCACACCAATACCAAGTAGGATTCCAGCTAATCTGGGATTGTCTTTGACATATTTTTTCCTTAAGTTAACGGCGAACAATACCCTGCCGCCAGGCATATACGGCTGCCTGGGTTCGGTCGGCCAGGTGAAGTTTGCTGAGGATGTTGCTGACATGCCCTTTCACAGTATTAACTGAGATAACCAGGCTTTCAGCGATCTCGCTGTTAGACTGCCCCTTAGCAATCAATTTCAGCACTTCCATTTCCCGTTCTGTGAGCTCGGTATAGGGGTTTAACTCTTCCCTGTTGGACCCATGGAGTTCTTGAATAACACGGGAGGCAACTCTGGGGTGCAGTGTGGCTTCACCCTGGGAAGCACGGCGGAGTGCGTCTGCTAGTTCGTCCATTTTTACATCCTTAAGAATATAAGATATGGCTCCGGCTTGTAAAGCCGGGAATATGTATTCATCCTGATGGTAAGAGGTAAGCACCACTATTTTCGTCCGGGGGCTGACTGCCTTGACTTGCCGGGTAGCTTCAACCCCATCCATTTTTGCCATGACCAGGTCCATTAAGACCACATCAGGAACATGTCTTTGAGCCAAATTGACTGCTTCAATCCCTGATTTGGCTTCCCCGATCACTTCGAAGTCAGACTGAGAAGCAAGAAATGCGCTGACACCGTTCCGAACTACTTCATGATCGTCTACCAGTAATACTGTAATTGGAATGGACATAGTATTTCCTCTTCTCAGGGGAGAGAATTAATTGGTGCTTGAATGATTAGATGTGTTCCAGCTTCTGGCTGGCTGATAATGTGCATGGTGCCGTTGATTAAGTCGATTCGTTCCTGGATGGACTTAAGGCCGATACCGTAGGATTGTTCGGCAGGGATGAAACCTATGCCGTCATCCTCAATTGAGACCTCAATATCCGTCCGACTGTAAGTAATTTGTATATCAACATCTTTTGCGAAACTATGGCGGGCGATATTCGAAAGAGCGCCCTGAAGGATCCTGTACAGGGTTTGTTCGATTTCCAGCGGGATGGTTCTTTCTCCCTTCACCCGGACCAGAATAGGTATACCCAGCATATTTTCAGTTTCCGAAGCCAGTTGGCGGATTGCCTTGACCAGGCCCTCTCCTTTTAGCGCAGCTGGCCTAAGCTCGTGAATCAAATCCGTTAGTTCCCTACGAACATCATCTACAAGTCTTTCAGCTTCAATAAGATTGGAAACAGCGCTTTCTGGATCCCTTTGATACAGTGAATGGGCAGCTGCCAATTGAGCTGAAGCAGCAAAGGCCTGCTGTTTGACGCTATCATGCAGGTCCCTGGCGAGACGGTTGCGCTCCTCCATAATCGAGATTTCTTGCCTCTCGTCAAGAAGGTTATCCATCTGTACAGCCATATTATTAAGGGTATGGCCTAATTCTGCCAGTTCATCCCTATTGTGGTCATCCACCAATACAGTAAAATTACCCTGACTCCAGGCCCGGGCAGAGGTAGTTACTCTGTCAAGCCGGGAGGTCAGGAACTTTGCGTTCAGGAAGCCAAAGATAATCCCGAACAATCCTGCCAGTCCAGTAGTAAATATCAGAACTATCAAGATCTGGCGAGAAATTTGCTCCCATTGGAGGATTTCTTCGATCCTAGATTTATGTTGAAAGGCAAGGAAGCCAACAGTATGGAGTGGATTTTCTTCATCCGGGATCGGGACTACACCGATGATGACATTTTCGCCTTTTCTCTGGACCAACGTATCATAATTCCTTGATCCAAACTGGGCCTGCTGGAGCGGTTCTGCCAGCCCCGGGATCAATTCCGGATCGAACGTTTCTCCGGGTTCTGTGCCTTCCGTAAGACTGTGTGGAATAGAATCGATCAAATTTCCATTTGGATCCAGGTAAATAATGGAAAGAATATTTGTATTACTGGCATTAATGATGAAATTTCCGATCTCAATGGGTTTGATATCCACCACCGTGGTGGAAAATCCGCTCAGGAATTGGGCTAAGCCCTGGGTATTCGATGGAGAGGAAGAGAGGAATCGACTGCCTACAGCAATATACTCGCCCAGATTGATGTCCAGCCGATCGATGTCCAATTTTTCGGCCAGCCGTCTGTCATCAAAGTTCACACCTTCCGAAATCGAGAGTTCATTAATGATCTCTTCTTTAGAGACCCTGGCTTCTGTAACAACCCAGATCGACATACCCATGATACCGATTATCTCGGCCATCAGCAAAGCAAAAATCGTCACGCCAAAGTAGCTGAAAGTCAATCTCCAGCGGAGCCGACTGAATTGATCCAAAAAAGTTGACCAGAACTTAACCATAGCTATACTATACGCCAGCCTCACGGGAGTGGCAAGATAGGATGTGTTGTGACCATATCATAGCAAAACACTGAAAACTAGACAATCTCAGCAGGTGTTGTCTTGTCCCCTCCTAGAGGATGGGGAATAAATCATCCGTTGGGGGCTACTAAAAGATTCAGACATTGACTATCATTTATAGCAGAAAAGAAACTACTCAATCTTTTCTTCTTCTTCCTGAAATGAGATGGACTGATGTATGGTCAGCCCATCTCATTTTTATTAACAGCTCCCTTTCCTAATGACGGTAAGACTATCACCCGTCAGACGCGCTCCCAGAGGGTTGTTAAAAGATTATCCTTCAGCAGGATTTGTACTAGACATTAATGGATTACCATCAGGTCAGGTAATAAAATCACCCCGGCGGCAACCGGGGTGAAGCTAAGAGAAGCAATCAGTTCTGGGCAGAACATTTCGCCTTCTTGTATTTAAGTATACACGCTTTCGGAATGAAAGAGAACAGTTTTGTTACCTGTCTTGAAAATCAACATTATCTATCAAATTTGACAAATTTAAGGAGGAGATGCCTGCCCATACTCATAAACGAAACAAGAAGTATTTCTAGCTAACTTATCGCTAAGAGGAGAATATTAAGATGCAGAAAAAGTTCCTGACCATCATATCAATCTTAATCCTGGGCAGCCTGATCTTGTCTGCTTGCGGACCCAAAGTAAAAGAGGGATCCGTTGCGGCTGGTGAAGATCTGGTAGTTTTCCATGGATACGATGATACTGATATACCAACCCTGGATCCCCAGCTTGGTGAGGATGTTGTTTCCATTAACTACATCGAGAATCTGTTTGTTCACCTGACAAATTACGATTTGGTCACCGCTGACATCGTCCCGGAGGCGGCAACCTCCTGGGAGATCAGTGAAGACGGCCTGACCTACACCTTCAAGCTCCGCACTGACATTCCCTGGGTAAAACACAATCCAGAGACGGGTGAAGTGAAACAGGAAGTGGACGTTGACAGCAACCCGCTGTTCGTGACCGCTGCTGATTTTGTTTACGGAATTAAACGCGCCTGCAATCCCAACACCGGATCCTACTACAGCGGCATCATCGCTGGTGTTATTGCTGGATGTGGCGAAGTTTATAATATTGAAGATCCCGAAAACATTCCTCAGGAAATGATAGATGCTATTGGGGTTGCTGCACCAGATCCTGAAACCCTGATTATCGATCTTCTCCAACCCGCAGCATACTTCCTGTCCATGACTCCGATGTGGACCATTGCAGCAACCCCGCAGTGGGCTATCGAGGAACATGGCGATGAATGGATTGAAGCTGGAAACATCGTTACCAACGGCCGTTTTGTGCTGAACGAATGGGAACATGGCGTATCCCGTCGCATTCTCCGCAACCCCCTCATGCCTGAGGATATGGTCGGTGAAGGCAACCTCGACGCACTTTCAATCAATGTAGTTCCAGATACCAGCACCGGTTATGCTCTCTGGCTAAATAACCAGGTTGACGTTGCTGGCATCCCTGATGCAGAGCTGCAGACCCACCTGGTGGAATTTGTGGATGAGACCATCCAAACACCAACTCTGGGTGTGTTCTATATCGCGTTCCGTCAGTCAAAAGCGCCTTTTGACAATGTTCATGTCCGACGGGCATTCTCGGCTGCTTATGACCGGGTTGCTCACGTTGATGTGATCGAACAGGGACAGGGCCTTCCCATGACTCATTTTGCCCCTCCCGGTATCTTTGGTGCTCCGCCTATCGCTGAGGTCGGAATTTCCTATGATGCTGAATACGCCCGGGAACAGTTGGCTTTGGCTGGTTATCCCGATTGTGAAGGTTTCCCACAGGTTACCTTGCTGGGCTACTCCGGTGAGCATACTTTAAATTGGATCGAATTTGCCCAGGCCCAGTGGGAAGAGGTTCTTGGGTGTTCAGCAGATCTGATCCAGATCGAACAGCAGACTTTCGCGGATTTATTGATCGCTACCAAAGCGGATGACGAGGAAGCGCCTCATATGTGGACGCTGGCCTGGGGTCCGGATTATGCTGACGAGAACAACTGGGTTGGTGATGTGCTGGACTGCAATATCGAGGTCCGCATGCACCGCACCTGTGGTGAAGTTGATGACCTTGTAGAGGAAGCCCGTTTCGAATCCGATCCTGTGGTCCGGAAAGAGCTTTATAGGCAGATCGAAGATATGTATTTCGGTTATGAAGGTGAAATTCCCTTCTTCCCGATTTACGTGGAGATCGCTTATGGCGCAGAACATTCCTGGGTAACCAGGACTCGTGCTCTATTTGGTGGAGAACAGTATTACAACTGGACCATTGACCAGGCTGCACAATTAGCTGCCCAGGAATAAACCGAAGTAGTTAATGAGCCTTACTAAAAAGCGCAACTCAACCCGGGTTGCGCTTTTTTTATATATATTTAGGAAAAGGAAGAGCTTTAATTAGCCGTGATTTTAATCGCTGGGAATTCCGAATCGAATGCAATTTTCATTTTCACCTGTGGATTATCCAGCTGCTGCCGTACAGAATTGTTATTAATCTATCAAATCAACATCTGGTCGCTTAATGGTTCTGTTAGGCGGTCTTTAAATGAAATTTACCGTATTGTGGATTGAGTATAATATAAATACTTCGAAGTCAACCCGGGCGAGTGCTTTGCGGACTGATCCTTTTCTTGCGGCCGGGTGAATTTGAATGACATGTTAGAATAAGCTTAACTTGTAAAGCAGGAAAAAATCTGCTTTATTTTATTAAGATACTGATATCCTCGTGTGAATAAAAAAACACCCATGAGGATATGTTCCTGTCTCAGTTGATACAGTGTATATGCAGGGAGACAAACAGGTGGCTGAGTATTCAATTTTATTTGCGGATGGAGATCCAAAAGCAGTTCAATATTTCTCTGGAATGTTGAAGGCAAATGGATTTAACCCTGCAAGCACAACCTCTGGCATCGAAGCTCTGAGATTGTATAGAAGTGTATCCCCGGACCTGGTTGTCACTGACCTGGCTCTTGATGAAATGGACGGTATGACCGTACTCGAAGAGCTGAAGAAATTTGATCCCGCCGCTAAAATCATTATCATCACAGATAATGCTGATAAGAATATGATTACCCGGGCCTTCCGTTTGGGTGTGCTTGATGTGTTTGAAAAACCGATCGATCCTGAATTCCTGATCTCCAAGATCAGGGACCTGTTGGCTAGGGAGGATAGAGCGCTGGAAGGCAATTTAAAGATGATGAGTTTGTCCAGTATCATCCAGATCAATTGTGAAGAACGCAATCAAGCTCAATTGATCCTCAATCATCTTGGTAAAGGAGGGACCATCTTCTTTAATAATGGAGAAATAATCCATGCTGAAGCTGGAGATTTAATGGGAGATGAAGCAATTTATTCCCTATTAGGTTGGGAAGAAGGAACCTTTAAATTGAAAATAGGATCGGAACCGGGTTTGGTCACTATTGATAAGAATTGGTCTGGCCTGCTGATGGAGGGTATGAGAAGGATCGATGAATCAGCGGCTGACTGGAATCCGGACTGGGTAGATATCAGTTCTCCGGTTGAAGAAGAGCAGGGGAATCAACTTCAGGATAAGATTCTCAAAGCTATTGTCTCAAACCGTGATGTGGACAGTGCGGTGATTTGCTCGGAAAACGGCACATTAATTGCCCAGGAGAATAGCAGTGATCCGGAAAGCGATATCGCTTTAGGTGAGTTGTTGGTTGAGAGAGCGGAGAATATTGGTGGATACCTTGACGCTGGAAACTTGGTACGGATTGTATTAACAGGATCAGAAAGCCGGTTTTATTGTCAACAGCAAGAAGAAAATATGCTTCTTCTTGGTCTAACTAAAAGATCTTCTGCTGAAACTGTTTTCAAATCAGTGCAAACTATCTATAAGCGCTACCAAGCAGACTGACCGCGAGAGGGCGAGATGATATTTCCCAAAAGAGATTCGGTCTATCAAAATCTGAATACATCGTTCACTAATTTTGGAGAATTGCTGGTGGACTTGCAAGGAAATAGCTTCACCGGTGTTGTCCAAGTCAGCTATTGGGAGTATGAAGGTGTTTTGTTGCTGGATAGCGGAAATATCATTAATGCGATAGAAGAGATTAATGGGACTATTCTTACGGGGCAGAGTGCGGTTGTTACTGTCACTGAAAAAGCCAAGGAAAAAGATGGCGCGATCAGTGTCTTTTCTCAAAAAGGCGATATGATCACAATGCTGGCCAGTGTAGCTAAGAGCGAGATTGTATATGAGAACCTGAGTACTGAATTTACCAGCTTGGATGCCCTGATTACCAAGCTTCAAAGTGAGGACCACACCGGGTATATAGAAGTAGATTTTTCTAGCAATGGTCAGAAAGGATTTATTTTCCTGTTAGCGGGTCAGGTAATTGAAGCATTATTGTTGGTTCGAGGCGAAGAAATCTCCGGCTCAACAGTGATTACCAGGATATTGGAACTCACCTCATCTACTGGAGCTGTATTTAGCGTTTACAAAGCAGCTGTCGAGGATGCGCTTTCAGAGAGTGAAATGATCAAGGCGAGTTCTAATCTTCCCCAGCTTCTTGAGGTCTGGGGGGCTGTGATCCAGGCTGTAGAATCAGCAGCCGATTTACTTTTGGGAAAAGACGAATTCCTAAGAGGATTCAAAGATGTATTAATTGAGAAGGCAGATATTTATCCATTCTTGGATCCCTTTGCCGCGAAATTTCTTTATAAAAATGGTGAAGTGACCTTTTCTGGAGAATTGGAGAAAAATTTCAGCCAAGCAATTGGAGAATGTTTATGGATAACTATCGAGTTGTTGGCGGAACGTGCGGCACTTGTTGATAAGGATCTATTTAGCCCGATCCATTCTGCCATGGATGAAGTAAAAGCAAATTATCAAAGCCAGATCGACGGGTTCGACTTTTCCGGGATCTTGCCAAACCTGTTGGGATAATCGAATTAAATATGAAAGAAGGCTTAGTAGAAATTAATCAATTGGTCGGGATTTGGGGGAGCCTTATCTGCAATAATCAGGGAGAGATCATTCTGGGTAATACGGCACCCGGAGTGAATAAATCCGCCCTTGAAAACATGAACCGCAACGTAATAACCATGTTCACTCCAACAAGTGGATCCATGCAGGGGTTTTCGGAAGCGGTGCTCCATTATTCAGAAAGGAAATTATTTGTTCTGGACCTAGAAGAGGCATTTCTGATTGTGATTTGTACACCCAGTGTTGATATCTCTTTACTGCGGATGACAGTCAATGTCATTCTTAGCCGCTGGGATGGGGATTCAAAGGTTCAGAAAGAATTCAATAAAAGATTTGTGGAAAGGATCTAAATCCTCTATTGGTCATTTCCATTAGGAAAACGCGCCGGAAATATTTTTATCAAGTTTTAGGAGAATCATTATGGCTGAAGGATTGAGAGGAAATCTTAATCAACTCGCACTGCTGGACATAATAAAAATGCTCTGTTCAGGAAATCGATCTGGTCGGTTGGATATAAACACGGCTGGAAAATCTGGAGAGATATATTTGGAACGGGGCATTATCGTCCACTCCGCGACCGGCACTCAGATCGGTGAAAAAGGGATATACACGCTGATGGGTTGGTTGGAAGGGGAATTCACCTTCACTCCTGATGTCGCCACACCAGATAGATCCATTGATGTTGCCACCGAGCACCTTCTGGTAGAAGCAGCTCGTCAGTCGGAACAATGGAAGGATATCAAAGAGGTCATTTCTTCAACAGATGCGGTCTTTAATATTTCACCATCCGGTTCAACCAGCACGGTTAGCTTAAAACCGCTGGAATGGCAGGTACTTGCTCAGGTTAATGGGGAGCGGTCGTTAATTGAGATTGGCGAAATTCTTGGTTTACATGAATTTGAAATTGCAAGGATCGTATACAGCCTTACCACAGCGGGGTTGCTGCACGAAATTACTGATGCAAAGGTAATATTCCACGATATTGTGGATGAAGAATTTTTTAAGACGTTATCTGAATCCTTCACCGAGGTGATGGGTCCGATTGGGCCAATAATTATTGAAGATGAAATCAGGATGCTCGGTGAGGAGCAAGAGGCGTTTCCTCAAAACAAAGCTGCTGAATTAGTTGAGAGAATTAGCCTGGAGATTAGTGACAGTGCCAAGAGAACTCAATTCCAGAAGCAGATGGTTGCTGTATTGAAGGGTTAACCGGAAGGAGGATTTGAAATGGAACTTAAGAATATTCGCAAATTCATGATTGTATTTGGATCTGTCGTGATGGTCTTGGTAGTGACCGCTTTTTTCAGCGCTGCTAACTTGAATCGTTCTACTCAATTGACGATAGATTTGATTGGACTGCAGGAAGTCAATCAGGCATCCAATAACATAATCACCGCCTTGGATGAAGAGAGAATATCCATTGGTCAATACCAGCTTTCAGGTAATGAAGAGACGCTAACCAGAATTGAAAATGCCCAGGCTGAATACGAGAAAAACTGGAATATTATTATTAAGAACCTGGGAAATGAGCAAGCAAAATCAATCGCGGATATTGAAGCCGCCCGGGCAACGTATAAGGGGATGCTGGATGATTTGATCCTGGAGTATCAATTCAACCCGGATGACAATCAATCGGGAGAAATATTACGAGATGCAATAAACTATTACCTGCAGAATGTAAATCCTGGTTTTACTAACCTGATTGAACCCGAGATTGAAGAGTTAGCCCGCTTGACTGAAATTGAGAGATCAAATGTGCAGAGGAACGCATTTATAGCTCAAACTGTTTTGTTCCTTAGCGTATTGGTCGGCATCGCAAGCATTGTTGTCGTTGTGAGTGCTATGATATTCAGCTCAAGATTAATGAACTCCATGACATCGATTATCGATGCCACAAATGCCATCAGTCGGGGTGACCTTGATATTCCAATTGAAATTAACCAATCAGGTGAAATTGGTGAACTCGCAAAAGCAATTGACAGAATGCGGACTAGTCTTAAGGCTGCCATTGAGAGGCTTAGGCGCTAGCCTGTCGCCCTGTTGGGCAGTGATATTGGCCAACACAATTTGATATTGCTCCATGACCAAAATCGTAAAAGTATTGGCAGGAAGAGAGGAACAACACTATGAATCAAGGATTGCATGTACCCGAAGAGCTGTTAGATAAGATCGATTATATTCTGACTCATCTGGCTGAAAAGGCTCATACGGACAGCATTGTTCTGGCAGATATCAGCGGCCAGGTTATCTCAATCAACGGCATTATGGATGAGGGCACACCAGACGTTGTAGCTGCTCTGGCCGCAGGTGATGTAGCCGCAATGGCGGAATTGTCCAAACGTATTGGAGAGAGCGACCCCCATGGATCGTTTTTCCATGAAGGTGAATCAAAGTCCATCTACCTGCACAATATTGCAGGCAGTTTTATCCTGATCGTCATCTACAGGGCAGAGACTCCCATTGGGTTGGTCCGCCTCTTTGCCAGGCGTGCGGTGGAACAACTGATGCCAATCACAGAGGAATTTGAATCGATCGTCGGTACTCCACCTGCTTTTTCTTCAGATGAATTCGGCAAGGGATTAACTCAGGAACTTGAGGATACCTTCCCGGAAGATTAACAGAACATCCTTATAAGTATGTTTATAAATTGGAAATTAAGAGAAATTAATCTAAAGATCGTATATTACGGCCCCTCGTTGAGCGGTAAAACCTCTTCGCTGGAATATATCCATTCCAGGACGCATCCAGATCGCAGAGGTGAATTGATCTCGCTGAAAACAAGGGAAGACCGCACTCTCTATTTTGATTATATGCAATTCCAGATGGGAGAGATCAGCGGGCTGAAACCCCGTTTTAATATCTACACAGTACCTGGGCAAGTATATTACCGAGGTACTCGCAAATTGGTATTAAAAGGTGTGGATGGCATTGTCTTCGTGGCGGATTCGCAAATCAATCGACTGGATGAAAATGTGGAGGCCATAAAAGATCTATATGAAGACCTGAAAGAACTCGGTTTTGATACCAACGATGTCCCATTGGTCCTGCAATGTAATAAACGCGACCTGCCGGAAATTGTTCCGATCCATTTTCTCAAGGAACAATTAGGCCTGAACGGGATCCCGACTTATGAGAGTGTTGCGGTAGATGGAGTGGGGGTTCTGGATGGTTTGAAATCGATTGTTAATAGCGTAGTAACAAAAGCTAGAGGAAAAATCAATCCAAATCCTGCCTAGGAGACCTAAGTGACTGAAAATGTGCCCCCGGAAGGGGGAAAAGCAACACTTACGTTTGATGAGATCCTGCATGAAATGAATACTGATGGGGGTTTTATCCGCTCTGTGCTGGCAACTTCAGAGGGTTTTTCAATAGCATCTGCCCCATCTACCCCTGATCATGAATTGGCCAGCGCTATGATCGCGCTGCTGCAGCAGGTAAGTGTTGAAACTCAGGATAATTTGGGACTTGCCCCTATTGATGAAGTGACCATTCGAACCAATGAAAACAGCTACCTGGTATGCCGGACAATCCCTTCTGGAAATGAGAATTTATCATTATGTGCAGTCGTCCCCCCGGGACGCGCATATCGGCGGGTGACTAACCGGGCAGTGAGGAGGATCCAGCAGATTATCGAAGAGTAATTAAAGTAGAATTTCTATTTGAACCTGTAGAAACAAAAAGCGGTCAGGAGATTATCCTGACCGCTTTTTGTTTTCTCATCCCGGATAAATCTAGGGCAAGTAGCCATCCGTGAGGTCAAAGGTGTCCATAATGCGTTCCAGGGCTTCGAAATCAAAATCTGTTATCACCTGGACTTGGACCAGAACCAGATACGCTGTGGGGTTGGCAATTGGACGGGCTCCGATCACGACCACATCAGAATCCCTGCCGCATTCCCAGAAATCGTAGGCGCCTTCATAAACCGGGTCAACATAGGTTTCCCGCCCTTCCCAGCTGCAGTTTTCCTCATACATCCATTTAATCGCATCCAGGAGCTGGATATATCCTCCGATAGCTCCCCAATCTTCTGAGGCGGAGAACCTTACACCAGAATAATCATAGTAGTTAAAAAACCCATCCAAATCTGGCGCTGCGGCAATATCGGCAGCTTCAAAATAGAGATCTCCCCAATAATCTGACCAAAGTGAGCCATCGATCTGATTCCAGTCGGAGGGAATTTCAACATAGAGTGCTCCGTAATCATCCGAAACTGACATATATCCATCGCCAAAATCTTCGATGATATTAGGGGAGGAAAATTGCTCTGGATTACTAATCGGATCATCCGTATTAGATGAGTTGGCATTATTGGTGTTATTTGTATTTCCAGATGACCCGTAAGAGCCGGTGACTGACAAAGCCCGGCCATTGAATTGGCCTTCCAATGTCTGGTTGGTATCAAATCGGATAATTTCCATGCCCAATGGGTTATTGTCACCCTGGGTGCGAATGATGTCGCAATAAGTTGCCATGCTGCCATCTTCTGCCAGTGCTAATCCTTCCAGCGAGGTGACCATATCCCCGGGTTTTATCCCGGCATCATCAGCGGCAGAACCAGATTTGACCGAGGAAACCCAGATTCCGGTAAGGGAACCATCTGCGTTCGCTACAGCAAAAGCGTTGATACCGAGGGAATCCACATCATCGCCCTGCTTGAATTTTTCTATGATTGGCAGGGTTGTGTCGCGGCCGATGGCAAAGAACTGACCTGCTTCAGCGTAGGAAGCGTAATTTACGCCTACAATTTGACCGTCGCTGGTAACCAATGGGCCGCCGGAATTGCCGGGATTGATGGTAGCGTCATGTTCGATCACCTGGTTCACTGATGCCCAATTGGATTCTCCATTAGCCTGTTCTTTGGATACGATACCTTTGGTGAGAGTGAATTCCGGATCGCCAAGGGGGAAACCGGCAGCGTAGATTTCTAGGCCGACAGTAATGGAATCGGGATACCACTCCATATACGGGAAGCCATCTCCATCAATATCGATCAAGGCCAGATCCGAGCATTCAGAAACAGCAATGATCTGGGCGTTATAGGATTTGGACGTGTCACCGCCAACCCAGACTTTCAATAAAGCGGCTCCGGAAACAACATGATTGTTGGTAATCGCTAAACCGGAGGGATCGATGATAAAACCAGAACCTCTCCCGGCACCGCTGTATTCACCTTCGGGGTCTACAAAAGTGCCTTGAGCTTCAATTTGAACAACAGCACTTTTTACATCTGCCAATGTTGTGACAAGCGTTGACGGCTTTGCAGCCTCAACGGGTTCGTCGTCGACAACTTCAACTTCTGCAGGTGTATCACTTGCTGCATCTGGCGCTTCTGCGCTGAGCCCAGAACAGGATACCAGGGAAATAGCTGTCAATAGAACAAGGATAGTGCTTAATAAGTGTTTAATCCTCATCTTCTTTTCCTTATGTATAGGTTGTTAAAAAAATCATTATTGATTTCTGAATAGAGAGTTCGATCAGCTGGTAATACAGGGATTTATCTCTATGAAACAAGATAAACTATAACGTAGTTGGAACATACCAACAAGGCGAATTTCGACCAATTTCTTATCAATTTTGTTATTGGCATTTTATTATTATTCAGCATCTTTCTTCTGATGACTTCCAAGTAAACTACTACAGAAATTGAATTTCAAAATCAGGTTTATCCGAGTATGATATAAATACTCACACAGGATATGAGATGAGGAAGTCTGTTATTGTTTTTCTCCCTGATTGAAGGAAGTTCTCTCGTCGGGGGAGAAATTGAGATTATTGTTATGCTGGGAGGGTACTATGGCTGATGGTATGTTTGAGCAAATAAAGGACCTTTTAAATAGTTCCGATTCTGATAAGATTCATCAAGGATTGGTGTTGATCCGAGAAGGTTTACCCACGATCAGCGAAGATGACGCCCACTCCCTGTTCGAGATGGTTTCTGCTCTCTTCTATATTGATCTTTTGGATCATCCGGAACATGCCTATGTTTTGGATGAAGCGGTAAGCCTGGTGGCGGATTTCGGTGAGTTTGTTGTGCCGATTTTGCTCAACAATCTTGATGCAGGGGATATGAAAGCCCAATTGACCATCGGGCACGCCTTCGGCCGGGTCGGTGAACCAGCCCTGGAACCACTGCTGGAATCTTTCAAATGTGAAGAAAGCGATGAATGCCGGATCTTCCTGGTCTATGCCATGGGCAAGATCCATTCACCACGAGTCATTGAAGCTTTTGAACAGGTTCTCACGGCGGCTAAATCAGAGAACCTGGAACTGCGTGATACGGCAATTCGGGCCCTGGGTAGTTTTGTTGAATTAATAGAACCGCAGGATCTGCAGGCTGACTACAAAAAAGATATGTTGGATGCGATCCGGGTTAACCTGGGTGATTCCAGCGCAGGAGTACGCTCCAAAGCCATCCGCAGCTATGGAAAACTGGCCCGGTATGGGCACCTGGATAATGAAGAGCGCCAGAAATGCAAAGAGACCTGCGAGCTGTTGCTGGGTGTAGACGATCAATATGATTGGGATCGAGCCTATATTGTTCGCAAAGAAGCCCAGGAAGCGCTGGACTGTCTTGAAGGGTGTGAGGATTAAGATAAGTCATAAGGAGATTAGGATCCAGTATCATATTGGGTAAGGGCGACTCAACGAGTCGCCCTTTTCGCTTATGCTGTCATGGCGAGGAGGTTGATAGCTCACGGAGGTATTTGTACCAGATACA
>RCNB010001356.1_pt1 | contig 15448 bp, 17 predicted proteins | sample 2041321 | NCBI WGS metagenome assembly RCNB01 (sample SAMN09708232, study PRJNA481090) | Marine sediment metagenome, whole genome shotgun sequencing project. | reverse complement strand
ATGCCAATTCAAGATATTTGTTGAGTTGTCCTTTCATTCATGGATGTGATTTTTCCAATAGGATTAGAACCTAACTAAAGGATTTTAACCTTCCTAGAGGATTAGAACCTTCCTATAGGATTAGAACCTTCCTATAGAATTAGAACCTTCCCAAAGGATTAGAAAGTTCTTTAAGATTTCTGGTAATCTTGGAGAAGAAGAACATTTTGTTTTTATTCTCTCACCAAGAGATCGACAATTGGTTAGAGTATCTGCAAAATTTTCAGAAATTGAAGGTATCGTAGCAAAACATTTCACAATTGCTTCTTCGGTATTAACTAATTATGGTCCTGAAATTATCATTTTCAAACCAGAAAAAGAAAGCTCATTTGATGATTTTGAGAAGGAAGAACTACTAATCAACAATAATATCAAAACACTCTTTCGTAAAGTGAAATCTACAACAGAAGGAGTAAAAGCAGTTGCATTGAGATTTTTCTATTGGACACCTACTGATCTTACCAAACCATTCCAATTCAGAAAGATAAGATGGAAGTTACTCTTCTTAGCTCTTAGTATCGTTACAGTGATTTTAACAGGATGGTTATATGTCAAGGACATTATTGAGCTTTTAGCTGTGCAAAGAAATATGTTCCTCGATATTTTGGTTTTCTCAAGCGTTATTGTAGGAATTATGTTTGTTCATGAATTAGGTCATTTTCTTGTACAAAAAAAGAAGAAAATAAGTCTCTCTTTACCATACTTTATTCCTATCCCCCCTACTCCTGGTTTCCTTAGTTTCTTTTTGTTGGGAACTGCTGGGGGATTCATTCGTGTATTAGATCCAATAAATAGAAGAAATGATTTATTTGATTTGTACTTTTTTGGACCATTAGCCGGTATAATTGTCTCAATACCACTTGTAGTTGTAGGATTGGCTTTCCCAATTATCGTTGAGCAAAGTACTTTGACAGTTGAACAACTTGAAAGTATAACAGCATATCAGGTTAGTAATCCCGTAACATTACTTGGATTGTTCTTAGGATGGATAGCGAGAATAACCAGTATTTCACCTGCATTTGACCCTAATACGCAAGTGTTATTCATGCACCCGTTAACTATTGGTGCTACAATTGGTTTGGTTCTAAATGGTATTAATTTCTTACCAGGGTCAATACTTGATGGCGGTTTTATGATCAGGAGTTTATTTGGAGATGCAGTCACTAGAATATTCTCTTTTATTACATCAATAATTTTAATGTTGAATTTTAATACTTGGACACTGGGTGTCATAGTAATGTTTATGCCATTGTCAGTGTATCAATCACCAGTCACAAATGAATCGATTGACGTCCATTGGTCGAAATTCCTCCTTGAAGGCATAGCTATTTTCTTAGCTGTTTGTTGTATTCCTAAACCACCATTTTTCTAAGGAGAACGAATTTCAGATTATAAGATAGTCTTTATAATATCAGTTGTGCGATATTACGTATAAGCTATATATAGAAGGGTTTCTTGTGTCATTTGAAGATGATAATTCATTTAAAGTCAAAAAAGAAGCAGATGAAGGTACAAGTAGTTTTAAATCAAAATTTTGCGGGAATTGCGGGCATATTGTAACAGGATCACACTCTTATTGTGAGAAATGTCGTGCACCATTGGATGACGATACAAGAATTAAATTGCTTACAAGAGAGTCTCCCGTTATTAATGGAAAATGTTGGCAATGTAATGGAACAACTTCCGGAAATATGTGCGGGATTTGTGGTGCGCCATTAACAAGAGCAGGTTTAGAACTGAATAAAACTTTTGTTGCAGAAATAAAGCAAGAATATGATGATTCTATTGTAGTCATCTCACCAAAAGACAAGGATTTAAAGAAAATACTTGTTTCTTTTGATGAAATAAAAGACACTTTATCAAGATATGTTACAATTATTGATAGTAAATATGACCCAAATTCTGGCCCTCAATTTCTTGTAAAACAACCAGAAGATGCAAAAACAGATTTTAATAAACTACGAAATGATGAACTTATTGTAAATAATAATTTGAAAGTTATGATCAGAAACGAAAAAGTAGGTCCTAATGTTAAAGAAATTGTAATTAGATTATATTATTGGGAACAAGAACCAATTAAGGAACAATTCCACATAAAGAAAATATGGGTGAATATCGCATTATTCGCAGCAACTATAGTTACGGTATCATTAGCAGGTAGGGGGTATGTCAAAGACATTTTTGCATTATACGCATTTCAAGGCAATATGGCCTTAGATATCTTTCTCTTTACTTTTTCATTAATGGCAATATTAACAATTCACGAACTTGGTCATTATATTGTTTCAAGAATGAAAAAAGTAGAAGTAACACTTCCATACTTTATTCCTATACCATCATTTCAGGGATTCCAAACACTCGGAACATTTGGTGCACTTATTAGACAAAAAGAACCCATTGCTACAAGAGATGATCTTTTTGATATCGGTTTTGCAGGACCAATAGCAGGTTTTGTTGTTTCAATAGTCATCTATACTATTGGATTAAAGTTAACATATATTGTTAATATTCCAGTGGATTATGTTCCACCAGCTCTAATCGATATACCTGCGGTAATTCTTGGAGATGCGTTAGTCGATTTAGGATTTGCTTGGAATATAATACCAAATTATGATCCAACATTACAAATGGCAGTACAACATCCTTTGAATTTTGCAGGATACATCGGGTTTATTCTCACAGGAATCAACCTTATCCCAGCATCACAATTAGATGGTGGACACACTTCAAGATCAGTATTTGGAGCAGTGCCACACAGAATAATTTCCATTGTGATGGCGATACTTCTGATAGCAAATCCATTTACAAGAATATTTGGTTTCCTGATATTCTTTATGGGAATGTTCCAACAACATCCAGGACCTGTCGATGATGTTTCACCAGTTCATTGGTCAAAGTATATCATAATCTCACTTGGATTCGTCATAGCTATTGTTTGTACTCCACTACCAATTAATTTGTTGATGTCCTTTTTCTAAGACATCACTTTTTCCTATTTTTAAAGTCACATAACGTGACCTCATTTTGAGTGTTCAATAAGTGAATTTACCTTTTATATGAAAATTTGTAATGTAAACATAACACAAAAATGGATTGATAAGAAAATGAAACAAATAAAAAGAAAAATAAAAATACAAAGAATAAAGGAAATTGAACAAGTAAGAATGAAGATAGCACTAATTAATGGTGCTAGATGATTTATCAGATTAATAAGGAGACATTTTAAAGCAAACAGAGATGTTTAATTATGAATGAGTCAAAAGTAAAAGAAGAAATCCCTTCTTTAGAAATGGAAAAAACTAAAAGTAAATTATTCGATTTTGAAAATTACACTATATTACAAATGATCGTTTATCCTTTTGCTATTTACTTTAAACAATTTTTCAAATATTTCTTAATAGCACTTATTCCTGAATTTATCTTCTTCGGAATTTTTCAATTAGTTCAGATTGACGTAACTTTTAATGTTATAAATGGCGTCTGTGGAGTAACATTTGACCCCATTGTCGACGGAGCAGATGTTGCATTTTTCATCTTGCTTATTTTAGCCGTAATTGTATTTCTCTTGAGGAGTGGGATAATATCAAGCATTACTTGGAAATCATCAGAAAAAGGAAGAGCTAATCCAATTTGGGCAGTAGAAGCAACATTTAGACAAACATCGAAATTCGTTCTTTCTGCAATTATAATGATTTTCTTTATGGCTATACCTTCGATATTCATAATTTTAGCACTAATATATAGTGGCAATGATAGATTACAAGGCTTAAGTTGGTTTTTAATGGCTGCTTCATTTGCATTACCACTTGTTTTTGGTAGTCGAATTTGCCTGTTTTCTACTGGTATCACAAAAGATTATCAACCTGCAGGAACATCTTTCCAAAAATCTTGGGAATTTACTAAAGGAAAACTGTGGCTACGAACAATCATCTTACTAACCATTTTCGTAACCTTAGGAGTCATAGGCCCATTGATTTTAACTCAAGTTTTTGAAGGCATTGCTCCAGCTCATCTAAGAGTCTGGGCTTCGTTTGGAATGATATTTGGCAGAGCTTTATTGTATCCATTATTGGATATTTCACTCTCAATGTCTTACATGAATGCACAATCTCAAGCACTTGACAAAGCAGTATTCAAAGAAGATATCAAGAAACAACAATTGCTATCTGAGAAATTTATGCAATCAAAGAAAAACAAGTATTGATTGCAGAACATTCTTTTTATTTTTTTTAACTTTACATTGGTATCTTTGTTAACAAGTCAGTTTCACTTAGAAAATTATAAATTTTAATGGCTAAATCAACAAAGGCATCAATTATTTCATCTTCTGCTAATGGTTCAATTCCTAAATCGAGCTGAACAAACTCCTCCTTTGTTTTATCTATAGCCTCTAAGATTTCATCAATATCTCCTTCATCTTTAGAGTTAAAATAAGTTTCAAAGACATCATCTCCGCCATACATTTCAAAATTAACAGTAGGATTCTCTCGAGAGAACACTATAATTTGAGCAATATTATCTACTGTAATTTTTTTGGGATCAATTGAGAACACACAAAACATACCATCTAATGAATATCCAAGTTCACCGAATGGAAAGGTTATAGTCGGATTTGCATAGAATGCTTCTGCCCAACCATCTCCTACTTCAATATAATTTCCATGGGAATTATCCAATTCAATATCGAGAATTTTATTATCTATTCTAATAGCAACTCGTTCTATTGTTTGCCACATTTCATTCAGTAATTCATGAATCATTTCTTTATTTGTAGCTAAGAATTTTTTCAAGTCGGTCAATATTTTTCACTTCACGTTCATTTACTTCATAACAGCATTTGTAGGATTTCGAGCAACAAATCGTCTAAATTTATGTTTGGGATAACCGGCAATTAATACTAAATAAATCTCATTCTCTTTTGGTATTTCCAATATTTCCATTATTTTAGGGTTGTATTTGGCATAATAAACTAAATAACCAATATACGAAGTTCCTATTCCATACCCTTCTGCAGCAACCCTAAAGTATGCAGCAGCTTGATTACAATTATCTTCAGGAACATAGCTTTTCTTATGTGCATGAAACACAACAACGGTTGGTGCACCATGGAACAAGTAATCAATGCCTTTCTCAAACCCAGCTACTTGACGAACAAATCTTGGTCGCGTACCAACGAGTTTTTTGTAGGATTCACCCTTGCCTGTTAATTTAGCTAAAAATGCGAATAATTTGCTATCACTTTTCTTAACGAAATCTCTAGCAACAACATCACTTTCACTTTTCAATTGTTGTAGGATTGAAGGATCACTAATAGTTGTTATTTGCACGCTTTGTGTATGATGACCCGTCGGGGCAAATCTTGTAGTATCAACGAGATCTTGTAGAATGGATTCTTCTATCGGTTTCTTGAGATATTGCCTCGTACTTCGTATTGACCTCAACAAATTACCTAATTGTTCACCATTTAGCATAGAAGATTCAACTTTATCAGAAATGAGTGGATATTCATCGAATGGAAAATCCTTATGTGATAGCGCATTCTCTGGACAAACAGAAATACAATGACCACAAGAATGGCATCGTTGGTTTACCATTGTAATGAATCCATTCTCATTTAAAGCCAATGAATCTCGTGGACAGACTTCTACACACGATTCACAACCTGTACAGAGATCTTCATCTACAACTATTTGATCCATAATCTACACCTTTGTTTTGTATTAGCTCATCACTTTAAGAAATTTTATTCTTGCACTCGGCAAAAAGCCATACCATCAGGATGAATTCCTACATCAATTGTTCCAGTAACTTTGAGAGTTTTCACATCAATGATAGAAACATCATTTGTTTTATTGTTTGCAACATAAGCTGTTGTATTATCGGCATTAAAGACCGTTCCACCAGCCCAAATACCAACGTGAACTCGTTTAATTTCTTTATGAGTTTTAGTATCTATTATTGATAACGAATTTCCTTCTCGATTAGGAACAAAGGCATATTTTCCATCACGACTAAAAGTTACCCTTATTGGTACTTTATCTAAGGTTAATCTTGCTGTTAAAGCATTATTAGCTGTATTCAACACATAGACAGTATCATCATCTTGGTTTGCTACATACAACCATTGACCATCTGGGCTAACACCAATACCTTCCGGACTACGTCCAACTGGAATATGAGTATCCCATTCTAAGGTTTTAATATCTAAAACTGAAATTGAATTATCACCAATATTGCTAATGTAGGCTTTGGTTCCTTTTGGATGAATGCAAACCATATGACTCATTCGACGAGCAGGGATTATTTTCTCAACTTTATCCGTTTTAACATCAATAATGAAAACTTTGTTAGCATACGTGCTGGCTAAAATAACTTTACTGCCATCAGGAAGAATTGCACTCTCATGAGGAAAACGAAACTCATCATGTTTAATGATGGATAATCTCTCGAGAGTTTTCATATTGAAAATTTCAACAGTGTTTTCCCCTGCACAAGAGATATAGGCTTTATGTCCATCAGGAGTAACTGAAACTTCATGTGGGCTTCTACCAACATTCACTGTTTTTTCAATTTTCTTTGTTACCTCATTAACAAAAGAAACTGTATCTTCATCTTTGTTTAAAACAATCAAATAATCCTTCATTGTAATCACTCTTACTGATTTTTGTATCTTAATTTAGGTTTTGCTAAAGAAATAGAGCTTATTTGGAATTTATTCTTCTTCATCCTCAAGCTCTTCTTCTTCTAGTTCTTCCTCATCTTCATAATCTTCGCCATCTTCTTCATAATACCGATCAATTTCCATTTCCTCAACAGGTTGAATTTCTCTTGCCCATTCAAGTATCCATTTTCTGAAGAGAGATTGAGTAAGAAGAAGAGAAATTGCTGCTGGTACAATTAAAACAAAGACTGCAAATAGAATAGCTTGTAATTTTTGTATAGGGAGACCGATAGTAGCTATTAAACTATCAAGATCATACAAGGCTATTCCTGCCATTAAAGCACTAAAGGCAATATGAATTATTAGAACTATAGGCGTTAAAGCGATAGCATACCTAGTTAAGAAATATAGATAATATGAAGCAAGAAGTATGAATAATCCTACTACAAGAAATGTCCATTCTGTAGCGAAAATTTGTATTGCTCCTGTTAAAAATAGTAACCAAACTGTTGTTACTTTTATTCTTAGTGGAGTATTTTTTGATAATGAAAATAATTTATCAGATTCAGGATCAAAGTTAGCAATATAAGACAGCATGATTGGTGGTATAAAACTAATTAGAATGATTAGCAGATAAGCATAAGCTACATTGCTTGCTAATGGTGAATAGAAGAATAATGTAGTAGCAATTAGAATAATTTGAACGAATACTACAAAAACTGTGAGTAAACCAAGATTTCTAACATTCTTGTTATCGCTAAAGTATCCTTTCTTTTTATCGTCAGGTAAGATGTAAGCATAAAGTAAGAATAAAAATAATCCAACGCCAATAAGAACCGAAGTAATAGCCAAGCTCCAACCGAAAAAGATAGTATAACCATAATAGACATCAGCTGTGTAAAAAGCATGATATTTGAAAACCAGGAAAAATACTGCAAGAGTTAATTCTCCTGCGATACTGAGAGTAAATAAGAGATAACGCATGATTTGGGAAAAGGTTTCTTTAGCAGACATTTATTGACCACACCATTGATAATATTACTCTTTAATAAAAATCATAACATAAGATAATTTCGGAGTTAAAAATAATAAAGGTAATGAAATAAAGGATTGTGAAGGGACTGTTAAAATTAAACCTAACTTGAAACCCTTCAGTATATCTAAGCATGAAACGCTTAGTGTTTCTTTTTGACTGATCGAATGAATTCTAATTTCTTAGAAGTTGATTCTTTCTTTTCAATTGCTTCTTTGAATTTCTTATTCATCAAGGCAATTATTTGTCTTTGAATCTCGTCGTCTACTGAGTGGCTGTGGAGAATAGTAATAGTGTGTTCTAAAGTACATTGTTCTTGTTGTGCGATTTCTGTAACAAGTTCAGCCATTTTTTCTGCAGTAAATCTACTTTGAAAGAAAAGTAAAACACCTTTAACGATAGGTTCGGGGGTACCGTGTACAGTCTTCATGTATGCGTTGAAGTAATCTTTATCTTCGGACATTATATTCACCAAATAAATTTAATTTTTCTAATCTTGTGCTTCAATTAGAAGCATTTAAATTCTTCTTTACATTCTCTTTTAAGATTTCTCTTAACTTCCGAAAGAAAAAACAGCTAAAAACTTAACTAATCAAAAAAGCGTCAGAAAGAGTTGTTTTTATAAAATTGCAATTCCTCTTATTACAAGTTCCATATTTGGCTTGAAGTAGTTTTCAACCCCCCGGAAAAAACTGTTTCACTAGGACGAAACATGGAATTTAAGCTGTTTATAAATTCTTTATGGACTCAAAGTCCCTCGTTTTCGAGGGACTCCAATTTCATTCTCATCTCAATTAATTATTGATTATTTTAAAAGAGGAAATAACTGTGAAATTAATGATTCACAGGATTATTTTCTGACAGGTCGTTTTTTATACGAAGAAGGTTTTTTTGAGTATTTGGAAGATCTTTGAGAAGAGGATTTTTGTTGTTTGTCAAGCAAATACAATATTTCATTTTTCTTTGCTTTTGTAGTAGAACCTCTTGTATTAATGACGATGTAAGGACTGGTGACAGGACCTATTATATCAACAATTTTTCCAATATGGGCTAATTGCTGGTTTATCACTTTTGTACCAACTCTGAATGTTTGTGTAACTCTAACAAGAACATTTCCGTTCTTTGCTACAACAGATACTTTACCAAGTTTTTTCATAATTGTAACATCCTATTGGACAGTTATTTTAGATCATTAAGTAATGAGTGTGCTTATCTTGTTTTTTGACGATAAGCAGAACCTTTCTTTACTTTTTTATCAGTTGATTTTGGTTTCTTTTTAGGTGCTTGTTTGGGCAAGTTAACTTTAGGAATATTCTTTGCTATAACTCTTAGTTGCTCTTCCTTTGAGCCATCTTTTGAAACAAGTACTCGTCCATTACCTTCAAACCAAGTTCGGGAATAATGTTTGTCCTTGTCGAGAAAGACTTCCTCATAACCTGCTTTTTGAGCAGCCATAGCAACTCGTCTACACTCTGGATTATCATAAGCTATTTTTTTAGAGACGCGTCTTCCTTGTGACCAACTGAGATTCTTATCAAAGTACTCTGGATAGAACACACGTAAATCTTTTCTTGCTGCTCCGCGTTTCGACCTTGATTTTGGTTTTGCGCTTTTAGTGCTTTTAGACAATTTTCATCAACACGATAGTTTTTCTTTATTGGTATTATAAAGTTATTTTCCCCCTTTTATATTATTACATTCAACTTCCATCTTCTGAGGTTTATTTTATAATAAGAGATTAACAATTACCTAATGATTTTAATATACAACTATTAGAAGATAAGAGCGAATTACAAACTATCAAGTTGGAATACTTCGGAGAACACCAAGCATGCATGAATATTCAACCGCAGTAGGCATTGTCGAAACAATTTGTGATGTAGCAAGAAAAAATAATGCAAAACGAATTATAAAAGTCGAATTAGTTGTCGGCCAATTTACAATGCTAAATGGTGAACAACTTACTTTTGCATTTGAGATTGCTAGTCAAGGAACACTCGCAGAAGGTGCAGAAGTTATTATTTCCGAGCAAAAAGGACAGATAGAATGCAAAGACTGCAAATACAAGGGAGATATAAAGAAGAAAGATGAAGAGGTGGATCACTTAGTTGTTGATTTGACCAATATTTTCGAATGTCCTAAATGTAAATCAAATAATACTGATATAAGCGGTGGAAGAGATATCTACGTCAATAATATAGAAGTTGAACTTCCGGATAAAAAACCAGAAAAGAATTAATAACTAGGACAAAATTCCTTCTTGAAAGAATTTTTAAATAAGTAAGAGTATGCTTTCTCAAATAAAAGGGAAAGTGAATTGAATAATGGCTTTGGGATGGGTTAACTACCTAAGTATAATAATTGGTGCTTTGAATTTTGCTTCATTAATTATTATAACATCTATTGTTTTATCACGAAATCCTAAAGAACGTATTAATTGGTTTTTTGCTTCTGGATTTTTCTTTATTGCAGTCGCATATTTAATTTTGCCATTAGGTGCTTTCACATTTATTGAAGGAACAGAAAATATCCCTATGGTGTTATTAACGAAATTTTATGGCCTTGCACTTTTACTCGGATTACTTATGCTCATGCTTAGTTCAATAGCAATTAATCATGGAACACAATTTGTTTTGAAATGGTTCATACTTATTCCATCAATTCTTGCAGTAGTAATAATCTCTGTACTATTATTTGCACTTGATAACACAAACAGTACTATTTGGTATTCAATAAAAGCTGTAGAAGGAAGTAGTAATCCAGATATTCAAACATCAATGCTTTTCATGGGAGCATTTTATCCCATTTGCTTAACAATCGTAGTTATAACGTTCATTCATTTAATTAAAGCCTTTAAACAAACCGAAGATCATGAAATCAAAATGTGTTTGAAATATTTTCTAGCAGGACTAAGTGTAAGCATTAGTATGATCATACCAAATATTCTCTCAAATGTCTTAGCAGATGTATGGGTTAATGCTCAAATATTAAATGGTCTTGAATTTATTTTAGTAACAATTGGTATAACTCTGATGTTAGTCGGCTTTATAATTAAACCAATTAGCAGATTAAGAACCGAAGAGGAACATGTGGTTTCTGTACAATAATTACGGTTAGAACTATTCACAACCATTCTTTTTGATAGTCACCAAACCAAGCTGTACCTAAAGCACCTGGACCTAGATGAGTTCCACATACAGGACCTATTTCAGCTAATAGAACATCTTGAGGAGCATTAGGTAAATCTAAGAAATAATCCTTCAAGATCTTTCCTTTTTCGGGATCATGTGAATGACCCAACATTATTGTATCTAAGACTCTTGTTTCCGTTGCTTTACGGATAACATTTTGTAAAACTTCTAATGCATGATCAGATCCACGAACTCGTCCATGGGACACTAATAAACCATCCTCAATACGAAGTATTGGTTTAACAGACAATAACGAACCCAATAACCAAGTGATTGTATTTACCCTTCCACCTCTTCTAAGATACTTTAGCGAGTCAACTATTCCCAATAATTGTGATTTGGGAATTAATGTTTTAGTAACAAAATTAAGGATTTCATCTTTCGATGCACCACTTTGAGCTTTCATTGCTGCTTCAACTACTATAATAGCCATCTGCAAAGTTACTGCTTCTGTATCAATAATTGTTACAGTTTCATCATAATATTCGTTGGCAACCATTTTTGCTGAGGAATACATACCAGAGAGTTTCTTTGACAAGGTAAGAACAATTAATTCAGATGAAGATTCTAAATTTTTATCAAAAACATCTTTGAAAACTTTTGGTGCTGGGACACCAGTAGTTGGCGAAGCACCTTCCATTAATCGTGTATAGAATTGATCATTTGTTATATTATAATGTGATATCATTTCGTCTTCAAAAATAACATTAGCAGGGATAACACCAATATCATATTTTTTTACTAATTGTTGAGGAATATCACTTGTGGAATCACAAACAATTTTAATATCAGACATTGGTTCACGACCTGTTTCAGATAAACAGAATTTATTGTTGATATTAAAAGATATTTTTCTTTTATGAGGGAAAGACGTGAGGATTAAAAATCCAAAGCACAAAATAGTTTAAATGTAGTAGAATCAAATCAATGGTGAATTAAGATAACGGCTAATAAGTGGTGTTTAGATGGTAGCATTATGGATTATAGTCATTTTAGCAGTTGCACAAGGGATACTAGAATGGTTGCCAGTCTCGAGTGAAGGGCAATTATATTTGATCTTAACTTGGCTTGGAGAAAACGAATCGGTGCTTGATATTGCATTATTTATGCATTTAGGTACTATGTTGGCTGTTATTGTTAAATTCAGAAAAGATTTCTTACTCTTATTCAATTTCAAACTTTGGAAGAAAAGCAAAGAACCAGAAATCGAATCGGTAGAGGATAATACTTCTGAAGAGAATTCAGAGGTTAGTGAAGAGCCAATAGAGAACGATATCGAGAAAGCAAAAGAGCAAAAATTCCTTTGGAAATTCATTTTGATAGCAACCGCTGCAACAGCAGTCATTGGTTTACCACTTTATTTCCTCCTAAAATTTGTTTTAGGAGATGGTGAATTTCTGGAATTCGCTAACGGAGCTATGAACAGTGGAGATATAATAACTATCATTATTGGGGTTTTCCTTATTGCTACTGGGATCTTTATTATTGTAGCACGGAAAAAGCGAACAGAAAAACCACTCATGGAAATGACAACAAAAGAGATAATTATTCTTGGAAGCTTGCAAGGGTTAACGATTATCCCCGGTGTTAGCAGATCAGGAACAACAGTAAGTACAATGCTTGTTGAAGGTATAAAAGAAGAAGAGACATTACGTGGCAGCTTTTTACTTAGCGTTCCAGCAATTCTTGGAATAAATATCTTGACAATTATAATTAATCTGATACAAGGAGAACCAATATTTGGTGTTGCTATTCCGTGGTATGGAATTTTACTAGCAATTGTAATTTCAGGTGTCATTGGTTACTTGACAATTGATTTCTTCTTATGGGTAGCTAAAAAGATCAATTTTGGATGGTTCTGCATCTCATTTGGTATATTAGCAGTTATTATTACAATAATTATTGTAATTCTAAATGTAACAACAATTGCTTGAAAATTAGATCATTGATTCTTTTCAGGAAATTTAATGAAACCTATTGGTAAATTAGCTCGCTTCCATTCAGCAGCTCTACCTTCGAGATTCATCTCGATAGGAGTCTTACCATCATTACCAATTACAATGAGAGCTGTTCCTTCAATGGCTTGTTGCCAGAATAAACTGAGCCATTTATCTGTTCTTCTTATGATTTTAGAAGCAATGTCTTCAGGAGGATTCATTGAGTATCTAGCATACATCTCATCAAAATCAGAGAAGTGTAGAACGAGTAAATCGTTTCGATTAACTGCTTTTAATCCTTTCACGTAAATATTCACATCAGATGTTTCTGTTACTGCTAAATTAGAGTCATTAGTTATTTTAGGTAAATCTTCTTCACGAGCATGAACTTTGACCCGTTTTTGATTGTCATTCAAAGCAGAAATTAAATTGAAAGTCAAGCTTTCTTTGCTAAAGAACATAGATTCCAACATTGGACCAGAAAGTGATTTGGATTTGCTCTCTGTATCAATGAGTAATAAATATTCCAAGTTCTTAATCATGAACATTGGTTGATAAGTTATAACTTCATATAAACTAAAATTATCAATTATGACCAAAATTACTTGATCGATATTTTTAGCAGGTATATCAAGATCATCTATTGAAGGTAAACTAAATGGTCTCTTAACTCCAAGAAGTTTTAACACAATTGATGGTATCTGCTCAGCAGTTATCTCAAAAGGTTGTAAGCCTAAATCTTCAGCAATTTCCAAGTTTTATTTCCCCTTTTTCCGATTAGGTAAATACTTAGGTGTATTGTATTTGTAGTAAAACTCACCTAATTATCTTTGCAATAAGGCATATATTCGTCCCGTCTAATTTAAGTAAGGAATATGCGGATATTGCATTAGCTGTTTTTCTATTGAAATTTTATTTGTAGATAAGAAAACAATTAAATCAATGAGGTAAAATAAACCTATTATGATTAGTTGCTAAGAAAGATTTTTCTAATTAGCACTTTATGTTCATAAAGGTAGATAACAATGACTCCCGGCAAAAAGCTGAAAGAAAACAAAGAACAAGAAGTCATACTTGAATGCAAAGAGGAGCATACAGCAACGAAGAGTTTGTGGAGCATTCTAAAATTACCATGGTACGAGTATGTAATCGTTGGGTTATTAGTTGGAGCAACAATTGCTATGTTCATCCTCTACAATCAATTACACGGAAATTATGTATATGGTGTGGTAGCTACTTCGGCACTTTTAGGTCTCTGGCTAGCTTTTCGACCTTCTGAATGGGCTGTTGATGGTCTTGATAATCTTATGAAGTATGCAGGGTTAACTGCTTACATAGCTGGCGTTTTCTCGAGCATTGCAAGTAATCTTCCTGAAGCTGTTGCTGCTGGTATATTACTAGGTAAAGGTAGTGCACAAGTAAAATTAGGAGAAGCTCTAGCTGATCCAGCGTTGGTACTTGGAGGTGAAGAATTGATAAGAACAGCATTTTACACTACATTGGCTGCTGCAGGTTTCAATGCAATTCTTCTTGGTATAGTAGTTTTAGTGGGAGGTAAAAAGAAAGGTTTTATTGAAGTTAAAAAAGAAACAATGCAAGCAGAAAGTGTTCTTTTACGCTGGGGATTTGTTGCTACTTTTCTAACATTTGCTATTGGAGTTATTGAAATCCTCTATCAAATATTCAAAGAGGTAAAATTTGGTACAAATTTCGGTGCTGTTGAACATTTGCACGGTGAACTACCTCGCATGGCTGCGATAGCACTTGTTGTAAGTTATCTCATTTATCTTACTTACTTGTTAATTAAAGGTAAACAAGCCAAAGCTTTGGATCAAATAGTAGAGAAACAGACAAAACCAACTCGAAGTAAACTTGACAAGAAAATGCCAGATACTAAAGATAACCATAATATCGTTGATCCAGTTTGTGAAGAAACAGAAGAGAAATACCAAAAAAGTGGAAAAGCATTTGACAATCCCTATTTAACTGCACCAACATTAGATCATCCTCATGTTTCATTAAAAACATCAATTGCTCTTGTTTTTCTAGGAATTGCTGGTATTGCAGGTGGAGGTTATTTGTTAAGTAATGCAGTAGAAAAAGTTCTGCATACTACAGATCTAAATATAGGCATTGTCGCTTTAATTGTTGGTTTCTCAGGGGCAATACCTGAGCATGGAATAGCAGTCGTTGCAGCGGCTAAAGGAAAAACAGATGTTGCTTTAGGAAATATCCTTGGAGGTATTTTGCAAATGGTTCTCCTAATATTCGGTGCATTTGCTATAATAGTACCAGCACCAATAGACATCTTCATGTTATTCCAAATTGCAGCAATAGCGGCTATCATCTGGTTCGTTAAACGGAGCATCGGTGACGATAATCGTTTAACATCATTTGAAGGGATAATGGTAATAATAGCGCAAACATTTGCGTTCATACTACTAATAGTAGAATTTGGAAATATTCCATAAAAAAATATTAACGGTGATGAAATCCATCACCAATTTTTCTTCTTTTTTATCGAACTCTAAATTTATCGAATATTTAATATAGAACTCATCAATATTATGTTTTAAGCTAAAATGGA
>RCNB010001355.1_pt1 | contig 15448 bp, 13 predicted proteins | sample 2041321 | NCBI WGS metagenome assembly RCNB01 (sample SAMN09708232, study PRJNA481090) | Marine sediment metagenome, whole genome shotgun sequencing project. | reverse complement strand
TCCTGCCTTTCTCTGGCGCCCATTGATGGGCAGAAAATTGGCGAATGATTTCGTCGATTTCTCTCACGAAGAGATTATACATTTTTTTTTGGCAACTCTACAGGTTGTATTTACGTATATAGTATCTAATGCAGATGAACTGGTATGTATTTTGCTGCAAATACAAAAAAATACTTTCGTTTATAGAGAGGAAAGAACTGTGAGAGTGATTCTTAAAAGATTCTTTGAGACGGCAGTTATTATGGGTATCTTTTTCTTAGGAATAGTGGATGCTTCACCGGCATTCGCGGAGCAGGAACAACCGAAAGAACGACCCGAGGCCCAGAATTATACTGTTACAGCAGCGACTTCCGCAATCAAGGTGGATGGGAATTTGGACGAGAAGGCCTGGGAAGATGCCACCGTAATCAAGGTCCCATATGAATGGCTGCCCGGGGATAACATCCCTTCTCCTGTGGATACCGATTGTTTGGTGACCTTTGACACGAATAATTTTTACGTTGGTGTGCGATGTTATGACCCAGAGCCGTCTAAAATTCGTGCCCATCTTATGGACCGGGATGCCATGGATACCTTTATCCAGGATGACCATATAAATTTCATCGTAGATACCTTCAACGATGAACGAAGAGGATTTCAGTTCAGGGCAAATCCTCTTGGCGTGCAGGCGGATGCGAATTTCAGCGAATCAGAAGGCTATGAGGATTTTTCGTGGGATGCCATCTGGGATTCAAAAGGGAAAATCATGGAATGGGGATGGGCCCTCGAAATTGCCATTCCCTTCAACCAGTTACGCTTCCCTCGCACCTCTGAGGTTCAGACCTGGGGATTCAGTGTGGGTCGTTCCTATCCGAGAAGCGTTCGCCACCGAATTAGATCCCACCGGATGGACCGGGATTTGACTTGCATGATTTGCCAGTACAATAAAATCACCGGTATCCAGGGGATCTCTCCCGGTTTGAATGTCGAACTCGACCCAACCCTGACAACCATCCGGACAGACAGCAGGGAGGATTTCCCGGTGGATCCCGGGGCACCGATGGAAAACGGAAAGATCGATCCGGATCCCGGCCTGACAGCCCGGTGGGGAATCACCCCAAACTTGATCCTGAACGCCACGGTGAATCCCGATTTTTCCCAGATCGAGGCCGATGTGAGGCAACTGGAGGTCAATACCCGGTTCGCCATCCGTTATCCGGAAAAAAGGCCGTTTTTTCTCGAAGGTGCTGACTTTTTTCTCACTCCTTTAGAGGCCGTGTTCACCAGGACGGTAGCCGATCCGGATGGCGGTCTGAAAATCACAGGAAAGGTGGGAAAAAATGCATTCGGGATTTTTGGGGCCTATGACAGGGTTAACAATATGCTTTTTCCATCCAACCAAGGCTCGAGCTCGACAGCAGTGGACCAGGGAGTGGGAAGCGGTGTTTTTCGGTATCGCCGGGACATCGGACGAACATCCAACTTCGGTGTGCTGTACACAGGCAGGGTTTCCGACGATTACTATAATCATGTCGCCGGAATCGATGGCTTTTTCCAAATCAGCCGGACCAAACAATTCCGTATCCAGTATCTCCATTCCGAAACCAAATATTCGGATGAAATTGCCGCTGACTTTGGGCAAAAAACAGACGCAATCGGGGGTGATGCCCTGTATGCAGAATTCATGCATTTTGGCAGGAACTGGCTCTACCTTTTCAGCTATCAGGACTTCAGTCCTGATTTTCGGGCAGATTACGGATATATTCCCCGAGTGGATATGAGGAGAGGAGCGGGAGTGGTCGGGTACACATTTTGGGGAAAGCAGGATGGCTGGTTCACGCAGCTCAGATTTATACTCACTGGAAATGTGGTTTATGATCATGACGGCGATCTTACGGACCGGAGTTTTGACTTACAGGCGAACTATCAAGGCCCTTTGCAGTCCACTGTCATGACCCGGTATTCAAGATCCCGGGAATTTTATCTGAAGGAATATTATGACCTGGACAGAGTCTTTTTTATTACAGAAATGAAACCTATTGGAGGCCTCCGGATCAATGCCGTTGTTCAGTATGGCGATACCATCGATTACAGTAACGCCCGGCAAGCGATAGGATTGAACCTCCTTCCGACTTTAGAATTCAGCTTGGGGCGGCACATCAACGTCAATCTCCAGCATACTTATCAGCGGCTCTCCCTTGAAGGAGATGAAATTTTTGCGGCCAACCTGTCCCAAGTGAAACTCATCTATAATTTTAATGTCCGGACGTTTGTCCGGGTGATCGTGCAATATCTGGATGTGGCACGAAATCCTGACCTTTATCTTTACCCTATTCCGGACAAGACCCAGACGATATTCACCCAGTTCCTTTTCTCCTATAAGCTCAATCCTCAGACCGTGCTGTTCATCGGGTATTCGGACAACTATTTGGGAATGACCAATATCGATGTCACCCAGACCAACCGGACCTTTTTTGTAAAACTGGGGTACGCCTGGACAAAATAGAGATGGATTACTCGCAGTAAACCCGGACACGCTCCTGGCCTTCTACATCGACAGTCAAATCCCTCAGGCTTTCAACGATCTCCTCGATGTTCTCTTCGTTGATCGGGATGCTGGAGGGTTGATGTCCACGAATTCAAGCATCTGGGAGATCCGGTTCAGACGGTTTTTCACGGTCGGGTAACTGATGCCGAAGAGTTGTTCCATGTCTTTGATCGAGCCATGGCTACGGATGAATGCTATCACAAAAATTTGGTCCTCCATGGTCAGGTTGGCCAAGGGAGGAAGGTCAAAGCTCCCTTCCACAACAATATCGTCTTCTTTCAGCTTGACCCGTTCAACCAGAAGAGTGGCTCCTCTCGTGATCTTTGTCAATTCCTGCCAATCTTTGGTCATTTTATTGCCTCGAATTAAATATCTTTATATAATATAGGTTAAAATATTGATAATGTCAAGTTATATATTAAATAAGTTAATATTTAGGGCTGATAATATTAAAAAAATTAATAAAAAAAAATGATAAAACTTGGCAACCTTTTGTCCTGTTGATGCATCGTAAATAGTAAGGAGATGTAAGAGGAAAACAAATGGAATTCGCAGCAGCAATCCTGATACAAAACATGCCGAGCTTTGAGTCTGGCAGTTCTGCTCAAATTGGTTTAAACTATCCTATCATGCAAAAAGAGCTCTCTGATCAAAAACTGAAGGAATTGATCCAACAGAGCCGCGATGGCGATCTTCAGGCTATAGAATTCCTGTATGAACATTTCAAAGCATCCCTTTTCAGCCTGGCTCTCCGGTACACATATAACTATGCTGTGGCCGAGGATGTGATCCAGGATGTTTTTGTGAAAGTTTTCACCAACCTTCACACCCTGGATGAGGATAAAGCCTTTGTGGGATGGCTCTACCGGATTACCGTCAACACATGCCTCAGCTACTTGAGAAGCAACAAAAAGCTGCGGCAGAAAACGATCCCCTTGGATGATGTTCAAGGATTCGTAGCCGATTCCACGCCCACAGCGATAGAAAAGGCTGAAAACAAGATCCTCGAACAGACCATTCAAAAACTACCCCCAAGATTGAAGAGCGTTTTCCTGCTTCATGATGTGGAGGGCTTCAAGCATCAGGAAATAGCGCATATCCTGGGATGCTCTGTGGGAACATCGAAATCCCAGCTTTTCAAAGCTAGGAAAAAAATGAGAAAGCTCCTTGAACATAAACAATGGATGTAAAGGGAGAAAAAAAATGAAGTGTGCAAAGACAAAAAAATTAATAAGCGAATACATTGATGGCGATCTGGACACGGCAAAGGCCTCTTCTCTCGAGAAGCACCTGAATACATGTCCGGATTGTCAAGAACTGTTGAAGGATTTTCAACAGATCAAACAAAAAGCGAAGAGTTTGGCAAAAGCAGAACCTTCCGTCCAAACATGGTATCGGATTCAAACACGCTTGAAAGAAAAAACGCAGGCTCCGGTACCTGGACCTAGAGTCCGGTTTCTGTTTTTCCCAGTTCGGCTGCGTTACGCTGTGAGCACGGCTCTGTTGTTGTTCGTCGCTGTAGGGGCTGTGATCATCGGCTTGCGGGTGTTGAATCGGGAAGGACCGATAAGCGGAATCAACGGCCAGGAATTGGCACTGGCGAAGATCCAGGAAGCGGAACAGCATTACAAATTAGCCATCAAGGCGCTTTGGGAAGCAGTCCAGGCTCAAAAGGAAAATTTCGATCCAAAAGTCGCCGAGACGTTCCGTATCAATCTTGAGCTAATCGATACGTCTTTAGCGGATTGCAAAAGGGCTATCAAGAGCGATCCTGGTGACTTTGAATCCCAGTATTATCTTTTGGCTGTTTATAAAAAGAAGGCGGAGTTGCTGGATAGCATGATAGATTTTTCGTCGACTGCGCCACAAAAAAAGGAATCAAAGACAATCATTTAAAGAGGGAGGACAAAATTATGTCAAAGAAAATACTTGTCTTACTAACTGTCTTAGTTGTATTGGTCTTTTTCTTGGGTTTGAATCCTATCGAAGCTTCTGCCCAGGGCAAGGTGAAGCACGAGGAGAAGTTCGAGAAAACCGAGTCTCTTGCTAAGGATGGGAAGGTCGAAATTCGCAATGTTTCAGGGGATGTCGAGGTTAAAACTTGGGATCGAAACGAAGTGAAAATCGATGCACTGAAAACATCCAAAGCCTCCTCGATGGAGAAGGCAAAGGAGAATGCAGCAAAGGTCAAGATTGAGGTAACAAAGGAAAACGGCATATTGAAGGTCGAGACCAAATATCCGAAACCTTCGATTAAAAAATTGAGCGTTTCTGTTTATTATAAAGTAACAATACCCTCACAGGCTGCGATCAAAGCCAGGTCCATCAGCGGGGATGTGACGCTCGAGAATATCGGCGGAAAGGCTGCTGCTGAAACAAAAAGCGGAGATGTGACTGTTGCGGGAGCGAGAAACGGAGCAAAGGCCGAAACAGTGAGCGGAGATGTTAAAGTTGTTGATGTTGAAAATGGTGTCTACTGCGAAACAGTCAGCGGAAATGTTGAAGCGAAAAATGTAACGGGAAATGCGGACTTGAATTGTGTATCTGGAAATGTTAGGGCGGAGAATATCAGAGGAGATGTTGAAGCGGATACGGTGAGCGGAAATGTCAAATTGCTGGATATTTCCGAGGCTGATGTTGTTAAAGGGAAAACCATGAGTGGCAATACAATCTATTATGGAGATATCAGTTCCAATGGAAGATATTCGTTGGAAGCCCACAGCGGAAAAGTCGAGATGACGATCCCCTCCGGCTCAGCATTCGATCTGACAGCTTCCACCTTCAGCGGCAGTATCAAAACCGAATTCAAGGTCATGATGTCTGGCACGTTGAGCAAGAAAAAAATCAGTGGCAGTGTGAACGGTGGCGGAGCCGATGTAAAACTGAAAACATTCAGCGGGAGTGTCTATCTGAAGAAAAAATAGTTATCCCTAATTTTCCCCCTCAAGAGGAGACCGTCTCGTTCTCCTCTTTTTTTTTATTCTAGCAAAAAGGGGACAAAAAAGGGGACGGTTCTATTTTTGTTATTTTCAAAAAAATAGAACCGTCCCCTTTTTTGAATAAATACTCTCAGATTTCTGTATTTCTATATGAAAGGGAGCTGTCAGAGATGAACGAATCCTTTGAGTTGAAATAAATAGAAATCATGAATACAATGCCAGGAGAGACATTTATCTAGAGCAGGAGGAGAGAAAATGGAATTCGAAATTTGGTGGATTTGGATAGCAATGGCCGCCCTTTTTATTATCGGCGAGATTTTCACCCAGGGATTTTTCCTTTTGTGGTTCGGGATCGGGGCTGCAGTTGCGGGCATTCTTGCCATTCTGGGTTTAGGTGTGGGTTGGCAATTGGGTGCTTTTGTCGTTGTTTCAGGGGCGTTGTTTGTCGCCTCGAGACGGTTAGCCGAAAAAATCAGTAAAAAGCAGCCACCGGGAATAGGAGCCGATCGTTTTGTCGGTTTAGATGGTATTGTTTTAGAAGAGATCGACAATGTGAAAAACACGGGTCGTGTCCGGGTGCAAAAAGATGAGTGGAGAGCCGACAGCGAAACAGGGGAGATTATCCCGGAAGGAGAGCGGATCGAGGTGATCCGTTTGGACGGGACACATATGGTAGTGAAAATAAAGAAAGAGGAGGAATAAGATGGAAGTAGTGTTAGGTATCATCGCGTTTGTTATTTTCATCATTGCGGCCACGGGTCTTAAGATCATCCGCCCATGGCAAAAGGGATTGGTTGAAAGATTGGGGAAGTATCAGCGAACAGCTGAGGCTGGGCTGAATTTAATCATCCCGTTTATGGAGAGATTGATAAAAATCGATATGAGAGAACAGGTTGTGGATGTCCCCCCACAGAGTGTGATCACCAAGGATAATGTTGTCGTCGAAGTGGATGCTGTTGTTTATTATGAGATAACCGATCCGGTTAAAGTGACTTATAATATAGCTGATTTTTACATCGCTGCAATAAAGCTGGCCCAGACGAACTTGAGGAATCTGATTGGTGATCTGGCGCTCGATGAGTCGCTGACGTCTCGAGAGGTGATCAACACCAAGCTGCGTCAGATCCTGGACGATGCCACAGACAAGTGGGGCGCAAAGGTGACCAGGGTAGAACTTCAGAGGATTGAGCCTCCTGTGGATGTTACCGAGGCCATGCACCGCCAGATGAAGGCAGAGCGGGATCGGCGTGCAATGATTTTGGAAGCCGAGGGCCAGAAGAGATCTGCGATCCTGAAGGCAGAAGGAGAAGCCGAAGCCATAAAAAAGGTAGCCGATGCTGATAAATACGAGAAGCTGACGGTTGCAAAGGGAGAAGCCGAAGCTGTTGAAACGGTGTACCAGGCGATCCATAATGGTCGACCGACAAATGACTTGATCGCGATAAAATACCTGGAAGCCCTCCAGAAGATCGCCGATGGAAGAGCCACCAAGATCTTTCTGCCAATAGAGGCCTCGGGCGTTCTTGGGAGTATCGCCGGAATCGGAGAACTATTAAAGGAAAAGGTTACTCCCGAATCCTCAGAAAAGTAATCAGGCTCCTGGATTATTCAGGAAAATTAAAATCGCCAGAGGTAACTAGCCTTAAAGAAAAAACTCCTCCTCATATTCCGAAGGTTTCCAAGTCCGGGAACCCAAGTCTCATTTTGCCAATCTTGTTTCTCGAAAAGACCTCCATAGCCGAGATGGATGACCGTGCCAGGGATAAATGTGAATGAAGCCAAAATATCGGTGATCAGATTTTTTTTGTAGCTGTCGTATTGAATGATGGCCCGGGCAAAAAGGTATTTGTTGAATTGATAGGTCGTCCGGGAATAGATGATGTTGATATTGTAGATCTCTTCGGTTTCCCTTTTTAAATAGCTGTGATGTAAACTCAAAGTCAAGCTGAGCTTGGAATTGGGTTGGAGAGTGAATCCAAAACCGGCACCGAAATAATCTCCTTTGAAGGGGGACTCTGCCGGATAATAAATCTGCTCACCCAAAGTGAAGCCTCCCCCCATCTGGAACCAGTTGGTCAACTGAACGCTCCCTTCTATGTTGAACGAAGAGAGAGGGAATGTTTCCCCTTTCCAACTCTCTTTCTGACGCGTGAAACTTGTGGATAGACTTCCCTGTTTTGTGAAACTAAAATCCACAGCTGCCCTAAAATAGGAATCATCCATGCCTGTGAATAGGTCGTGCAGGTAGGAAAAAGTCAGGTGAGGATCGATCCTTTTGAGCCACGCCATTTTGTCCGGATTGGGATAAAAACTGGGTCCGATCCAGATCCATCCCTCATCGATCCCGGTCCGCCGCACAAATCCGGAATCCATCTGGAAATCTTTTCCGATATGCTCATAGGCCGCCATAATCCCCAACGGTTTGGTGATGTAGGAATACACCAGATGATAAGTAGGGTTATTCTTAGCCGATTCTTCCCATGGATCCTGCGAAAAACTCTGCATGTAGGATGCTTGAATCTTATGGTTGGTGAAAAACCTGAGGCTGAGATCCAGTCCTCCAACCCGGTTGAATCCACCAGCAAATTCCCTACCGCTGTAGATGGCGCCCATATAGTTATCTCCTCCCAGACTCTGTTTGCCTCTGGCGATCGTGAAATAGGCTTTTTTCCCTTCATAGGGATTGGTTCCCGAATCCCATTGGAAGCCAGGCCACTCATCCCCCGATGCGAGAAATCCAAGAGCGGTTTTTCCCACGGTGCCTGTGAGTTTTGCTCCCCAAAGGGGATCGACGATCTGACGTGTATGGACAGCCGTCTGTATATAACCATATGGGATCGTAAAAAAGTTGAAGATGTCCGTTCCTTCCATGAAAAACGGACGTTTTTCGCTGTAAAAAATCGGGTATCTGCGGTTGACCTCTACCTGGAAGGCATCGCTTTCAACCTGGCTGAAGTCGGGATTAAGGGTAACGTCTGCGGTAATGGAAGATGTAATACCGTATTTTAATCCTGCTCCGATTTCACGGAATGTATCGCTTGCGCTCCATTCTTGAGGGGAAATCCGGCTGTTCCCGCTGCCCCATGTAAAACTTGGCAGAATTTCCAGGTTTAAGGGACTTTTAAGGTTTTTGTAAATTATGGATTGGTGAATATTGAAAATGCCGTGACCGGGTTCGAGATCGGGCCATGAACCGCTCATACCCAAGCGGCTTATCCTTCTCCAAAAAAGGATTCCCATCCGAACTTCTCCGCCGCTTTTGAACCGAATGCTGCGCAACGGGATGCTCATTTCCACTTGATAACCTTCATCCGTCAATTGTCCTGCGCTCTCCCAGACAAAGTCCGGAGACATATCCTCGCCGCTGACAGCAGAGGTCAAGCTGTCACCTTGAATGCCGTTGGGATTGCAGAAAAGGTCGTAAGATGTTTGTTTGTTGCCCATAGCATCCAATGACAATCCCACCCAGTCGTCGAAAAACATATTGTCCCGCCTTGTGATGGATGTTTTTATTTTTTCCGGTTCGCTATCGTAACATTTGAAAGCAAAATACAAGTTTTTTTTGTCATAGGCCATCCAGACCTCTGTTTTCTGAGGGAGGACCTCACCGTATGCAGGATTATAAGTGATGAATTCTTCTTTGAGTGGTGGACTCTGCCAGATTATATCATCTAGGTCGCCGTCGATTTTTGGTGAAGGATCTGCGAATGAAGGGTTGAGGACTCCTGGATTTTTGGATGGAGATTCTCCATGAAGGGGAATCCCTGTGCTGATTAGGCAAACAATAAAGCCTATGGCCATTCCTGTGTGCATTAGCTTCTCGTTCATATACACTCCTACATCGGTGCTAACATTATAAGACGTAAAACACACCCAAAAGGTTTAATGCGAATAATTCAGGCTATTGATGGAGGGAGTTTTGAGATTTTTCTTGACTGGATACGAGACAAAACCATAGGATAAGCATTTCTATAGAGAGGAGCAGCATGACGAAACAAAAGATAAGTCGCCGCGGTTTTGTGGGTGGTTCTATGGCGGCACTGACCGGTCTTGGATTGTCGAGAGGTGCAAGACTTTTCGGCCAGGATACTGGCAGGAATGCCAAAGGTCCGAAAATCAAAGAATACCGCACATTGGGAAGGACTGGATTTAAGTGTTCGGATATCGGTTTTGGCAGCAGCGGTGTGACAGACCCTGCTTTTATCGGAGCTATCCTGGACGCTGGGGTGAACTATGTCGATTGTGCTGAGGGTTACTTGCGTGGTCAGGTGGAAAAGGCAATCGGGGATGCGATGATAAATCGGGAGCGCAAAAAAGTTTTCTTAACCACTAAGCTGGCGCTCCGCAAAGATGCAACCAAACAGAATGTCCTCGAAAGAGCGAATAAGTGCTTGGGAAGATTGCAGTCAGATTACATAGATTGTCTGATGATTCACATGCCCTCAACGGTAGCAGCCTTAAATAACGAAGCCTATCATGCAGCCATTAAGGATTTAAAAGCAGAAGGAAAGGTGCGATTCTCCGGATTGTCCAATCATGGCTCCCAATGGGGAGATGTGCCGGAGACCATGGAAAAAGTTCATTTGGCAGCAGCTGAAGATGGCCGTTTCGATGTGGCTCTGCTTGTGTATAATTTTATTCAGCGTGACATGGGGGAAAATATCCTGAAGGCTTACAAAAAAAAGAACGTAGGAGCCACGCTGATGAAGACAAACCCGGTTTTGAATTATATGGAAAGGAAGGTAGAAATCGATAAGGCCGAAGAAGAAGGGCGGGATATACCGCCACGCATTAGGGCTCTTGTTGAAAGGCTAAAAGCAAGGGCTGACCTGGCAGAAGATTTCAAGAACACATACAACCTGACAAATTTTAACGAGATCCGGGATGCAGCGATTAAGTTTGCTCTGAATAATCCCGATGTGAACTCAGCCTGCCCGACTATCCTGAACTACAGTGACTTGGAGGCCTATGTTTCATTGTCTGGCAGTAAATTCGATCTGAAAGCACGGAATACCCTGGCGGCGTACAAGGCCACCTACGGTGAGTTTTATTGCCGGCATGCCTGCGGCGAGTGTGAGCCACAATGTCCGTATGGTGTCCCGGTAAACACCATCATGCGGTACAACCATTATTTTATGGGCCAGGGAAAAGAAAAGGCGGCTATGCTCGAGTACGCCTCACTCCCCACAAACAAGGCCGATATCTGTTCCAAGTGTGTGGGACACTGCGAGAAGGCCTGTCCATATGGCGTTCCGGTGCAGGGGCTGCTGATGTTGGCACACCGGACACTGACGCTGGCTTGATCCTCAGAATGTTAATGTCTTCCAGTCGCTTTTCAACATATCGGTGAGGTCTTTCCCGACATATCTCACTTCTAAACCTAGCTTTTGGAGATCCTCGGATAGGCCATATATGTCTGCGCAGGCTTTGCAGACGAGAATCTCGATCCCGATTTCTTTCATCTTCAGAATCTCCTGCTGCAGTTCTTTATCTCCAGAGAGCAATTTCGTGGATGCTCCCCAGATGATGAACCTGATGTTTTCCCACCAGTCGTTTTTTTTTGCATTGTATGTGTACATGAACACCATATTCATTGCGACATCCCGGTCACCGCTGGTCCAGACGACGAGGAGTTTGGATGGTTCAACTTGTTCATTGGATTGCGATAGAGATCCAGTTCCCACACAAGATGAGATTAGAAAAACCATACAAATAAACCCGATAAGAGCCGTTCTCAAATATTTCATCCATTTACCTCCTAGGGGACGCTCCTTATGGTGCCATCCCCATATTTCAAGAAGTTGCTTTGAATTTTAATAGCAAATGAAGAATTCTGCAAGACGCATAACCGAATACGCTTGAAAGATGGTTGGAGAATTTGTTATTAATAAAATACCGAGGGCTTATCAACTTTTACATGGATGGGCATCAGGGAGGTCAACAGCCTCGCCTTGTATTGTCCGATAATCCCTTTCAATAAGGAGACTTTGAAAAATGATAGACGCAATTATTGAATTCCTTATTTATGCGATCTTCCCTTATTTCAAAAGGAAAAAAAGAAAAAAAGAGGAATGGTACGGAGTTGTTGAGGAGAAAAGAGTAGAAGGGGATTATTCCCTTAAAAAGCATAAGTATGCTGTCGTATTCAGGACGGGTGAAGGCCAAAAAAGAAAAATGAAAATGAGCGAAGAGCTTTTCAACAAATACGAAAAAGGAAAACAATATCACAAGCGGAGCGGGGAAGATTTTCCAGATCCTGTATCTTGATATCGTAATGGCAAAATAATAATTAGAAGTAATGATGCTATCATTCCTTATTCTTTGATTCCATTTTCTTTGGATTTGTTTTATATTTTTGTCTGTATTGAGCAAGTTATGAAAATTATGAAAGCTTAACCCTAAAAGGAGAGGAATGATGGATTTTCGACAACTATCTCTTCCCGAAGCCCCGTTGATCAAGATCGTACCTCCCGGACCAAAATCAAAAGAATTTCTCGATTTTCAAGCATCTTCGGAGAGTTCGGCCGTTTCTTATCCCAAAGGACTGCCAATGGCGATCGAGAGTGCTAAGGGTGCGACTGTTGTGGATGTGGATGGAAATGTCTACATAGATTTTTTCGGCGGCGCAGGAGTTTTGAATGTCGGCCATTCCAATCCACAGGTCATAGAAGCAGCCTTGAAACAGATCTCCGCGTTTACCCATTCCCTGGATGTCCCTAATCCGGCCAGAAGGTCGCTGGTAGAAATCCTTCGGAGTCTACTTCCTGGATCTTTGAATAAGCTCTTTTTCGGAGGGCCTACCGGTTCGGACGCTGTAGAAGCCGCCATGAAGCTTGCCAAATACAATAAAAAACGCCCTCCCATGATCGCTTTCGAGGGATCCTACCATGGAATGACCTCCGGTGCTCTTTCCCTCACCAGCAGTTTAGGCTTCAAGGAAGATTTTCTCCCGCTGCTTTCTGAGGTGCATTTTGTTCCGTATGCCTATTGTTATCGCTGTGCATTCGGGAGGAGGCCGGAAACATGTGAGGTGGATTGTGCCAAGTACCTGGAACATGTCCTCGAAGACCCTCATTCCGGAGTTGGAAAACCATCGGCGGTGATTGTCGAGGCCATCCAAGGAGAAGGTGGGTCGGTTATCCCGCATGATTTATTTATTCCTAAAGTCAGAGAGATCTGTGACAAATACGATGTCCTGCTAATCGTGGACGAGGTCCAGGCGGGATTCTGCCGGACAGGGAAAATGTTTTCTTTCGAACACACCGGCGTCATTCCGGATATCGTCACGATGAGCAAAGCTTTGGGTGGAGTAGGTTTTCCGATCTCCGGTATGGCATTTAAACAAGAGCTTGATACGTGGCCACCCGGTAAGCATATCGGAACCTTCCGTGGGAATGTGGTGGCCTATGCAGCCGGACATGCCGCATTGCAATTTATGGTCGCGAACAGCCTGGCAGAGCATGCTTCGAAATTAGGCCAGAGCATGCTTTCTCGATTAAAGGAAATAGAGAAAGAATCGGGCATCGTGGGAGAGGCCCGCGGGAAGGGCTTGATGCTGGGAGTTGAATTGGTTCATGACAAAGCGTCAAAAAAACCGGCCCCTGAATTTGCCCGACAAGTCAGGACTTTTTGCCACCAAAACGGTCTCCTGATCGAGATCGGTGGCCATTATGACAATGTGGCCCGTTTCCTTCCCCCTCTTGTCCTCACGGAAGATTTGGCTCGCAAAGGGCTCGAAATCTTCGCCGATGCCATCAAAGAAGTTGAACACTCACGATAATAATTTCGTGACGGGATACTTGATTACTTAACTGTCGAATTAAGGGGACAGGTATCCCGTCACCGAATTATAGTGGTGGCGAGGATGAGGGCGCATATCACGCCGTCGAGGACCGGAACGCCCAGCTCTTTTTGCATGCGTTTGTTCAGCCCTGTCAAGCCTGCGCAACCCAATACGATTACATCTGCTCTATCCTCTGCGATGGCGGCTCTGGCAGCGGTCATATACTTTTCCTCATCGCTGCATCCGGGCGAAATATCTCGAGGTGCTCGTACCGAAGCTAAAGAATCCTGAAGCTGATATTTCCTCACCAAAGCTTCCTTGAGAGGAACAGATTCCTTCGTTGTCTGAATGATCGAAAATCGATGCCCCAGCATGCTGGCGATCCTCATCGATGCCTCTCCGATCCCGACAACAGGTTTGTCGGTGATTTCTTTGATGACATCCATGTTGGGATCGCAGTGACAGGCGATGATATAGGCATCGTATTTATCGTTGTTCTCCTTGACCAGTTTGATCATTCCCGGTGCTGCCAAAACCTCGTCTTCACGTGTTTCGATGAATTCGGGAGCGCCTGGTGTATGTTGGCAAAGAGCTTCAAATTTGCCTTTCGCAAAATGATCTGCCGTCTCCTGGATAGCCTTTGTCATCCCCATGTCACTGTTGGGATTGATGATCAATATTTTCTGTTTTCTGTTCATTTGACTGTTTTCACATACGTTTTTTGGGTGTCCACAATAGCCGTTGCATATTTATTTTTGTCCGTTAGATAGTCTTTCATTAGTTTGAAAAAGGCTCCGCTCAGAGCTAAGAGAGCCACCAAGTTCGGCAAAGAGCACACCCACACTGAGATGTTGGCAAATACCCAAAGTTTCTCGACATCGGCTATTCCTGCAAAAATAACACCGGGCACTAGGTAAAACCACTTCAAATACGTGATGGATTTTTTCCCGAAAAGATTGATGATCGAAGTCTCATAATAGATGAAAAATCCGATCTGTGTAGACAGACAAAAAGTTAGGATGGAGACAGAAATCAGTGTGCTTGCCACATCAGGTGGAAGAACCGATGAAAAGGAATCGATCACAAGCTCGATTCCTGATTTGCCGCTTGATAAAAGTCCGGTGGAAAGGATAGCAAATGAAGTTATGGTGCAGATGACAATTGTGTCTAAGAAGACCTCGAATGCTCCCCAGAGTCCCTGCTGAAATGGGTGAGAGGTGTCTGCTGTGGCATGGGCCATCGGTGCCGTCCCTAAACCGGCTTCGTTGGATAACATGCCTTTGGCCATGCCCTCCTTGAGTGCTGCTCTGACTGCTGCTCCGGCAAATCCTCCAGCTGCGGGAACAGGGGCAAAGGCATACTGGAAGATCATGCTGAACACTTCGGGAATTTTTGTGTAGTTGATGATAAAAACAAAAATTCCTGCCACAAGATAAACGATCGACATGAACGGCACCAAACGTTCACACACCAGTCCTATGCGCCTGATGCCGCCGATGATCACAAAGGCTGTGATCAGAGCCATGGCGCCTGTGGTTATGTACGGGCTCAGATTATAGCTGGAAAGAAATGCCCTCCCGACTGTGTGGGATTGGAGAAGAGTGGCTGTGAACAATGAATTGATCAGAACACCTGCCGCAAACAGCTTTGCCAGCGACTTCCATCCCAAACCCTTCTGGATGTAGTACATCGGCCCGCCGCGCAGGTTGTCCTTTTTGTCGACATCCCTGTAGTGGACCGCCAAGGTGATTTCTGCCGTTTTTGTCATCATGCTCAGCAGAGCCAATATCCACATCCAGAAAATAGCGCCCGGCCCTCCGATGGAAAGAGCCGTGGCTACTCCTGCCATATTCCCCATACCGACGGTGCTGGCCAGGGCCGTGGATGTGGCTTGGAATGGCGTCATCCGTCCTTTTGCTTTTGTTTTTGTTCCTGCAAAGATGGTGCCAAGGGTCTTTTTAAAGATGAGGCTGATCCGCCGGATCTGGAAGCCTTTCGATCGAATCGTAAAGTAGACGGCGACTGCCGCAATGAAAACCAGAGTCCACGGCCCCCAGAGAATTCTGTCGATCCCTGCAGCCACATCCAGAATATTGTCAAACATGTAATAGGGTCCTTAATGACATACCAAAAATCACTTCACCCCGTTTGCGTTGACGATGGATAATCTTTAGCGACAGAACGGGCGTAACCGACCGT
>RCNB010001354.1_pt1 | contig 15450 bp, 15 predicted proteins | sample 2041321 | NCBI WGS metagenome assembly RCNB01 (sample SAMN09708232, study PRJNA481090) | Marine sediment metagenome, whole genome shotgun sequencing project. | reverse complement strand
TAAGGGTTACATTGTTGCCCTTACTCTGGCACCACGCACTCCGGCATGGTTGCGCGCGCTTGGTCTGCGCCCAATGAGCCTCGGCTTAGACCTGCGTGGTGGCGTGCACTTCCTGTTCGAAGTGGATATGGATTCTGCAGTTAAACAACGCCTGAAGGTTTATCAGGATGAATTTGATCAACTGCTCCGCAAAGAAAGGATTCGCCGTAACGTCCGTATCGTTGGCGATGCCATCGAAGTAAAGGTCGGTAACCCAAACGACCTCGAGAAGACCGAAGAACTCATTAGTGATGCCGATCCGCTTTTGAGCATCAAGACGATTGAAAGTAATGGCGATACGATTCTGCGTATCCGGATGACGGAAGAGCAGATTCGTGACCGACAGACCTTCGCGATTCAGAAAAACATCGTTACTTTGCGTAATCGTGTGAATGAGCTGGGTGTTGCTGAGCCGGTTGTACAACGTCAGGGTGCCGACCGTATCGTTGTGCAATTACCGGGTGTTCAGGATCCTGCTCAGGCCGAGCGTATTCTAGGTGCGACCGCGACGCTTGAATTTCGGATGGTCTGTGAGAACTCAGATCCCTATGCTGTTGAGCGCGGAGGGCGCGCCCCATTAGGTTGTGAGCTTTTTAAAGAGCGCAATGGTGCTCCTGTCCTACTTAAGCGCTCAACCATTGTGACCGGGGATCAGTTGGTCGATGCTAAATCGAGCTTTTCAGAAGGGTCACCTGCGGTCTCTGTCACTCTGAATAGCAAGGGCGCTAACCGGATGCTCGAAACCACCAAGGCGAATTTGAATAAGCCGATGGCGGTGGTATTTGTTAACCAGAAACGCAGCTTCGTCGAGTTTAATGGCGAACAGAAAGAAGTGACCCGTGTTGAGCGCGAGGTTATTAATATTGCGACTATTCGCGGTGTGTTTAGCAGCAAGTTTCAGATCACTGGCCTAGACGTACTTGAAGCCCGTGACCTCTCGTTGCTATTGCGTGCTGGTGCCTTGTCGGCACCTATCTATAAAGTTGAAGAGCGCACTATTGGCCCGAGTCTTGGGCAGGACAACATTGACTCCGGTCTGCAGGCCATTGTTATTGGCTTCTTGCTAGTGGTCTTGTTTATGGCGGTCTACTACCGTGTCTTCGGTTTGATTGCCAACGTTGCGTTGTTTGCCAACCTTATTTTGATTACAGCCTTGTTGTCTGCATTGCAGGCATCATTAACCTTGCCAGGTCTTGCGGGTATCGTGCTGACTGTGGGTATGGCGGTTGATGCCAACGTACTTATCTTTGAGCGTATTCGTGAAGAGCTGCGCAATGGTATTAGCCCGCAGGGCGCGATTAGCTCGGGCTATGACAAAGCCTTGTCAACGATTGCCGATGCGAATATCACCACCTTGATCGCTGCGGTCATGTTGTTCATCTTCGGTACCGGCCCGATTAAAGGTTTTGCGATTACCTTGTCGCTGGGTATTTTGAGTTCGATGTTTACCTCCATCATTGTGACCCGTTCGTTGGTCAACTTGATCTATGGCGAGCGTGAAGTGAAGCAGTTAGCTATCGGCGGTTCCTTCGGCATGAAAGATGCAGAAAAAGCGGGGGCAAAATCATGAGTAAGGCGAGAAGTGTTGCAAAGAGTAAGGCCATGGATAAGCACATCAACTTCATGGGGCAGCGGCGTATTACCGCTACAATTTCTGCAGTCTTGATCGTCGTTGCTCTGGTATCTTTAGCCACTCGCGGTTTGAACTTCGGTATTGATTTCACGGGCGGTGTTTTGCTTGAGGCTGGCTACTCCGAAGCGGTCGATTTGGGTGCTATTCGAAGTGACCTGGCGGTTAATGGTTTTGATGCAGCTCAGGTTCAGAATTTTGGTAATGCACGAGATGTATTAATCCGTGTGCTGCCGATTGATGGCGTGAATAACAGCCAGCTAGGTGAGCAGATTCTTGCCGTGTTGCAGGAATCAAACGCGGGCGTTGAATTACGCCGTATCGAATTTGTGGGTCCGCAGGTTGGCGAAGAGCTAACAGAGCAGGGTGGTCTGGCGATGATCTTTGCTTTGCTGATGATCCTTGCCTACATCATGGTCCGTTTTCAGTGGAAGTTTGCTGTTGGCTCCGTTGCGGCTTTGGTGCATGACGTGTTGATCACTCTGGGTGTGTTTTCAGTATTGCAGTTGTCATTTGACTTATCGGTACTTGCAGCGGTTTTGGCAGTGATTGGTTATTCACTCAACGATACGATTGTTGTGTTCGATCGTATTCGCGAAAACTTCCGCGAGATTCATGAAGGGACAGCGGAAGAGATCATGAATGGCTCTATTAATCAGATGTTGGGCCGCACGATTGTTACAAGTTTGACAACCTTACTGGTATTGCTGGCTCTGGTCTTTTTGGGCGGTGAGGCGGTTAATGGCTTCGCGATAGCGTTGATAGTCGGCGTGTTGGTCGGCACTTATTCTTCGGTGTTTACTGCGAGTGCCTGTGCGCTTGCATTGGATGTGACGCCTCAGGATTTGATGCCACCGGTGTTGAAGGATGAAGAGATCGACGATCTGCCTTGATACTTGTCTCTATTCTTAGGGCACAAAAAAGCCGACCCTAGGGTCGGCTTTTTTATTTCTCTTTTTTGTTTCTGGTGCTGCAGGCTTTACAAATGTTTGTCTATCAGCGATTTGAGTTCGCTGTGAACTTTTGGTGAGCCGGCAAGCAGGTTGCCGCTCTCCATGTAATCGCCATCGTCACTAATCGAGCTTACTATGCCGCCGGACTCACGCAGAATAAGCACGCCGGCTGCGATATCCCAGGGCTTTAAGCCAAACATCCAAAGTGCATCCAGACGGCCCGCGGCCAGATAGCAAAGATCGAGTGCAGCCGAGCCAGGTCGACGGACACCGGCAGCTTTTGTCATCACATCCCGATAAATATTCAAATTGGTTTCGAGCCATTCATCATTGCTTCTGTACGGGAAGTCGGTGCCGATGAGCGCGCCATCTAGATCGCGTCGGCCACTAACGCGGATGCGACGACCGTCGAGAGTTGCGCCGCTGCCACGTGATGCAGTAAACAGCTCTTGTCTATTCGGGTCGTAAACGACACCAATTGCAAGCCGGCCTTTAATTTTAAGGCCGATAGATACGCAGTACTGGGGAAACCCATGGATGAAATTGGTTGTGCCATCGAGTGGGTCGATGATCCAGAGATGATCGGCGCCTTCTTTGCCGCTCATTCCTGATTCTTCGCCTAGAAAGGCATGATCCGGGTAGCGTTGTTGCACCAGTTCGATGATCGCAGCTTCAGCAGCCTGATCGATCTGAGTTACAAATTCATTACGCGCTTTGCTTTCCACCTTGATCCGGTCGATTTGACTGGACCCGCGAATGATGATGTCGCCGGCTTTGCGCGCCGCTTCAATGGCTGTATTTAGTAGAGCTTGCATAAAATTTTTGGGTAAACAAACCGCATTCAGAGCTTGGGGGCGGGTAGAATAGCAAAGCAGAGCCCCATGCAGTGAAGAATTTACAGGTTACCTATGACTGAACGACCCGCTTCGCCCATCAGATTTGTTCTTTTTGAGCCTTCCCATCCCGGAAATATCGGCGCCGCCGCGCGCGCGATTAAGGTTATGGGCTATACCGATCTGGTGCTGGTTAACCCCGAAAAAGAGCATCCACATCCCGAATCCCGGGCTAGGTCAGCACATGCACGTGAAGTGCTGTTGAATGCCCGTGTTACTGACACATTGGCTGAGGCTGTTGCTGGCTGCGGCATGGTGGTTGGAGCTAGCGCTCGCCGTAGGCGTTTGAACTGGCCCGAGTACTCTCCTCGAGAGTGTGGTGTGGAGGCGGTGCATGCCAGTCGGGATAAGCCTGTCGCCATCGTTTTTGGTAACGAGAAGGCCGGGCTCACTAACGAAGAGCTTAACTTGTGTAATGCGTTGGTTTATATCCCGACGAACTCCGAATATACGTCGCTAAATCTCGCCGCTGCTGTTCAGGTTCTCTCTTACGAGTGCCGGGTTGCGGAAGATATAACTGATGTGCGCCCCGAGCCGGAGTCGCCAAATGCATCTTCTGATGAAGTTGAGTTGTTCTATGAGCACCTGGAAAAGGTGATCGTGAACAGTGGGTTTCTGGATCCTAATAACCCCCGTAACCTGATGCGCCGTCTGCGCCGCCTTTATAACCGGGCGCAACTTGACGAGAACGAGGTGAACATTATGCGCGGTATTTTATCTTCGGTTGAGCCGGGCAAAGGCGGCAGTGACGAAGAAGGTCAGGCCTAGTCCTGTCAGGCGCGATGTCTAAGCAGATCTATCTCGATAATGCAGCATCAACACCCGTTGACCGACGGGTGGCAGAGCTTATGTGCGAGTGTTTGTTGGCCGACAACAGTTATGGCAATGCCGCTGCTGATCTTCATGACTACGGCAGTAAGGCCCGGCAGCTAATTGATCGCGCCAGAGAGCAGGTTGCTACATTAATCGGTGGTGATTCTGATGGAGTGATCTGGACGTCCGGCGCGACTGAATCAGACAATCTGGCCATTCTCGGTGTAGCCCGCTTCCGCGGCGAAATGCAGGGTAAGCACATCGTCACCTCAATTACCGAGCACAGTGCTGTGCTCGAAGCTTGTCGGCAATTAAAAACCGAAGGCTTTGATGTCACCTTTCTGCATCCGGATCGTGAAGGTCGTATTTCTGCAGAGCAGGTTCAGACTGCATTGCGTGATGACACGATTCTGGTCTCATTGATGCATGTGAATAATGAGACAGGCGTGGCGCAGGATATCGCGAAGGTGGGACAGCTGTGTCATGACCGCGATATTTTGTTTCATGTAGATGCTGTGCAAAGTGCGGGTCGTTTGTCGTTGGATGTCCAATCTCAGAAGATAGATCTTTTGTCGCTTAGTGCGCACAAAATATACGGTCCCAAGGGTGTGGGTGCGCTGTACCTGAATCGGTCGCGGGTTAATCGTCTTGAGCCTTTGATGTTCGGCGGTGGTCAGGAGCGTGGTTTGCGCCCGGGTACGTTAGCAACGCACCAGATAGTGGGTATGGGCAGGGCTTGCGAGCTGGCCCATGAGTTGCTGCCAACAGAGCCCGCCGCGATCGCCGCATTGCGAGACCGCTTGTGGGCAGCCATCGCTGATGTCCCAGGACTGATCCGGAATTGCGCAGCTGCCGATTTGGTTTGCGGTCTGCTTAGCGTGAGTGTTGCCGGAGTCGAAGGAGAGAGCCTGGTCTACGCGTTGCGCGAATTGGCTATCGCTAGTGGCTCGGCTTGCAACACAGCCAGTGACGATGCCTCCTATGTGCTTAGGGCATTGGGGAGGGATGATCAGTTGGCTCAGAGTACCGTGCGTTTTAGCCTTGGGCGTTTTACCACTGAGGCTGAAGTGGATCGGGCAGCCGTGATATTTCGTGATGCCGTCATTGATTTACGCGGCTATGCAGCTCATATTGATGAGATGAATCAACATGCAGTATAGCAAGCAAATATATGATTTAATTAAAGATAAGTCAAGATTAGTGGATGACACATCAATGCTCGAAGGAATGTCTGTGGGCGTGGCGGGTGATGCCACAAAGGGCTGCTGGGTTGGGTTTGCAGTGGGGTGTAACGAAGGCCTTATTAGTCGTGTGCTGTTTCAGGCTTGGGGCTGCCCGCATCTGCTGGCAGCTTGTGCCTTTGTTGCTGACCATTTTGAAGGCCGGCCTCTAAGTGATATCGATACGCTGGATACGGCAGATTTAATGCGTTCTTTGCAGATACCGACCGAAAAAGCGGGTAAAATACTCACCCTGCAGGATGCCTTAGTGGCGTGTCGCAATAGCAGTTCCTGAAAGGGCTGCCCGGCGCAGTCAGCAGGAACTATCTTCCGGCCAGGCATGTCCTTCAGTTATATAACTTTAGAACCATAGAGAGTATTGAGATCATGGCAATTACTTTAACTGAGAGTGCCGCAGAGCGCGTGCGCAACTGCCTCACCGAACGTGGCAGTGGCATCGGCCTGCGGGTGGGTATTACCAAGACAGGCTGTTCGGGCTTTGCTTACGTTGTGAACTATGCCGATACCGTAGACGCCGAAGACTCTGTATTTGATGAGGCCGGAGTCTCTGTCATTGTCGATAAAGCCGCTTTGGATTTAATCGACGGTACCGAAATCGATTTTGTGAAGGAAGGGCTCAATGAAGCCTTTAAGTTCCGCAACCCGAAATCCTCGGGCGAGTGCGGTTGTGGTGAAAGTTTTAGTGTTTAGTTCCGGCTGTTAATGCAGTCGTTTTTATAATTTGTTTTCAAGGTAAAAAAGCATGTCTACTGAAAGAACCCTATCAATCATCAAGCCTGATGGTGTCCAGAAAAATCTTATCGGCGAAATTTACGGTCGTTTTGAAAAAGCAGGTTTGCAGATTGTTGGTGCGAAGATGATCCACTTGAGTAAAGAACAGGCTGAAGGTTTTTATGCTGTTCATAGCGAGCGTCCTTTCTTTAACGACCTGGTGTCTTACATGACTTCAGGTCCTGTTGTTGTATCTGCACTTGAAGGTGAGAGCGCAGTTGCGCTGCACCGTCAGTTGCTGGGTGCGACCAATCCTGCTGATGCAGATGCCGGTACTATTCGTGCTGATTTTGCAGACAGCATTGAAGAAAACATTGGTCATGGTTCTGATGCGGCTGAAACTGCAGCACAGGAAATTGAGTTTTTCTTCGGTTCAGACGGCGTTTGCCCGAGAACCCGTTAGGCCTTATAGCCCGGTCGCCAGTGGCGATCGGGCTTTTTTATCGCCTGAGTAACTATTCTGATGTCAGCCAGTCCCGTTAATCTGCTAGGTTTGCCGCGTCGGGAGCTTGAGCGTTTTTTAGCAGAGTTAAATGAAAAACCTTATCGGGCCAGGCAGCTTATGCGCTGGATTTATCGGGATAGGGTGCTTGATCCCGAGGCTATGACGGACCTGAGTCAGGCCTTGCGCGACAAGTTGGCCGAGCAAGCCTGCTTTGATTTGCCCGACGTTACCCGTGTGCAGCATGCGAAAGATGGCACCATCAAGTGGCTTATCAACGTCGGTGGCGGTCAGGACATAGAAACGGTTTTTATTCCCGAGGCTAGTCGCGGTACTTTATGTGTCTCATCGCAGGTTGGCTGTGCAATGGATTGCCCGTTTTGTGCAACGGGTCGGCAGGGGTTTAACCGCAACCTGTCCGCCGCAGAAATCATTGGTCAGGTGCTGGTGGCGCAACAATGCCTTGATGAGCAGGGTGATGGTAGCCGGATTACCAATGTTGTCTTTATGGGCATGGGCGAGCCGCTTGCCAATTTCCGTGAGCTAGTGCCCGCCTGTGACCTGTTAACCGATGATTTGGGCTTTGCTATTTCGCGTCGCCGCGTAACGGTGAGTACCTCGGGGCTGGTGCCGCATATCTATAAGCTGGCTGAAGGCACCAATGTGGCGTTGGCGATCTCATTGCACGCCAGTAATGATGAATTGCGAGATGAGTTGGTCCCGATTAACCGGCGTCATCCAATTGCGGAGCTACTTGAGTCGTGCTGGGATTATGCTGAAGCGACAAACTTAAAATCGATTACCTTTGAGTACATCATGCTTAAAGGCGTGAATGATTCTGTTGCAGATGCACGGGCTTTAGCCCGTTTGTTGAAAGGCAAGCCGGCAAAAGTAAACCTTATTCCTTATAACCCGGTTGAGGGTATTATTTACGCTCGCTCAACTCAGGCGAAGATTGATGCATTCCGGCAGATCTTGCTGGACAATAAAGTTATGACGGTCACGCGCCGTCCGCGTGGCGATGATATTGATGCGGCGTGTGGTCAATTGGCCGGACGCTTAGACAACAAAGTAAGGGTGCCTTTGGGGCAAAAACTTATGAAATCGGTGAGACAGGCATGATGCGACGTTTGGTTCTGATTCTGGCAGTGTTATCTGTTGTGGGTTGTGTCACTAAGGAAGTGGGTAAAGATCCCGCTCCGGAGGCCAACGATAAAGAGGCGGCGCAGATCAATTTGCAGCTTGGTGTGAACTATTATCGTCAGGGCAATATTGATGCTTCGCGCGATAAGCTCGAGAAGGCTATCGTTCAGGATCCGAACCTGGCGGCGGCGTATCGCATGTTGGGCTTGGTCTATCAGTCGATGGGTGACCTTGATGAAGCAGATGAGAAGTATCTGAGATCGGTTAAGCTGGCATCCAGTGATCCCGATACGCTGAATGATTATGCCGGCTTCCTTTGCTTTGAAAGGGGTGAGGTAGATAGGGCGCTTGAGTACTTTGATAAGGCAATTCGCGTTCCTCTGAATGAAAACCGCAACATGTTGTACTCAAATGGAGCCCGCTGTGCGATGACGACTCAGCCGGAAAAAGCTGAAGACTATTTGCGTACTGCGTTATCTCAAGATCCGGAGAATGCTCAGTTGATGATCCAGATGGCAGATCTTGCTTATCGTCAGCGGCAGTATTTGCAAGCACGCATATTTCTGGAGAGGGCCTATCAAATTGTCGAGCCATCGCCGACGATGCTGTTCTTGCTGGCACGCACCGAAGCTCAGTTAGGCAATATCGCGAAGTCGGGCGAATACCGGAGTCAGTTGCTTAGAATGTACCCCCGTTCGGAGGAAGCATTGGCAATAGATCAGAGTGGTATCAATTGATATGACGCAGGACACTCAGGCAGAGGCGCCGGAATCAGACCAGACAGAACAGTATGTTGTCCGGTTTCGCGAAGTTATTAGTCGGGCACGCGATGTGACTTCACTGTCGCACGCTGATGCAGCTGAAGAATTGCGACTCGAAGTGCACGTTATTGTGGCTATGGAATATGCCGATTTTTCTGCTTTGGGAGCACCGGTTTTTATTAAGGGGCACCTGAGAGCTTATGAAAAGTTGCTTGGTTTGCCTGAGAACGAACTCGTCGCACTCTATGAATTGATTGATCCGTCGAGCAGCGAGTGGCAGGTTCCCACTCCAAAGCAGGAAAAAGTCAAACCTGCGAATTTGGCACAGTGGGGACTGATATTTCTTTTGCTGTTGGCTATTGTGGCGATAGTGTTATTTTTCGTTGCGGCGAATGATGGCGACATGCCTGATTCAGATGCTATGGAGTCAGCTGCGGTTCAGGTACCGGCGGAGACATCTGCGGAAATGGCGCCACTGGTTATTGGTGAGGCGGAGGTTCAGCTTGAGCCCAAAAATGCCGATCGAGATCAGCCGGCTGCGATAAGCGTCGAGGCCGATTCATCTCAGGAGCTGGCTGATCCCAGCTTGGTACGTATTGAATTTGATTTTGCAGATAACTCCTGGGTTGATGTTTCCGACGCTTCAAGTCGTAAGTTGTATGGCGAGAAGGCGGGTGGTTCGCGGCTAGAAATAGTGGGTCAGCCGCCGTTCAGCTTTGTGTTGGGTAATGCCGAATCTGTATCGATGAAGGTCGACGGAGTTGTCTATTCCCTTCCTGCGAGCTCTGTACGTCGCAATACCGCCCGGTTTGAATTAACTCAGGCGCAAATAGAAGAAATCAGACAATGAGTGAGATTTTGCAGTCGGTTCGGGGGATGAGTGATGTATTGCCCGCTGAGACACCGGCATGGCAGGCGATTGAGTCGCTGTTAAAGCAGACGATGCAGGCTTATGGCTATCAGGAATTGAGACTGCCATTGGTTGAGCGAACGGAGCTGTTCAAGCGGTCTATCGGTGAGGTTACCGATATTGTCGAAAAAGAAATGTATACCTTCGAAGACCGCAATGGCGAAAGCCTGACTTTGCGTCCGGAAGGGACGGCCAGCGTGGTTCGTGCAGGTATTAGCAATGGCCTGTTGCACAACCAGCGACAAAAGGTCTGGTACACCGGCCCGATGTTTCGCTACGAAAAACCACAGAAAGGTCGTTATCGTCAGTTCCATCAGTTTGGTGCTGAAGCGCTGGGCTTTGAAGGCCCTGATATCGATGCAGAGATGATTATCATGTCGGCGCGTATCTGGCGGGCCTTAGGTTTGAGTAAGATTGAGCTGCAAATCAATTCTCTGGGCACCATTGAGTCACGCGGTGTTTATAAAGAAAAGCTGCTTGAGTACTTTTCTGCGCATGAGGATCAGCTAGACGCCGACAGCAAGAATCGTTTGCACCGGAATCCCATGCGGATTCTTGATACGAAGAATCCGGAAATGGCAGATTTGGTTGCGGCTGCACCGCAGATTACAGATTATCTCGATGATGAATCCAGAGAGCACTTTAGCGTTTTGAAGGCTCTGCTGGACCAGGCCGGCATTACTTATACAGTGAACCCGCGTTTGGTACGTGGTTTGGATTATTACTCGCGCACGGTATTTGAATGGGTTACCGATCAGCTTGGCGCGCAGGGTGCTGTGTGTTCCGGTGGCCGTTATGATGGCCTTGTAGAACAACTTGGTGGCAAGCCTACAGCTGCCATTGGTTGGGCAATAGGACTGGAGCGGTTAATCGCTTTGTGTGAAGAGCTTGATTGTGTGCCGGTTGTCGAAAATCCTCATGTCTATATAGTGCTTGCTGGTGAAGAGGCGCTAAAACCCGGTTTTCAACTTGCCGAGGAGTTGCGTGATGCATTGCCCGGAGTCCGGATTGAGGCAAACTGTGGTGGTGGTAGTTTTAAATCACAGTTTAAGCGTGCAGACAAAAGTGGTGCTCAGATTGCGTTGATACTGGGTGCTGAAGAAATCGAAAACGGTGTGGCTAGTGTTAAGCCACTGCGTTCCGGTAACGAGCAGCGCAGTGTTGTGCTGGCAGATTTGGCAGGGGCGCTGGCAACCGAGCTCGGATTGCAATAAGTACCCGAACAAATAATTTACGATTCACGAACATAACTTATAGAAAGATAGAACTATGGTTGATGAAAACCTTACTGATGAGCAGCAAGCAGAGCTGGTAAAAAACTGGTGGCGTGAGAACGGTTTGTTTTTAATTGGCGGTCTTGTGATCGGTGTCGGCGGATTGTTCGGCTGGCAAACATGGCAGAGCAATCAGATTGCTACGGCTCAGGAAGCATCTAATGCATTTCAGGAGTTGAATGCGGCCAATGCGCAGCAGCGTTACAACAAAGCAGAAGAGTTGCATGCGCTGATCGTCGAAGACTATTCGGGTACGCCCTATGCCGACTCAGCTGAGTTGGCGATTGCTGCCAGCTATATGAAACAAACTGACGCAGATAAAGCGGCAGAGGTTCTGCAGCGCCTGGTCAATGAGACTAGTGACGAGAACGTCCGCAATATCGCTAAGCTCCGTTTGGGCCGGGTGCTCTTGCAGCTGGAGGACTACGCTGGTGCGGAGAAGGTTGCCGCCTATGCTAAAGACGATGCGTACACCGCAGTGTTTGCCGATCTGCGTGGCGACGTCGCTTATGCGCAGGGCAATATTGAAGCAGCACGCACAGCTTATACTCAGTCGCTTGATTCAGCCGGACAAGGTTTTCCTCAGTCTGGGTATGTTCAGGTAAAGCTGGATGATCTGGGAGCTGCTCCCGAAGTTGCTGTTGAGGCTGTGGCTGAGTAATGACGAGTTCTGTCGCCAGTTTCGGTGTGAGTTTTACACGAAGTTTATTGCTCGGTGCCGTGCTACTGAACCTCGCTGCCTGCGGTATCTTCAGTAAAGACGAAGACCCATACCCACCTGCTGAACTCGAGAAGTTTAAGGCCGAATTTAAGGTTAAGAAGGTTTGGAGCAAGGGCATTGGTGGTGGCACAGAGCTACTTCGATTGTCTTTGGGGCCTGCGACGAATGGCAAGGTCATTATTGCCGCTTCACACAAAGGTAAGGTTTTCGCTTATGAAGCCGAGAAGGGCCGCAAGCTCTGGTCAGTAAAAACCAAACTGCCGCTTGCGGGTGGCGCAGGCGTTGATAGCCGTTACGTTGCTATTGGTTCGACCGATGGCACGGTTGTGCTGTTGTCGTTGGAAGACGGCAAAGAGATTTGGCGGCATGAAGTAACGAGTGAGGTTTTAGCCGCACCGGCAATGGCTCCGGGGCAGGTGATAGTTCGTACCGTTGACGGAAAGATAACGGCGCTTAGCATGACGGATGGTCGCGAGTTGTGGTTCAACCAACAGTCGATGCCACGTTTGTCTCTGCGAGGCAGTTCAACGCCGGTAGTGGCAGGTGGCGCTGTAATATGTGGTTTTGATAATGGTCGTTTGGCCGCGTATGACCTGGCAGATGGCGACGCATTGTGGGATGTCATGTTGGCACCGCCATCCGGGCGCACCGAGATCGAGCGTTTGATAGACCTTGATTCATCAGCGGTGCTGGTGGGTAAAGATATCTATGCAATTAGTTTTCAGGGCCGCCTGGTTTCGATAGCTGCAGAATCGGGTCAGTTGCTCTGGTCGCAGGAGTTATCGAGCTACGCTGGTATCGCTGCCGATTCAAGCGGCGTTTATGTTTCGACTCAGGGCAGTGAAGTCGTCGCGACAAGCAATGCTTCGGGCAGAGAGTTGTGGCGTTCGGAGGCACTAATAAATCGTGATATCAGTGGCCCGGCATTGCAGGGTGGCTCGGTCGTTGTTGGCGACTTCAAGGGTTATCTGCATTGGTTTGATGCCTTTACCGGCAATTTGCAGGCGCGGACAAAGTTTGATGGCGATCCGATATCGTCGACGCCGCTGGTTGTCAACGATATGCTTTATGTCAGCAGTGAAGGTGGCAAGCTCGCGGCATACAAAATCGTTCCCCCGAAGCGTAAGAAGTAAGCACTATGCTCCCCGCAGTTGCACTCATCGGACGACCTAATGTGGGTAAGTCCACGTTGTTCAATCGCCTTACGGGTACCCGTGATGCGTTGGTTGCTGATTACCCCGGTTTAACCCGTGATCGCTTATATGGCTTTGCCCATGCTGGGCTGCCGCCTTTTATTGTTATCGATACCGGTGGCCTGACCGGCGAGCGCGACGATATGTCGAAGCTCATGGATCGTCAGGTCGATCTGGCCGTTGCTGAGGCCGATGTGGTCATTGTGCTGGTTGATGGTCTTGATGGCCTGACTGGCGGCGATGAGTACGTGGCAAATCGTATTCGCAAGACCGGCAAGCCCATTATTCTCGCGGTCAACAAGACTGAGCGGCGTGATGCCGATCAGCTGGTTCCTGAGTTCTATTCTTTGGGTCTTGATGACCCCTCAGTGATTTCGGCAAGTCGCGGTGATGGTGTCGATGAGTTAGTAGGGCGCATGATGGACATGTTTCCTCAGCGTGACCCTGATGAGCCTATAGAGGAAGCTCCGGAGGGCATGAAGATCGCCGTGGTCGGTCGTCCCAATGTGGGTAAGTCGACCTTGGTTAATCGCCTTGTAGGTGAAGAGCGGGTGCTTGCTTCTGATCATGCCGGCACGACCCGTGACAGTATTTATGTGTCATTTGAGTCGGAAGGCAAACCCTATGTACTGGTCGATACCGCGGGTATCCGGCGTAAGGCAAAGGTTCAGGGGACGATAGAAAAATTTAGTATTGTCAAGGCGTTACAAGCTATTGATGATGCAGATGCTGTGATAGTGCTGCTGGATGCACGCCACGGTATTACCGATCAGGATGTATCTTTGATTGGTCTGGTTATCGAGCGGGGCAGGGCTCTCACTATTGGTATCAACAAGTGGGATGGTCTGCGTGGTTATGACCGGGGCATTGTTCATAGTGACCTGGAGCGTAAGCTGCCGTTTCTGGATTTTGCCGAACAGCATTTTGTCTCGGCGCTGCATGGTAGTGATATTCGTAAGTTGCTGGCCAGTGCCACCAAGGCTGGCGCTGCCGCGCTGAAAGACCTCCCGACACGTGAGTTGAATGATGTGTTGGCGGAAGCCGTTATCGCGCATCCCACACCGCTGGTTCGCGGCCGACGTGTGAAGCTAACCTATGCGCATCAGGGCGGCAAGCGTCCGCCGGTTATCGTGTTGCACGGCAATCAAACCGACCGTCTTCCACAAAGCTACCGACGCTATCTGATCAAGGTCTTCCGTAAGGCGTTCCGCCTGAAGGGTACGCCAATCCGTTTGCAGCTTAAGACCGGCACTAATCCTTTTGCCGGAATTCGCAATAAGCTTACTCCGCGGCAAGTGCATAAGCGCGACCGATTGAAGAAGTTCACTAGGAAAAGCAAATAGTTATCATTTTTTCGTTGAATCTTGATGTTATGACGATATAACTAACTAATCGCTACTGCCCCCTTGCTCTAAAGCATAATAATCGCCTGTTTATACGGGGTGACCGGTTGTGAGTGGTGCCAGAAAATTTCTGAAGCTGGAAGACGGATTCGACATGCATCGTGGCGGCACGCTGCCATCGGTCGATATTGCTTATGAAACCTGGGGCGAGTTAAACGAACAGGGTGATAATGCTGTTCTGATTTTCACCGGCCTGTCGCCTTCAGCCCATGTTACATCTTGTCAGGAAGACCCTGCCCCTGGCTGGTGGGAAGATGTTGTCGGTCCTTCACGAGCGCTGGATACCCGCAAGTACTTTGTTATCTGCGCCAACTCTATGGGCAGCTGTTTCGGGTCAACCGGGCCTGCTAGTGTTAACCCTGAAACCGGCGACCCCTACCGTTTATCCTTCCCCACGTTAACGCTTGAAGATATCGCTGTGGCTTCTAAGTTGCTGGTTCAGCATCTTGGTGTCGATCAGCTTGAAGCTGTGGTTGCGCCGTCGATGGGCGGCATGACAGCGTTGGGCTTCTCAGTGATGTTTCCTGAAATGAGCCGGAGCATGCTGATTATCTCCAGCGGTCCACGTACGTTGCCATTTTCGATCGCCTTGCGCTCGATGCAGCGCGAGATGATTCGCCGTGATCCCGAGTGGAACGAAGGCAATTATCCTTTGGAGAAGGGGCCCATTACCGGCATGCGTCTGGCGCGCAAGATCGGCATGGTGAGTTACCGCTCCGCGGAGGAATGGGAGCAGCGCTTCGGTCGTGAACGTGTTCCTGAAGAGCGAAAGACTGGCGATGGCTTTGCGCTGGATTTTGAGATTGAGTCATACCTTGAGGCGCATGCTCAGAAATTTACCGGCCAGTTTGATCCGAATTGCTATCTGTATTTGTCGCGAGCATCAGACCTGTTTGATCTGGCGGAGCATGGCGGCTCGCTGGAGCAGGCCTATAAACGCATCGGCCCACAACGGATAACGGTTGTTGGTGTAGTTTCTGATCTATTGTTTCCTGTACATCAGCAGCAACAGTTGGCTGCAGGCATTCAAGCGGCGGACCCCGCCAAGAATGTCAGTTACCTCGAAATGGATTCTGTCCACGGCCATGATTCATTTCTGGTTGATATGGATCAGCTACGCCCGATTGTCCAGGATTTCTTCTGCCGCGATTAGTCGGCTTTATCTGTCTCTTGTGCTGAGACTGCAATCACCTCACTGGTGATTTCGCCATTGGCGACTCGGGTGGTTAGCTGCTGACCCCTGACGACCTGTCCTGTATCCGA
>RCNB010001806.1_pt1 | contig 15454 bp, 9 predicted proteins | sample 2041321 | NCBI WGS metagenome assembly RCNB01 (sample SAMN09708232, study PRJNA481090) | Marine sediment metagenome, whole genome shotgun sequencing project. | reverse complement strand
TCGAATAATGCATGACAGCAGTCTGCGCATTTAATTTCACATGTTACGCATTCTGGAAACTCATTTTGTACTTTTTTAAACATTTCATCTGCTTTAGCTGAAAGCGCCTTATATTTTTCAAAAAATGGTGTAAAATCTATTTTCATTATTCAACTCCTAAAATCTTAAACATTTATTTTAAAAAGCAACAATCACTACAACCAAAGGGAAACAATGTTTCACGTGAAACATTATTTCCCGATACAAAATCGGTTAAATATCTGATCGATGATATCCTCTTTGGCAACGGCGCCGATAATTTCTCCCAGGCTGTCTAATGTTTCCTTAATATCGATGGCAATCAACTCGAAAGAAGTCCCTTTTCGTATTTCTTCACCGGCGGAAACTGCAAACTTCAAACTCTTCTCAAGGGCTATTTTATGCCTTAAATTGGGAATGATTCTATTTTGAACGTCAATGTGGTGGTCTCCAATTGCAAGTTTTACAATTAAATCCTTGAGCGAGCTCAATCCATTTCCATACAAAGCGGAAATCTTGATGCTCGGTATTTTTTTCCATGCATCGGGAATTTCAGGTTTAAAGTCATCTTCCACCAAATCGATTTTATTTATCACCAATATCTGCCGTTTGTCATCGATTGTCTGATATATTTGTTGATCCTCCATAGTGAACGGATCACTTGCATCGATCATGAAAAGTATCAAATCCGAAGCGTGAATATATTCTTTGGTCTTTTCAATACCGATAACTTCAACCGGATCTTTTGTCTCGTGAAGGCCGGCGCTATCTGCAATAATAACCGGTATCCCACGAATATTCAATGTTTCTTCAATTAAATCTCTCGTCGTCCCGGGAATGGGTGTAACAATTACGCGATCATCTTGTATCATCCGGTTCATAAGGCTCGATTTGCCCACATTGGGTCTACCGACCACGATCATTTTAAGGCCGTCTCTTAAAAAATGCGCATTTTCATAGTGCGCGACCAGGTCTGATAACTCATCGATAACCGCCTTGTCCAAAATTTGATTAACGGATTTTACATCGACAACGTCCCCAACATCTTCCGGAAAATCTATAGCAGCCTCCACTTGTGTTAAAATGTTAATCAGTGAATGTCGCATGGACTCAATTCGGTTTTTCAAATCCCCTTTTATCTGTGAAGTTGCAATTTCGAGCGATTTTTCGGTTCTGGAATTGATAATATCAATAACCGCCTCAGCCTGGGTGAGATCAATACGGCCGCTAAGATATGCTCTTTTTGTGAATTCACCGGGATCGGCTAGCCTGGTACCTTTTTGTAATACCAAATCTAAAATCGAAGCCATTACAATATAGCCTGAATGGGTGTTTATTTCGATAACATCTTCTCTGGTGTATGTCCGAGGGGCTTTCATTGCCGACAGAAGAACTTCATCCAGCACCTTTCCTGTTTCAGGATTCACAATATGCCCGTGATAAAGGCGGTGGGATTTTAAGGGGAAAGAGAGGGCGTCACCCTCCGGACGGCCTTCACCCCAAGACGCGTGAGATCTTTGAAAAATTGCTTCAGCTATAGAAAAGGCGTCTTTACCGGAGATTTTAATAATCCCGATACCGCCGCTACCTATGGGTGTTGCAATGGCAGCGATAGTATCATCTTCCATTTTTTATAACATGTATAGCTGGTTTCAACACCTTCAAACAAATAGGAGTTTTTGAAACACCAAGTTCATACGGTGAATAGTATTGAAGGCTTAAGTTAATGGTTTTTCTTTCGGGATGACTTTTTCTTTGGAAATATGACAAGTTTCCTTAAAATTCCTTCCCCCATACTCTGGGTTCTCACCATGTCGTCATCTTTTAAGGCAATATGTACGACCCGTCGATCGTGAGAATTCATTTGGCCGATTGTCGCTGGTTTTTCAGTCCGCTTAACCTTCTCGGCTAGCCTAAGCGCCGTTTTTTCCAAGCTAATGCGCCGTTTTTCCAGATACCCCTCAACATCTACCTGAATTCCAGCACGCTCTTTTCTTTTCTTATTAACAATTTTTTCAACGATATATTGCATTGCTTCAAGGGTTTGCCCGCGTTTGCCGATAAGAACGGCAGAGTTTCCACCCTTGACATTGAAAAAAAATCGATTTGATTTCTCTTCAATCGAGATTGTCGCATCTGTGGTAATTAAATCAATAATGCGTTGCAGGGCTTCCCTGCCAATTTCTTTTGGATCATCCTCTGAAGGGGAAAGTTCTATATCATCAATTGGGGCATCCATTTGAAGGTCTGTATTCTTTACGGTTTGATCCAAAGAAGCGGTCTTTTGTTTTTTTGCATTCGAATCCTCAATTTTAAATTCCTGAGATGTTTTCGGCAGGGTTACACGAATACGCGCTTTTTTGGTGCCCACCAACCCAAAAATTCCGGTTGACCCATAGGAAATAACATCATGTTTGAGTTTTTCCTTGGGTATATTTAATTCTTCACAGGCTTTTTTTACTGCCATTTCAACATTTTTGTCCTCAAACTCCAAGCTGGGTGACATTATTAAACCTCCGTTATTAAGCGTTTTTCTTCGTGACATAATACTGTTGAGCCACGGAAATGACATTGTTTACAAGCCAGTATAGAACAAGCCCCGAAGAAAAATTGATAAAAATTACCGTAAAAACAATCGGCATCATCATCATCATTTTGGCCTGGGTCGGATCCCCTGCTGGCGGCGACATTTTTTGCTGAAGAAACATGGTCGCTCCCATAACTATGGTTAAAACAGGTATGCCGTATGGCGCCTCCATGAATGGGATGGAAAAATCGAATCGAAAAAGGCGATCCGGTGCTGCCAGATCAGTGATCCACCAGAAAAACGGCGCGTGTCTTAATTCTATGGCTTCATATAACATTCTATAAAGCGCAAAAAAAACGGGAATCTGCACCACCATTGGAAGACATCCGCCCAAGGGATTGACCTTATAGGTTTTATACAATCCCATCATCTCTTCATTCGTTTTTTTCTTATCGCCTTTATGTTTCTCTTTAATTTCCGCCATCAACGGTTGAATTTTTTTCATTGCAGCCATTGATTTATAGCTTTTATTTCCCAGCGGCCACAGAAGGATTTTGCTAAGTATCGTCAAAATGATAATGGCAACACCATAGTTGGGAATATAATTATATATAAAGTTCATTATCCAGACACATGGTTTGGCAAGTAAGTCAAAGAAACCGAAATGGACGGCTTTTACCAGGTCATAATTCACGGTTTTTAAAACTGTCATGCTTTTCGGCCCGAAAAACAATTTGTACTTAAAAACATGCTGATCATCAGGATGAATCACCTGCTCCGGCTCAACATATGTATTCTTTAGGATCTTATCGTCATTAAGGCCAAGGTGCATACTGGCATCCGCAGCTTTATCGGGCATAATCGAAGACATGAAATAACGATCCTGAACCGCTATCCATGTTAATTTCCCAGGATATACGTCTTTCTTTTTTATTTTCTTAATCTTAACTTGCTCGAGTTTATTGTTGATCAGTGCGCTCGGCCCTTCAAAGCCATACCTGCTCACGCTGTCCGCTGTCTTTTTCAATAGAGATAGTGTGAGATTGTCTTTAATGATCTGATCGGAACCGTTTTTAATGGTAACGTCAAGGGAAATCAGATAGGTTTCAGGTGAAAATAAATATGTTTTTTCAACGACAACCCCTTTGGGAGATGTCCATGAAAAAGAGATCTCTTTGGCTTTATTCTTGATATCTACAGAATCCTTCTCAAGGTTAACTGAAAAAATCGCATCATTGATTCCCTGAAGGCTATTACCGGCAAATCCAATCTGTACTGTTCCTTGGGACAAATCAGGATTTATCATGTCAAGTAATGGGGAATCGGGATCAATGGTTTTTCGGTATTTGTTGAGGACAAAACTTTTAAATACAGCTCCTTTTTCTGAAATCTTTACTGTGTAAAAGGGTAAATTAACGGTTATCGTTCGTGAAGGTTTAATCGACTCTGAAGCAATTTCTTTTAAAGGCGGTGTTGTTTTTAAGGGGGTTGTTTCTTTTAGTGTCTTTTGTTTTTCTGTTATCCCTGATGTTTTATTTGACTGTTGTTCCGCTTGAATGGCTTCTTGGGAAAGTTTTTCCTTTTGTTTATCAACAAATAAAAAATTCCAGCCGATAAAGACAAGCAAAGACAGTCCTATTGCAATAAATAATCGCGCGTGTTCCATTATCCTCTATCCTCTCCAAAGTTCAATGCAATACTAAAAAATTTTGTTCAGATTAATTGAATCATCGGTATTTTCGGGTTCAGAGAAGCAAAATCTATGTAGGATTGTGCAAAGGCGGGCAAATATATTTCCCTCCTGAATCGGCATCCTTTATTTCGAACCTGTCCCTTAGTGGTATCATTTACACTGCTTTATGGGACAGGATCGATTCCTCCCGGATGAAAGGGATGACACCTAAAAATTCTTTTCAAAGCAAGGAGAAATCCCTTAAGAAGTCCATAACGCAAAATAGACTGATAGGCATACTCAGAACAGGTTGGATAAAAACGGCATGCAGGAGCCAGTATTGGAGACAATATGAATTGATATGCTCTTATGAAAATCAGAGCCGGTATCATAAATATTCTATTAATGCTCTAAGCTCCTGGAAATATTTTTAAAACGTCTTTCAGGGATAGAAAGGCCTGCTCCGATGATAGCTCAGCGGCCCTCTTTTTAGCGATAATATTGATATCCCAATGACCTGTAATAACGTGCCTGTTTAGCCGAAAATATTCGCGAGAAAATCTTTTAATCCTGTTTCTTGTAGGGGCATTTCCTACTTTTCTCACTACAGTGACACCAAGGCGGGTTCTTTTAAATCGACCTGGAGAGAATATTGCAATAAAATGCCTATTTTGTGTTTTCTTCCCCAAAACAGACAATTTAAGAAATTCGGAGCGTTTTAATATTCTGTCCGCCTTGGTAAAACAAAAGCGCAAAAGAGACTCCTCTGTTTAACCCTTTATTATTTATTAATTTATTTTGTCGAGCAACACTTTTCACACCGTCAAACGGGCTCTGCCTTTTGCTCTGCGCCTGTTGATAATCCTTCTGCCTTGCTTTGTCGACATTCTTTTCAGAAACCCGTGTGTTCTTGCCCGCTTAATTCTGCTTGGTTGATATGTTCGTTTCATAACCTAAAATCCTTATTCAGACACCAAAGTGTTTTTTCCACGCCTTGAAAAAAAGTGTTATTTATGAATTAAACCAAGATTGTAAATCACAAGATAACCAAGTTGTCAAGCTTCAAACTTAACCAAAAATTCAAAATAATATATTATACTTTTTTCAAACGTCAAATAGAATACTCAACCCCCTTTTATTCCTTGATAATTTCAAAAATATTAAACTCTTCCATATGAAGCTTGGCGTCCGGGTATATGACAATTTGCCTCCCGATAACTCGCTCAACAGCAACGATAATATGGCTTTCCTCACCATAAAGAAGTTCGGCAATTTCAGGGTTTACTCTCAGGCTGACCTTGACCCCTATCATGTCTCGTGATTCACGAAGAATTTCCCTATAGATATTGTAACATATTGTCTGTTTGGAGATAAGATATCCTTCTCCGTCACAATAAAAGCAAGGCTCGCACAGTATCCTTGTCAACGGTTTTCGAATCCGCTTTCGGGTCATTTGTATCAACCCCAACTCTGATATGGGTAGTACGTGGGTTTTACTTCTATCTTTTTTAAGCGCCTCCGTTAGAACATTAAAGACTTTTTCCTGATTCGACTTTTTTTCCATATCTATAAAATCAATAATAATGATTCCCCCGATATCCCGAAGACGGATTTGATAGGCGATTTCTTTAACAGCTTCAAGGTTGGTTTTTAGAATCGTTTCCTCCAGATTATATTTACCGACATATCGTCCTGTGTTTACATCGATGGCCACCAGTGCCTCTGTAAGTTCGATCACGACATATCCGCCGGACTTCAGCCACACCTTCTTTTTTAATGCGCGTGAAATATCCGCTTCTAAATTAAATGAATCAAAAATCGGCTCCAAGCCTTCATAAAACTCCACTGAATCCTTAAGGCTCGGCATGAATTCATCAAGAAATTTTAAAATAGATTCATACCCCAAACGAGAATCTATGATCAGTTTTTCAGCTTCATGCAACAAAAGATCCCGAACAGCACGAAGACTAACGGCCACCTCCTTATGTAAAAGATACGGCGCCGGAGCTGTTTGATATTTCTGTTGAATACTCTCCCACAAATTATTAAGAAACCCCATCTCATATTTAAGCTTCTCTTCCTGGACACCTTCTGCTGCAGTTCGAACAATATATCCGAAATTATTCTCACGGATAGATTCAACAGTCGCCTTTAAACGATTCCGCTCTGTATCATCTTCTATTCGCCTGGATATCCCGATATGCTCTGATGCCGGCAAAAGCACAAGAAATCGGCCGGGAAGGGAAATGTGCGTTGTCAGCCTCGCTCCTTTTGAGCCCATAGGAGCTTTGGCGGCTTGAACCATCATTTCTTGTCCTTCAGTGATAAGTTCTTCAATGTGCCTATCACGACGAACCGAGGAAATATAAGAATTATAAGAAACGCCTTCTTCTGTACTGCTATTGTTATTCAAGAAATCTTCAATAGGGCTATAATTTCCACCAACGACATCGCTCACATAGATAAAAGCAGCCTGCTTTAGCCCTATATCTACAAAAGCAGCCTGCATGCCCGGAAGAACCCGCTGTACCTTTCCCTTGTAAATATTTCCGGCAATATCTGAAGCATCTCCCCGTTCTATGAAAAGTTCAGCAATGTTTCCATCCTCTAGAAGCGCCACTCTGGTTTCATGATCAGCAACATTGATGACAATTTTTTTATACATGTTTTTTCCTGATTTTTAAATTATAGTTTAACAACCGCTGTCTGTTTTATCTCTACCTTGGATAACCCGAAAATCTTTTCAAGAACCTCAAAAGGTCTCACCGTTTGCCCCGGTTTCGATCCGAGGGCCATCCTCAGCTGATTGGGTGCGAGTAATGTCAGAGTTATCACCACCTCTTTTAAGTTTATCTTTTTGGTTTTCCCTTTTCGATTGAACCGCGTAACTATGAATTCTGACATCTTGTTAAAATGCTTCATTTTTTCTTCATCAAAAAAACCGTTTTGGGAGGTTACCCTATAAATAACCGGCTCAAATGTATTATTCGAAGGCTTTGTCGGGGCAAGATGACAGCTAAGAATACGCAATCCTTTTGGAAGATGACAGTTTAATCCGTTTATGATGGTTTGCGGTTTTACATTGCCATGTACGGATAAATAAAATATTTCATTCAAACTCTCTAAGCCGATGGGTAGCGCATCTTCAAAGGATATCAACTGTTTCGGATGAAACCCTTCTGAATATTTAACAGGTATGCCGGCACGTCGGATCGCACGAAAAAAAATTTTAACCATTTCAAGATGCCCAAAATATTTTGCCTGATCCAGCTTAGAAAATGATATCTTTAATTTTTTATAACCGTTGGGTTTATGATGGTCTTGCGTAAAATTTTTGACCATATCTTCTTTACGGTCATCAAACACTTTTGGTTCAATAGCTTCAAAATCACACACCCCGCATTGGTTACAATTGCCGTTTCGACAATCGATTGTGTGCACACCTTCTGCGGCTTTATTCCACTCGCTTATTAAATAATCTTTTGACACCCTGGTATCAATATGATCCCACGGTAACGGTTCGATAGTATTTCTAACACGTGTAGTAAAAAAATCAATGTCAACGCCTTCATCTAACAAAGACGCTTCCCACGACCGATATCTAAACTTATCGCTCCAGCCGTCAAATTTACATCCTTTGTTATATGCAGCCACCAACAAACGGTTAAGACGCCGGTCTCCCCGTGCCCAAAGTCCTTCTATAATACTCACTTCGGGGTTCTGCCACTTAAATCGAACTCCTGGTATTTTTAGTTTCTTCTTTAACCAGGTAATTTTATGTTTCGATTCCTCCAATGAAATTTGAGACGACCACTGAAAAGGGGTGTGAGGTTTTGGAATAAAAGTTGTTATACTGACGTTGATTTGGCCTTTTCGTCTATTTTCACGGTTAACCGTTTTGAGTCTTTTCACAAGATCGACTATCGCTTCTAAGTCGTCGTCCGTTTCGGTGGGAAGGCCGACCATAAAATAGAGCTTCACAACCTGCCACCCCAATAAAAACGCATCTTTTACCGTGTCTATGATGTCTTTTTCCGTTATATTTTTATTAATCACGTCTCGAAGCCGCTGACTTCCCGCTTCCGGTGCTATTGTAAAGCCGGTTTTTCTGACCTTTTTTACAAGATTCATCAGGTTGGGGGTTAATGTACCCGCCCTTAGAGAAGGAAGGGATATCGCAATGCGGTGATTTGCATACCTGGACATCATGTTTTCCATTAATGGTAAAATACAACTATAATCCCCTGAACTTAAGGATAAAAGTGATATGTCTTCATAACCGGTTGCAGCAACAGAGGCATCTGAAAGCGAAAGCAGCTTCTTTAAAGATCTTTCACGGACCGGTCGGTATATCATCCCGGCCTGGCAGAACCGGCATCCTCTGGTGCATCCTCTTGATATTTCGAGTCTTAAGCGATCATGAACCGGTTTACCGTATGGAATAATCGGTGTGTCGGGAAAGGGCACTTCATTAAGATCGCCAACAACCGCTTTTTTAATTATATCATAATCCGGATATCTTGGCCTAAGCGTCTGAAAACCATGGTAATCAAATTCCGGATTAAAAAACTCCGGGATATAGACACCTTCAATGTGAGACCATTGTCTCAAAAGGATTTCTTTATCGCGGCTGTTCTCTGCCTTCCATTCAAGCCAGGCCCGGCACATTTTTATGATGACTTTTTCACCGTCTCCAATTACGATGGCATCAAAAAAATCTGCCACCGGCTCCGGATTACATGTACAAGGACCACCTGCAATAACGAATGGGAATGAACTGTCCCGATGTCGCGCCAGAAAAGGAATGCCGGCCAGGTCCAATATGCTGAGTATATTCGTATAATTAAGCTCATAAAGAAGGCTAAAACCGATGATATCAAACTCGTTTAGCGGTTTTTTTGATTCCAGCGAAGCAACCGACAGCCCGGATGATCTGAGATATTCCTCCATATCGGGTGCAGGTGCAAAAACCCTTTCAGCAGCAATTTTTGGGTGGCTGTTAAGGATATGATACAGTATCTGAAGTCCGAAATGAGAGGTTCCAATCTCATATAGATCCGGAAAAGCAAGTGCAAAACATAAGTCTATCTTACTGTGATCTTTTTTAATGGTGTTGATTTCAGAACCTAAATATCGGCTGGGTTGCTCTATCAGGGGTAAGATATCTTGAATGCTTTTTATGCTCATGATATATATTTTCTCAAAAATCACACCTCTTAAATGGCCGACAGAAAACCATGGGTGAAAAATAGGTTGCACTTAATCGTATTATACGGGAGCTGAAAATGCCAGAAATAAAATTGCAAAACAATATACTTATAATTTCAGCGGTTTCCCTTCTTGTTTTGTTTAACCTGTTTTTTATTATCACACCGGCCCTCCTCAACGCTGAAAGTTTGCGCGAAAGTGCGGTTGTGAAAGCCATTCGAAAAGTCAGTCCCGCAGTGGTTAACATAAGCTCGGAGTTTGAGGTTCGCAAGCGTGTAAATCCATTTTACGGATTTGGAATGGATCCTGACTTTGAATCTTTTTTCAGAGACTTTTTCGACCCTGGTTTCGAACAAAAATATAAGCGATCCAGTCTGGGATCCGGAGTCATTATTGATGGCAAACGAGGATTTATTCTTACCAACAAACACGTGATTGTAAAAAGTTCAACCATTACCGTTGCTTTAAAAGACGGGCGTGAGTTCAAAGCACAAATTATAGGTGCAGATCCTGATTCCGATCTCGCCGTATTGCGCATTTCCCCCAAAGGCGATCTCCCGGCTATTGAAATGGGTAATTCCAACAATCTTATGATCGGTGAAACGGTGATCGCCATCGGAAATCCTTTCGGTTTCTCAAACACCGTAACAACAGGTGTTATCAGCGCCACAAATCGGAGTATAAGGGTCGACAATGCATTCTACCATGATTTTATCCAGACGGACGCTTCTATTAATCCGGGAAACAGCGGAGGACCGCTATTGAACATTTATGGTGAGCTTATCGGTATTAATACCGCCATATATGCCAAAGCCCAAGGTATCGGTTTTGCCATACCCATTAACAAAGCCAGAAGGATTGTTACAGACCTTATCAAATACGGAGAGGTTATACCGGCCTGGATAGGTGTTACCGTACAAAATTTGGATCCCGAACTGGCCCAATATCTTAAAGCAACGGCCGCCAAAGGTGTGTTGGTTAAAAAAATTGAAAAGTCTGCTCCTGCCTTTAAAGCCGGCATTCACGAGGGAGATATTATACGATCTGTTGGATCTCGAAAAATTCTTTCTCAAAACGATTTCAATACAGCGATGAGCAATATTTCAGCCGGAGAAGCCATTAATATAACCATATGGAGGGATGGCAAAACGAGAGATGTTTCTGTGAAATCTTCATCCTTTCCAATAGAGCTGGCTTTGGACCTGGCTCACAACATCCTCGGAATCACGGTAAAAAATCTTTCCAAGAAAAATCGTTCTATTTACAAGACACATACACAAGAAGGGGTTGTGATTACAGAAATTAATCGCAATTCATATCTCGCCCGTATCGGCGCCGGGCCCGGGGATGTTATTCGACAGATGGATGAATTAACGATAAAAAATGTTAATGATTTTAAAAAGGCGATTATTAAATACCGCAAAAAAAAGTCGTTGCTTATCGTATTACAACGAAAAGACCAGCTTTATAATATAACGATTAATTTGTAACTAAAGCTTCGCACCCCAATTCCGAATATTGCTAAAAATTGCTGTTCTGATATGGAGGCTTATGATGAAACGCACAAAAATCTTAAACTTACTTCAATCAAAAATCCCCATCAATCATGTTCTTATAAAGGGTTGGGTCCGAACCCGTCGTGATTCAAAAAGTTTCTCATTTATTGAAGTCAATGACGGATCCTGTCTGAAAAACATTCAGATAATTACAGACAACACCTTGAGTAATTATATTGACATTACCAGACTCTCAACCGGATCTGCCGTTGCTGTTTCCGGCAAACTTTCAGAATCAAAAGGTTCCGGGCAAAAATGGGAGGTTATAGCGGAAACGGTTAAAATTTTAAGTGTCGCCCCCGAAACCTACCCGCTTCAGAAAAAACGTCACACAGATGAATATTTAAGAACCATCGCTCATTTAAGACCTCGAACAAATAAATACGGCGCCACATTTCGAATCCGATCAGAGTTATCATACGCTATTCATAAATTTTTTAGAGACAAAGGGTTTAAATATATCCATTCACCCGTCATTACCGGCTCAGATTGTGAAGGGGCGGGGGAGTTGTTTCGCGTAACAACACTGGCTCTGGATAATTTGCCCTTTATAGACAATAAAACAGACTATACCAAAGATTTTTTTGGCAAAGAGGCAAACCTAACCGTATCCGGACAGTTGTCCGCAGAAATGTTTGCCCTTGCCCTTGGAGATGTTTATACCTTCGGCCCAACATTTCGAGCTGAAAACTCCCAAACCAGCAGACATGTTGCAGAATTTTGGATGGTTGAACCAGAGATGGCGTTCTGTGATCTTAAAGGAAATATGGATCTTGCTGAAGAAATGATAAAATTTTTAATAAGATTTGTTCTTGAGGAATGTAACGATGACATTGAACTCTTTGCGAAATATGTGGATAAAACCTTGATAAAAACCCTGGACAATGTAGCGTCATCCGATTTTAAACGTCTTTCCTACACCTCGGCCGTAGACATATTAAAAAGATCTGAAAAAAAATTTAAATATGACATCGATTTTGGAAAAGACCTTCAAACTGAACACGAACGCTATTTAACAGAACAATACTTTAAAAAACCTTTAATTGTCTATGACTACCCCAAAACCATAAAACCGTTTTATATGCGTTTAAACGATGATCATCAAACGGTAGCAGCTATGGACGTTCTTGTTCCTCGAATTGGAGAAATTATTGGTGGAAGCCAGCGCGAAGAACGCCTTGAGGTGCTTGAAAACAGGATGGATGAAATGGATATGCCGAAAGAGAATTACTGGTGGTATTTGGATTCAAGGCGTTTTGGATCTGTTGAACACAGTGGCTTTGGTCTTGGATTCGAACGGCTGCTTATGTTGATAACCGGTATCAGCAACATCCGGGATGTTATTCCCTTTCCAAGAACGCCCAACAGTATAGAATTTTAACAATTCCTTTATACCTATGCTTTCATACATCTCAGCTTCGCCAGTTCTTCTGCATAGCCATAAAGGTGAAGCCCCTTGCTTTCAACAATCATTTCACCGTCTTTTACGCCAATCACGCCGGCCATATATTCTTTGAGATTTTGAATTCCAGCCAGGTTCGCCGGCATTCCTCCCCAAAGATCCCAGGAGCGAAAATATACAATGAAATGAAGCGCGCCATCCTGAATTCTTGTGTCTATGGCGCGTAAACACGGCGGGTCTAATAGGGTTAAATCGGAAGGATGTGCCACTTGAAGCACCATCTGGTTGTTTCTGCTCCCGAATTTTTTATACGTTTGAATGATCCATTCGATTTGATTCAAATAAAGTTTGCCATCCTCCTCAAAAACAGCCTTTCCGTCCACGTCTCTTTTGTCAATAATCTCCGTGTTCTCTTCTTCCCACCATTTAAATTTTTCCTCTGTGATGGGCGCCCGGGTTAATCTCTCTCCATATGTATAGGATTCACCCGGTTCTTTTTGTCCGGTCATGATATATTCGATGTACGACCTTTCATAACCCTCCCCGCCGTATATATAAGCTTCTTCCACCGGGTTGGGTATACCACAGGATGGAGGTATGTCGGGTAAAAGCGGTTGGGTACCCGGGTATTTTATGTGTCCGGTAAAAAAATCATATTCGAGCCTCGTCTGCCCTGCATAACTTCCGCGATCTATTTTAAATTTTCTGCCATGATCAAGTATATCATGAACAGCTTGAAACCAAAGGTCCGGTAAATCTCTTGCTTGAATCTTATGAATGTACATTTTTAATCCTGTTCCTAAAACCAGACACCTTTATATGTCCAACATGGTGACTTCAAGGGCATTGTTGTTGATATCTCTTCGGGGCTCTACCTGCTCTCCCATGAGAACGGTAAAAATTTCATCGGTTTCAACGGCGTCCTCAACCTTTACTTGTAACAGTGTCCTTTTGTCCGGATTCATTGTGGTTTCCCACAGTTGGACGGGATTCATCTCTCCAAGACCTTTATATCTTTGAATGCCGAGCCCCTTTTTTCCTTCATTAATAAAATAGGAAAGTAATTGCTCTTTATCATCAATCCGTAAAGCGTCTTTATCATCTTCTTTATTTATAATAAAAAACGGCGGTTTGTCATATTTTAAAATGTTTTTGCTTAACATCAGGCTTTTTTGAAAATCGTTTGAATAAATAAGGTTTCTGCTGATCTTTAAGGGTTTAATCTTTTTCGACAAATCGACAACCCTTAGTTCTTTTTGTTTATCAAAATACGGCGCAACTGTCATTTCATAAATATTTCTTTCATCATTCCATATAATTTCGCTGACATGATAATCACTTTTATTCAGCGTGTTTTTAAGTTGCAACATTTTCTGTTCGTCTTGTAGAAAATCTTTCTTTTCAACCCCTTCTTTAAAGAGTGTTTCAACTATATCACTAATAATTCCTTTTTCTTTAAATCTCGACATGGTGGTATAATATTCAGATAAATTTGCCATAAAAATATAAAGATTGTGTTCCGACAAAATCTCTTCGCTTTCTCCAAATTTAACATTTTTCTTATTACACGTCCTTTTTAAGATATTATCATTCAGCTCTTTTTCATTTTTTAGATAAATCTCTTTCTTTCCTCTCCCAATTTTAAATAAAGGGGGTTGGGCAATGTACAGGTAGCCATTATCTATCATCTCAGGCATATGCCTGTAAAAAAACGTCAAAAGAAGTGTTCTTATGTGAGATCCATCAACATCAGCATCTGTCATGATAATTATTTTATGATACCTTATTTTTTCGATGTTATATTCTTCCAGACCGACACCGGTTCCAAGGGCGGTAATTATATTTTTAATCTCTTCGCTTCGTAAAATTTTATCAAATCGAGCTTTCTCAACATTTAAGATTTTTCCTTTTAAAGGCAAAATAGCTTGAAATTTCCTATCACGCCCCTGTTTTGCACTGCCTCCGGCAGAGTCGCCCTCAACAAGAAAAAGCTCTCTTTCTGCCGGATCCGAAACCTGGCAATCGGCAAGCTTGCCCGGAAGTGTTGAATCGACAAGAGCCCCCTGTTTTCTAGCGAGGTCTCTGGCTCGTTTGGCTGCGTCTCTAGCCCGCGAAGCATCAACAGCCTTAGCAATTATTTTTCTGGCTATGGATGGATTTTCCTCTAAAAATATACTCAACTTCTCGTTGACTATAGATTCTACAAGCCCTTTTACTTCACTGTTGCCGAGTTTTGTTTTTGTTTGACCTTCAAACTGTGGGGATTTTATTCGAAGGCTGATCACAGCTGTTAAACCTTCCCTAATATCGTCTCCACTGATTTTGGCTTTTAGATTTTTGGGAAGGTTTCCATTTGTTAAATATTGATTCATGGTACGTGTTAATCCCGCCTTGAAGCCGATAAGATGAAATCCCCCTTCAATCGTATTGATATTGTTTGCAAAAGAAAATATTTTTTCCTTGAACGTATTATTATATTGAATGGCAACTTCTATTTGAACGTCGTTTTTTATGCCCTCCATAAATATTGGATTGTGAAGCGGTATATTTATTTTATTAAGATATTCCACAAACGACACTATACCGCCCTTATAACAAAACTCATCTTTTTTGTCTGAGCGTTCATCTTCTATAGTTAATCTGACCCCTTTGTTTAGAAAAGCGAGTTCTCTTAACCTTCGAATCAGAATCTCATAATTAAAGTTGTCCGTTTCTAAAATTTCGGTATCAGGAACAAAATGTATTTTTGTTCCACTTTTTTTTGTTTTACCGATAACATTCAGTTCACTGACTTTTTCACCCTTTTCAAAAGTCTGATAGTAAATTTTGTTGTCGGAATAAATTTCGACTTCCATTAATTTTGAAAGCGCATTTACCACCGAAACACCCACACCGTGAAGTCCACCAGAAACTTTATATGAGTGATTATCAAATTTACCGCCTGAATGAAGTTTTGTCATAACAACTTCAACTGCAGGCATATTCTCTGATTTTTGGATACCTACAGGTATTCCCCTTCCATTATCTTCAACACTGACACTGTTATCCGTATGAATGATAACCTTTATCAA
>RCNB010001353.1_pt1 | contig 15462 bp, 10 predicted proteins | sample 2041321 | NCBI WGS metagenome assembly RCNB01 (sample SAMN09708232, study PRJNA481090) | Marine sediment metagenome, whole genome shotgun sequencing project. | reverse complement strand
AACCGCGGGTCGCGCATACATTGAATCTGCAAACAAAAATTGAAGAATGGCGTAGTCAGGATACTGCAGCTGCAATAGCTGCGGTCAACCAGCACCTGCCTTTCTGGGTAAGCGCTCTGGCCGTCATCATGATTGCCTGGTATCTGGTACAGATTGTCTGGGCACTGGTTCCGGAGCCCGCACCTGCTGCCCCGCTTGCACAGCGCCCTAGCTCTGCCGCAGAGCCTGCTGCCCGCAGCAATGCTCATGTCGCTATCGTCGACTCACATATTTTTGGTGAGAGCTCCGCCGATGACACGCAGGCCGTAACACAAAGCACGGCCAATGCCCCCGAAACCAAGCTGAACCTCGAACTGCATGGCGCAATCATGTCGAGCGATCCGGACCAGGCACATGCCATCATTAGCGAGCAAAGTAAGAACAGCAACGTCTACTTCATCGGTGATGCCATACCCGGCGGAGCCAAGCTGCATGAGGTACAGGCAACACTCGTTATCCTGAGTCGCGGTGGCGTTTTAGAAACACTGCGCCTGCCCGAGGTCGCCAAAGGTGGCATTGTAAATTCTCAGACACGCTCAACGACGCGACGGCGCACCTTCATTCCTGCACGCACCGCTCGCAATCTCGCAGAAGATGGTGAGAACATTACGAACAAATTCACCGACATCGTTAGACCACAACCCTATATGCCAGATGGCAAACTTAAGGGCTATCGCATATACCCCGGCCGCGACCGCAAAGGGTTTGCTGCCTTAGGGCTGCGCCCTGGTGATCTGGTAACAGATATTAATGGTGTTGCATTAAACAACATGGCCGATGGCATGAGCCTATTCCAGAGCTTGGGAGACGCGAGTCAGGTCACTGTTACACTGGAACGTAACGGGCAACCTCAGGTCGTATCTATCGACACCAGTCTTGTAATGAACAAGGACGACACCCAAAGATGATTTCGGTCTCATATAAACTTCGCAAGCAGATACTCGTACCGGTCGTGATGCTCTTCTGGCTGGGTTTAAGTGCTTTCAATACGGCACTCGCTCAGGCGACGATCACGCCGAACTATAAAGACGCCGACATTCAGCAAATTATTGAAGCGGTCAGTGAAGTGACCGGCAGAAACTTTGTCATTGACCCGCGTGTTAAAGCACAAGTCACAATGCTCTCATCAACACCGATGAGCTCTGAGGCTTTTTACGAGGCGTTTCTATCTATATTGCAGGTCTACGGTTATGTCGCGGTTCCTTCCGGCGACATCATCAAAATTCTCCCCGATGCAAACGCCCGGCAAATGCCCGGCTGGGAAGGCACTACTGGTAGTCGTGCAGACGATATCGTGACGCGTGTTGTCATTGTGAACAATGTATCAGCCGCACAGCTGGTGCCTATCCTGCGTCCACTCATCCCGCAGTACGGACATCTGGCAGCACACCCTGCATCTAACATGCTTATTATTTCCGATCGCTCCGCCAACGTCGAACGCCTTATCAGCATCATCCGACGCATCGATCAGGCGGGTGACGACGAGTTTGAAGTAATCCGTTTGACCCACGCATCATCTTCCGACACTGTGCGGGTAGTAACCGCCTTGCAACAGAGTGGCACTGCCGATGGCGGTGCACGAAAAACCACTATAGTTGCCGATGACCGCACCAACAGCATTTTGATTAGTGGTGATCGTGCAGCACGCCTGCGCTTACGCGCGCTGATTACACATCTCGACACACCACTAGAAGATGGCGGCGACACACGAGTACGTTACCTCCGCTATGCCAATGCAGCTGACCTCGCAGGCAAGCTAGAAACCCAATACAGCTCAAGCGCAACCGCCGACGGTAACGGTGGCACACAATCTGGCATCGTAATCTGGGCTGATGAAGAAACCAACGCCCTCATCGTTACCGCACCACCCAAAGTTATGCGCTCAATGATGACTGTTGTCGACAAGATAGATATTCGTCGTGCTCAGGTGCTGGTCGAAGCGATCGTAGTTGAAGTGCTGGCAGACAATGCTGCAAGCCTTGGTATTACTTGGGCGGCCTACGATGAAGGTATTGCCGTGGGTGCTACCGACTTTTCACAAATTGGTCCCGGCGCCGTTGGCTTGTTGGGTTCAGCACTTGGTGATGATCCTACCCAGGCCGTATCCGCCATCAGCGACGGCATTAATGCGGCTGTCGGCAGCGTATCCGAAACCGGTTTGAGTTTCGCAGCCGTCATTCAGGCTCTTGAGGCCGATACCAACAGCAATATTATGGCCACGCCAACACTGGTCACCTTGGACAACGAAGAAGCTGAAATTAGTGTGGGTCAGGAAGTGCCTTTCGTAACCGGTTCCTTCAGCAACACCGGTGCCGCGGGCGGTGCAGTTAGTCCTTTCCAGACGGTTGAACGACAGCAGGTTGGGCTTACCCTCAAGATCACACCACAGATTAATGAGGGCGATGCCATTCTGCTTACCATCGATCAGGAAGTATCAAGCGTGAGTGACAGCACCCAGGCTGTGGATCTCATCACCAACAATCGCACAATCACAACTTCCGTAATTGTCGATGATGGCGCAACCCTGGTACTGGGCGGTTTGATACGTGACGAGATGCGTGAAAAAGAACAACGGGTCCCCATTCTCGGCAGCATACCGCTGCTAGGTGCGCTGTTCCGCGGTAAAGAAGCACAGTTGGTAAAAACCAATCTAATGATATTCATCAAACCGACAATTTTACGAGACAGCACACAGGCAGCGATAGCTACCAACGCAAAATACACCCTCATTCGTGATGCCCAGATCAAAGCTCAGGGACAGGAAAGGTTTAATTTGGGCGACCGGCCAACCCTTCCTGAACTTGAATCACCGCGAGACAGTCAGACCATTGATCTGCGTAACAACACGCCGACAACCTCGGCAGTTGGCAACTAAGTTGGCCATTGAACCCGAAACAGATACACCGGTTTTGATCGATACACCATTGCTATCGGCAACCCCCGATGTGCCGGACATCGATATCATTGCCAGCGGCGATGAACCGGGCCCTCTGCTGCCCTTCGCGTTTGCCAAACGCCATGGCCTGCTTGCGCAGCGCCTGAAAGACGGCACGATCAGAACGCTGGTTCGCCCTACCGCCGACCCAGTTAGCCTGACAGAGGCACGACGTGCGATCGGCATGGCACTGCACACAGAAGTCACAACCGCGGATAATTTCGAACAGGCACTTCAACAAGCCTACGAAGATAACTCAGACTCAACCATGCAAATGGTCGAAGGTTTTGATGACGAGTCTGACCTACTGCGGGTTGCTCAGGAATTGCCCGAGCCGTCCGATCTACTGGAAAGTGATGATGATGCACCCATCATTCGACTGATCAATGCGGTACTGACATCAGCGATTAAAGAAAACGCATCCGATATTCATGTAGAGCCTTTTGAAAACCGACTCGTCATTCGCTTCCGGGTCGATGGTGTTCTGAAAGAAGTTTTGCAATCGCGACGTGCGGTTGCCCCACTGGTCGTGTCACGTATCAAAGTGATGTCGGCGCTCGACATTGCTGAAAAGCGTCTGCCGCAAGACGGGCGTATTTCACTGCGGATTGCCGGACGTGCAGTTGACGTGCGTGTCTCGACTATTCCTTCCGGACATGGCGAACGTGTTGTACTGCGTTTACTCGACAAACAAGCCGGACGGCTGAATCTTGATTCACTGGGCATGGAAGCCGGCGCCCGTGAAGTCATGACAGACCTCATTCATCGGCCGCACGGCATTATTCTGGTTACCGGCCCGACAGGTTCCGGTAAAACCACTTCCCTGTACGCAGGGCTTGAACAAATCAATAACAACACCCGTAACATCCTTACGGTTGAAGATCCGATTGAGTACTACCTGGATGGCATCGGTCAGACGCAGGTAAATACCAAAGTTAGTATGACCTTTGCGAAGGGCCTACGTGCCATTCTGCGGCAGGATCCTGACGTGGTGATGGTTGGTGAGATTCGTGATGTTGAGACCGCGGAGATCTCAATCCAGGCGAGTTTAACGGGTCATCTGGTGCTCTCCACCTTACATACCAACACCGCTGTTGGCGCAGTCACCCGCCTCCGGGATATGGGCGTTGAGCCATTTCTCCTCTCATCCAGCCTAATTGGCGTGGTTGCACAACGCTTGGTACGTGTACTCGACCCTGAAACACGCGTTGCCTATACAGCAAGTGAATTTGAATGTGCCGGACTCGGACTCGATCCGGCGAATCCACCTACCCTATATCGACCCAACGAGGAAGCACTCAGAAATGGCAGTGGCTTCCATGGGCGTACTGGTGTCTACGAAGTAATTGAGGTCGACGACAACCTGCGCACCATGATTCATGATGGCGCGGGTGAACATGAACTCGAAAAATATGCCCGCACCAAGAGCAAGGGTATTCGTGAAGATGGTTTACGCAAAGTGCTGGATGGCACCACAACACTCGAAGAAGTGTTGCGGGTAACCCGCAGTTGATAACTCCGATATGAGTCACCGGACACGTTAATGGGTGCATTTGAATACACAGCTGTAGATGCCGCAGGCAAAGAACGCAAAGGCGTTCTGGAAGGCGAAACCGCACGTCAGGTGCGACAGTTGCTGCGCGAGAAAAGCCTGTTTCCTGTTGAAGTTGCAGAAGTAAAAGAGAAGAAAGAAACAGGTGGCTTCAACATCTCCTTTGGCGGCGGTATATCCGCCAGCGATCTCGCCATGTTTACCCGGCAACTGGCCACTTTGGTCAATGCAGCCATGCCGCTTGAGACAGGCCTTAAAGCTGTTGCAGAACAAACTGAACAACCCAAAATACAAAGCATTGTGCTCAGTGTGCGCTCCCGGGTTATGGAGGGTCACACCTTTGCTGATGGCCTAAAAGATTTCCCGAAGGCCTTCCCCGAGCTATACATAGCAACGGTTGCCGCCGGTGAACAATCCGGGCATCTGGACACCGTATTAGAACGACTTGCCGACTACACGGAAGCGCGTCAGGAGCTTAAGCAGAAGATTCAGCAGGCCATGATATATCCGGTGGTACTGACTGTTTTGGCGATTTCAATCGTAAGTCTGATGCTGGTATACGTGGTGCCAAAAGTTGTTGGTGTGTTTGCCGATACCGGACGCGAATTACCAGGGACAACGCGGTTCCTTATTGCTAGCAGTGAGTTTTTACAAAGCTACGGTTTGCTTCTTGTCGTCGTTCTGATTGCGGCGGGCTTCGGCTTTAACCGACTTCTGAAGAATCCCGGTCCGCGAATGGCCTTCGATAAATTTTTACTGAAGATACCTTTAGTGAACAAACTCGTGCGTGGTTTTAACACCGCCCGCTTCACGCGCACTTTTAGCATTCTCACCGGCGCCGGCGTTCCTGTACTCGACTGCCTGCGTATCGCCAGTGAAGTGGTTGCCAGCATGCCGATGAAACTAGCGGTTGAAGAAGCCTCACATCGAATACGTGAAGGCGCTGCTATCGGCGAATCACTTGGTAAGAGCGGCTACTTCCCGCCTATCTGTGTGCATCTTATTTCGAGTGGTGAATCAAGTGGCCAGCTTGAAAATATGCTGGGCCGTGCAGCACAAAATCAGGAACGGGAAATGGACGGCCTGATTGCTACAATGCTCGGCATACTCGAGCCCGCCGTCATCGTCGGCATGGGCGTTGTGGTCACCTTTATCGTGCTATCTATTCTGATGCCGATCTTCCAGCTGAACGAACTGGTCGGTTAGAAAAAATTTAACCACCTGAAAAATAAGATAAAAACCTTATCTTATAAGCGTGCTAAGCCATCCCCTATCTCACCGTAATACTCCACCATTCCACATAATTCGATTGCTGTTTATGTGACATAAGTCACGGTTACATAGCAGCAAAATACAGGAGACTTCACCCATGGCTTGATGGAAGCCACTGATGTTTTAGATACCGCATAGTGCGTATTGTAGGAGAGAAATAATGAGCATGTTTTCATCCGACGAACGAGACGAAGTCGTGGAAGATTTTGAAACGGATGAGCCCGTTGTGAGCCAAACAGACAACGTTGGCGAAAGCTCTGTTGAAATTGACGTTGTAGGACTTATCGCCGAGCTTGAATCTGAAAAAGCAAAAGGCGTTGATAGCGATGGTCAATTACGCCAACGTCTTGATGAGATCCTCGAAAGCAAGCGTCACGTGCACGACCTGGATGATTTCGAAGATTACGAACTCGAAGAAGACTAAGCAGGCAATCCGTTCATAGCGAATTAGGTCGTTAATGAAAATCGCGGCTTACAGTGGTTAAGCCGCCCAGCAATGATGTGTAGTCATCAATCTGTGTTGCAATAAGATGCAGCACCCCATCCTGCTTCTGCAACTTTCCGGTTACTGCCATCAAACGTGAGCGTAGTAAAACCTGGCGCCGCGCCTCGGCAAGCTGCTCCCAAATGATTAAATTTAAATAGCCCGTATCATCTTCCAAAGTAACAAACGTTACGTTATTCGCGGTACCCGGCCGCTGCCGGGTAATAACCAGACCTGCTGAACGCACTACAGCCGCATCCGGTAGCTGACTCAGCTCGGCTATTGGGATCACCTCATGTTTATTCAATGCTGAACGAAGCACAGCCAACGGGTGGCGCCGCAAACTCAAACCCATACTCTGGTAATCAGCCACAATATTCAGCCCCTCAGAGGGTGCATGTAATAGCGGCACCGCCTCCTGTTGTTGCTCACTCTGCCAAAGCGGCACTGCTGGCTCTATACCACTGGCCTGCCAGTGCGCATGATGCCGATTGCCTGCAATAGCACTAAATGCATCTGCTGCAGCCAGCAACTCAAGATTCTTCCGGTTTGGCTGAATACGCTTATTAAAATTTGCCATATCAACAAACGGCATAGCAGCACGGACGCTCACAAGCTCTGTGGCAAAATCATCCGCAAGCCCACGCACCATACAAAAGCCCAAACGTAAGCGCGGTTGAATGCCCCGCTCCAAGGTACATTCAACATCGCTGCAATTAACATCAACGGGCAACACCTCAACCTGATGACGTTTTGCCGCCTGCACCAGCTGCGCTGGTGCATAGAACCCCATAGGCTGTGAATTAAGCAACGAACAAAAAAAGGCGGCAGGATGATGGCACTTTAACCAGGCCGAAACATACACCAACAAGGCAAAACTAGCCGCATGCGATTCAGGAAAACCATACTCACCAAAACCCTTAATTTGGTTAAACACCTGAGTAGCAAATTGTGCCGAATAGCCTCGTTCAACCATACCGCTTATCAGACGCTGTTCGAAATGATCAACTGTACCGTGGCGTCGCCAGGCCGCCATCGAGCGGCGTAAGTGATCGGCCTCACCCGCAGTAAAACCTGCAGCCACTATCGCAAGCTGCATCACCTGCTCCTGAAATATCGGCACCCCCAAAGTCCGCTCCAGAACCTCCTTAACAGCCTCGCCGGGATAGACAACAGGCTCTTTACCCGTTCTTCTACGTAAATACGGATGCACCATATCGCCCTGAATCGGGCCCGGGCGAACAATGGCAACCTCTATCACCAGATCATAGAAACAAGCCGGTTTAAGACGCGGCAACATCGCCATCTGTGCCCGTGACTCAATCTGAAACACACCGATCGTGTCACCACGACTCACCATCTCATACACCGCCGGGTCTTCCGCCGGCACGGTCGCCATTGAGAACAAACGCCCGTGGTACTGCGTTAACAAGTCAAAGCTCTTATGGAGTGCCGTCAACATACCCAAGGCGAGCACATCTATCTTGAGCAGACCCAAGGCATCCAGATCGTCTTTATCCCACTGAATAACGGTGCGGTCCGGCATCGCCGCATTCTCTATAGGAACCAAATCACTCAGTGGCTGCTCCGAAATAAGAAAGCCGCCAACATGCTGGGATAAATGCCGGGGAAAGCCCAGCAACGCATCGGCCAAACTAATCAGACGACTTAACAACGGGCTTTGCGGATCGAAACCAGCCTCCTCTAAGCGCTCCGGATTAATCTTCATGCCATCCCACCACTGCATTGCCCGGGCAAGCCGGTCTATCTGTAATGCAGAAAAACCCAATGCTTTGCCGACATCACGGATCGCGCCTCGGGGACGATAGGTAATAACAGTTGCTGTAAGTGCCGCCCGACTGCGTCCGTATTTGTTATAGATATATTGAATAACTTCTTCACGGCGGGCATTTTCAAAATCAACATCGATATCGGGTGGCTCATCGCGCTCTTTAGAAATGAAACGTTCCATCAACATCGACATCCGCGCAGGATCAACTTCGGTAATTCCCAGGCAGAAACATACGGCGGAGTTAGCTGCAGAGCCGCGCCCCTGACACAAAATATGACGACTACGTGCAAATCGAACGATGTCATACACCGTCAAGAAATAGGCTTCGTAACGCAGCTCAGAAATCAACTGCAGCTCATGCTCGATAAGCTGCCGCACCTTCGGTGTTTCACCATCAGGCCAACGCTGCCGCGCGCCTATCTCGGTCATTTCACGCAGGTATGCCGTTGCCGTAAGCCCTGCCGGCACTAACTCATGCGGGTACTGGTATTGCAGCTGCGACAAAGAAAAATCGATCTGTGCCGCAATCTCGCAACTGGCCTGCATCAACTTCTCCGGATGCAATTCGGCGATCCGCCGGCGACCACGTAGATAACGTTCACCATTAGCAAACAAATGCTCCCCTGCATTAGCAAGCGTCGTACAGTGACGCACAGCGGTTAATGTGTCCTGTAAGATCCGGCGACTGCGGCGGTGCATGTGCACCTGTCCTGTCGCCACCTGCGGCAGCCCGGCTTCTGCCGAAATTGCAGCCGCATGTTGTTCACGCTGAACATCTGTAGGCTCCAAAAACACACTGCGGGTTACCCAGACAGCTTGCCCAAACTTTTGTTTTAGCCAAAGCGCATCGGCAATATCATTGTGCAGAGCCACCGGCCACAGCAGCACACAATCATCCAATGCACTACGGTCTAGCGTCTGCCGGTCTAAATGGTAACTTCCCTTATCGGCAGCACGCCGCCCTTCGGTAATCAAAGTACAAAGCTGAGCATAGCCACGCTTATTTTTTGCCAGTAATACCAACTGCAAACCATCAGCAAGCAAAAAACTACTGCCAATAATTAACTGAATGCCACACTCACGCGCCGCCACATCGGCTCTAACGATGCCCGCTACAGAACACTCATCGGTAATGGCTAGGGCGCGGTAACCCAGCTCTGCAGCCCGCGACACTAACTCACCAGGATGCGAGGCACCGGTTAGAAAAGTAAAGTTGCTCAGACAATGCAACTCAGCATAATCAGCTGGATTACGGCGGGTTGCCATCAGCCAAATAAGCCATGGAGATACCAGCCTGCCTCATCACGAAACACCCAACAACGCTGCCCTGAACGATGCCGCCACTGAAAGTAATCACGCTGCGTATCCGCACCATCCCACCAGCCGCTTTCAATACGCTCCGGTTGTAATGGCAATGCATCGGGTGCCGACAGCAACTTAGGCTCACCAAGCAGCCAGATGGGTCGTGATATAGCGGTTCTAATAGCAGAAGCATTCACCGTCAAAGGCTCAGATCTCTTCCAGGCGTATTCAGGGCGATGATCAGCCTCTGCAGACAGGCTATACACACACTGATAACCCATGCGCTGACGTAGCATCTCGATTAAACGTAAAGCCCTGCCACCGGCAGCATGGTGCTGATTGCCTGCAGCCTCGATACGCGGGTCGGGGAAGGCATCATCTGCTGCAGATAACTGATTTTCATCCAATGAGAAAAAAGCGGTTGCGCACAACTGCACAGCATAAACCGGAGCCGTTAATTCAATACGCTCGAAACGTAATGCAATTAACTCAGCAAGCCCCTCAACCCCCGGCTGTGGATTCAGCACACCAATATCAACTTCTGTAATGCTGTTTTGTGTACCCACATCGATAACAAAAGACCGCTGCAATAAACTGATACGAAACTGTTGCACGGCTAACTGTCGTTTACGTAAAAAGTTTTCGAGTTTAGCCAGATGCTCATCCAGCACCACAGCAATCTGCTGATACGCGCTGGTCTCCATCGGCAGCTCAAGCAAAGAGTCGAAGGTCTCCTGCTCAGCACATGTCGGTCGCAAATCAGGTCTTCGACCAAAGCCCCGGTCAAGTTCCTGCAAATAGGCAACACCGAAACGCTTGGCAAAACCATCACGGGGCAATCGCACGCATTCCCCGAGTGTCTGCACACCAATACGTGAAAATTGTTTTTGCAGCGGCTCGGGCCAATTCAATGCACTAACCGGCAAGGCTCTCAGACGCGGGTCATTCATTTCATCAAGGTGCAGCTCAACCTCCGCCTGCACCAGCCAGATCGCTGCCTGAGGCGCGGGACTGCTGGACATACAAACCCTATACGCCTGAAACGCATGCCGTAACGCCGTTAACAAGGGCTGTAACCCACCGAACAATGGCAGACTGCCCTTCATCTCAAGCAGCAACGCCGATTCAGACGCGACACTCACCACCGGCGTAAAGCCCGTTGCCAGTGCGCACAACTGCTCTAACAACAATGCCTCACTGTGCTCATCCCTGTCGTACAGGCAAAGCTCCGGAGACAATGCCAAAGCGGCATTAACCGGCAAGCCCCTTGCCACGCCCTGTGCACGCGCTGCCGCATTACAACTCAACACAGAACTCATACTACCGACATGCTCTATTACAGCGACCGGAGCTTCTGCAGGCTTAAGGTTAGCCAATGCCTCAAGCGGCAAATCAGGAAATGCCAGACAAAGCCATAGACGCGGTGTGCTTTTGCGCACAGCCTTTTGCTGAATCTTTTTGATTGCGGCAACAGGCTCCGGAAACAACTCCACCTGCACCGGTCCTGATTTAGGCATGCCCCTAACAGCCATCTAAATCAAGACCCTTAGCGTACCGGGTGATGCGAAACGGTTTTTTAATACCTCAAGCTGCAAACCGGATTCGGGATGTGCAGCCACTCTAATTCGCAATGCCGCTACCGACTGTGCATTCACAAAACGCACCGGGCGGAACAGCACGACCCAGCATGAATGCTGCTCTGCTGCCAACTGCAAACGACGTAAGGCATGAATATTGACAGTTGCAGCCCAACCCAAAACCACAAAGCAGGCCGATGACTTGATCGCCTGTTCCATTGACCACAAGGCATCTTTGTCATCCGCTGCATTGACGATAAGCAACCGGGATAAATCGATTCCTGCCAGCTTCAATGCAGGCGCATAAGGAATATAAGGTGGGGCTACCCATAGCAATAAGCCTGCATTCTCAGCCTGCTTCACCAAAGCCGGCAGCAACAAACTCAGTTCGCCACAGCCATAACGCTCAACAAAAATTTCCGTTAAAGCAGCAGCAGGCCAACCGCCGCGCAACAAGCGATCCAGCGCAGGGAATCCCGTAGGGAAAAGACTTAATGCTGGTGCCTTATCCGCGCGCAAAATCTTCGGATGCCGCAACAAATCATTCAAACGCCGCTGCTTATCGGCAGCTGCTGCAACCACGTCTGATAAATTATTACTGTCTGACATCCTATTCCTGCCTGCAGAATCAACTGCAGAATTACCCCCAGAATCAATCCAAAAATCACCCTCCCAGAATCAACAAAAATCAAAATCAGGGTCGGCAAAGCAACGGCGCATCACAAAGATGGCCGGCCATGGGCTTGTACTTATTTACTGCCGGTCTACTGCCGGATGCTAAACGCTAATGGTTACGCCCGGCTTTAATGCCTTGTTTAAGGCTTGCCGGCGTGTGCCGGGGTGAATTTCTAAGAACTCACTTCTAATTCTTTGGTTAAGAAGCCCCATAGTCTAACCATGCTCCGACCAGACTTATGACCATGCTCTAACTAGTCTCTGACCCAATGTACCGGGCCAGAGCTATGGATGCGGCACACTAAACCGCGGAGCTGCTTCAACGTTGCTGTTGTCCTAATTGCCTTTCAGGCTAATTGCCAGGCTAATTCTTAGAGGCTAATTCTTAAGTGGCTGACCCTGACGTAACAAGCCTACGACCACGCCCTCAATCATCATATGTTCTTCTGCGAGATTAACTTCGATAGGTAAAAAGTCATCGTTCTCCGGCAACAAGTGAACAATGTTGCCGTTTTGCCGATAACGCTTAACCGTAACCTCGTCACCCAAACGCGCCACAATAATCTGACTGTTACGTACTTCAGGTGTGCGATGCACAGCAACCAGATCACCATCAAGAATGCCGGCATTCTTCATACTCATACCTTCAACACGTAACAGGTAATGCGGTTCCGGGTGAAATAAGTTGGGATCGACCTTCATGTAATCTTCAACATGCTCGGCAGCCAAGATCGGTTCACCTGCAGCTACCTTACCCACAAGGGGCAAGCCCTCTTCTTCATGCTCCGGCGCTATCAATTGAATGCCACGTGATGTGCCCGGCACCAACTCAATAACATTCTTACGCTGCAGTGCTCGCAAATGCTCTTCGGCTGCATTGGCTGATTTCACACCCAAACGTTTTGCGATTTCTGCACGGGTGGGCGGCATGCCCTCCAGTTCGATCGACTCACGAATAAATGCTAAAACTTCTGCTTGTCGTGGGGTCAGCTCATCCATAATGACACCTGTATAAATATCCAGCCTGTGATTATATACAGTCCCGAAGAATTGGCAAGGGCTGAAGCACGCTAATCTCAAAGATATAGGTAGCTCTCCTTATATTGATTATTGTTGATTATTGTTGATTATTAATGGGTTTTACGCGATTATTGCGGAATCGCAGCAGTACTTCGTACTGCCGATTTGTAGCTATAAACGACCTAAACTGAGGTATACACAATGAAAACAATGATCAAGGGAACTGCCCTCGCGATCGCTCTGGTACTGTCTGCAGGCTGTGCACAGAACACCGAAATGCAAACAAGTGTTGACGACCTGACTAGCCGCATTAGTGCGCTAGAATCTGATATTGCGTCTGCAAACAGTTCTGCTGCTGCCGCTCAGAGCACTGCTGATGCTGCTGCACGTGCTGCTCAACAGGGCCAGGACTGCTGCGATGCGACCAACGAAAAGATTGATCGCATGTTCGAGCAAAGCCAGAGCAAGTAATCTGGTTTAAGCAGGACAAAAAAAAGACCGCTTTTGCGGTCTTTTTTTTAAGTTAGATATAGCAAAGGCCGCTTTATGCGGCCTTTGCTTCGCTTAAATTTTAAAAAAGACAAGCCTGGATTTATGCCCTCAACCCAGTAAATAATGCGCAAATCACATTGCTTAGCACTGAAAAGAGGTCCAAAAAGAAAAACTAATCGCTTGCAACAACCGCAGGCTTTATCTTCCTACCTACCAACACTGGCAGACCGGTAGGGTTCTGGTAAGCATTTTCAATGGCATCCCAATCGATCTCTGTCGTTTGCGGATCAACCACCTGGACAAACACATCCATCACCCGGGTGAGGCTGCGGGCAAATTCATCGTCCTCGGGCTCTAAAGGCGGAAAGGCCTGAAGAAATAACTCTTCACCGATATACCCAAACTTATAGGGCTGGTTCACAATCATGACCGGCGTACCAATAGGCACCTGCGGAAACAACCATTCGATATTCTCCGGATACATACGGACACAACCGTGTGTCACCTGCATACCAACTCCCGCAGGCTTATTGGTGCCGTGAATCAAATAACCGGGGATACTCAAGCGCATTGAGAACAACCCCAAAGGGTTCTCCGGCCCGGGCGGCACCGATGAACCAAGTACATCGCCCCGCTCGGCATGCTCAGCTATAACCGATTTAGGCGGAAACCAGGTCGGGTTCCTACGCTTCTTTACGACCTTGGCCGTACCGACCGGCGTTAGCCAATCCTGACGACCGATACTTATCGGGAAGGTGCTAATTGTAGAAGGCTTGTTATCGACATCGCCAAAGTAATACAGCCGGTACTCGGCAACATTAATCACAATGCCTTTGCGCGGGGCTACTGGCAAAACATGACGGGTCGGCAACGTGACCACGGCACCCTCTTCGGGCAACCAGGCATCCATATCCGGATTAGCAAGACGCATCTCTTCAAAGCCCAGCCCATGAAGCCGTGCCATTGCACTAAAACTATCCTTGGCAGCTGCCGTTGTATAACCAACATCGCCAATCACCCGGCTCTCAGGGTCAGCGACTTCATACACAGCCGCCTGCAACGAAAAGGCCAGAAGAAATGCCGGCAAGGCAATAAAAAATCTCATCAGAATCACAAAGCTTTTACTTCAGAATGACCGTGAGTATCGCATAGATAATGGTGCTCACAAGGAGTATCCCGACAATGTTCAAAAAGAAGCCCGCACGTGACATCTCTGGCACGGTCACTTTGCCGCTGCCAAAGACAATGGCATTTGGTGGTGTCGCCACCGGCAACATGAAGGCACAACTTGCGGCAATTGCCGCCGGCACAATAATGAGCTCAGGCTTAATATCCAGACCAACCGCAACCGCGTAAAGCACTGGCACCAACGTCGCGGTTGTCGCAAAGTTACTGGTGAGCTCTGTCATAAAGATCACCACCGCAACAACAAATACCACGATCAACCACACCGGCAGCCCCGCCAAAGCTCCGGTCTGCGCGCCGAGAAAGGCGCTAAAACCACTACTATCCAGTGCACCCGCCAAACTCAGGCCGCCACCAAACAACAGCAACAAACCCCAGGGCAACTTGAGTGCGGTATTCCAGTCCATTAACCGTTCACCCTTGCCGGCACCGGCTGGCGTGATAAATAAAACGATTCCCGAGATAATCGCGACACCGGTATCGGTTAACCCTACCAACGGCTGCCAGTCGCCAAGAGCCCATTGATTAAGCAATGGACGAGTGATCCACGCGGCGGCTGTAAACAAAAATACAATTAAGGTGCGCTTCTCAGGAACGGTCAGTTTTGGTAACGATTCTTTCGCACTCGCCAGCAGCTCTTTCGCACCGGGGATATCGTCTGTCTGCACCGGATAAACAAAACGGGTAAGCACCAGCCAGGCGATCGGCACAAAAACAATAACCAGAGGCACGCCAATCATCATCCAACGGGCAAAGCTAATCGTCTGCCCTGTTTCATCAGCAAGAAACGACACGACAAACAGGTTGGGTGCAGTACCAATAATCGTGCCGATACCGCCGATAGATGCAGCGTAGGCAATCCCCAGCAGCAAACACAAGGTGAAGTTCTTCTGCTTGCTGCTATCAGCAGACTCCGGCAACAACGACACCACGCTCAATGCCACCGGCAACAGCATGATAGTGGTCGCCGTATTCGTGACCCACATGCTGAGTGAGGCCGAAATACCCATGAAGCAGGCAACAATCAGTTTGGGCTTAGAACCGACCATGCTCAATGTGAGCAACGCGATACGCCGATGCAGCCCCCAACGCTCCACGGCAAGCGCCACAAGAAAGCCGCCTAAAAATAGAAATACC
>RCNB010001352.1_pt1 | contig 15477 bp, 16 predicted proteins | sample 2041321 | NCBI WGS metagenome assembly RCNB01 (sample SAMN09708232, study PRJNA481090) | Marine sediment metagenome, whole genome shotgun sequencing project. | reverse complement strand
ACCGATTCCCCACAACGGCTGTCGCCCCCCTAAGAAGCGGCGGGGATAGAGGCTTAAGTAATGGCAAGATATTTAGGACCAAAATGTAAACTGTCCCGCCGCGAAGGCACGGATCTGTTTCTGAAGAGTGGCGTCAGGCCGCTCGAATCGAAGTGCAAGCTCGACGTGCCGCCAGGTGGCGCACCTCAGCGTCGTCCGCGTTTGTCGGATTACGGTTTGCAGCTTCGCGAAAAGCAGAAGCTCCGTCGCATGTATGGCGTGCTCGAAAGACAGTTTCGTAACTACTACAAACGTGCTGCTCAGTTGAAGGGCTCAACGGGTGAAAACCTGTTGCGCTTGCTCGAGGGCCGTTTGGACAACGTCGTTTACCGTATGGGATTTGCGTCAACGCGCGCCGAAGCACGGCAGCTCGTTAGTCACAAGAGCATCGAGGTCAACGGCAAAGTAGTAAACATTCCGTCTGCGCAAGTTTCGGCAGGCGATTCAATCGGTATTCGTGAAAAAGCACGCAAACAACTTCGCATTCAAAACGCGATCGAAATTGCGGGCCAGGTCGGCCTACCTGAATGGGTGGTTGTCGACACGAAAAAGATGTCGGGTGTTATGAAATCGTTACCGGATCGGCAAGACGTTCTCCCGGACATTAACGAAAACCTCGTCGTCGAGCTGTACTCCAAGTAGTCAGGAAGGAATATTCCCATGCAGGAATCTGTACATGAATTTCTGAAACCGCGCGTAGTTAAAGTAACGCCGGTTAACGATCTATTGGCCAAAGTGGTCATCGAACCTTTTGAACGTGGTTTCGGCCACACACTGGGCAATGCGCTGCGTCGTATTCTGCTTTCGTCGATGCCGGGTGCTGCAATCACCGAGGCGGAGATCGAAGGTGTGTTGCATGAGTACACGAGTATCGAAGGCGTGCAGGAAGACGTCGTCGACATCCTCTTGAATCTCAAGCAAGTCGCTGTTCGCATGCATACGCGAGACAATGCAGAGCTTAGAATTTCGAAGAAAGGCCCGGGTCCCGTAACAGGTGCGGACATTCAGCTCGACCACGATGTCGAGATCATGAATCCGGACTTGGTCATTGCTAACCTGACCAAAGCGGGTGAGCTGAACATGGTGCTTAGAGTGGAGCGCGGTCGTGGTTATCGACCGGCAACGCAGCGCCCGGTATTCGAGGAGCAGACTGGCCCGATTGGGCGCCTGCAACTCGATGCGTCGTTCAGCCCCGTGCACCGCGTCACGTACAACGTCGAAGCGGCTCGCGTTGAGCAACGTACTGACCTGGACAAGTTGATTATTGAGATCGAGACTAACGGTACGATTGATCCTGAAGAAGCTATCCGCCGCGCGGGCAGCATCCTTAAAGATCAGTTGTCTGTCTTCGTTGACCTGCAGGGTCAGGAAGATGGTGTTAATGCACAGGCCGAGAGTCAGGTTGATCCGATATTGTTGCGTCCGGTTGACGAACTCGAACTTACGGTTCGTTCGGCGAATTGCCTCAAAGCTGAGAACATCATGTACATAGGTGATCTCGTACAACGTACCGAAGTCGAGCTCCTGCGTACGCCAAACCTTGGCAAAAAGTCACTGACCGAGATCAAAGAAGTCCTCGAAGGTCACGGTCTGGGTCTGGGCATGCGTCTCGAAAACTGGCCGCCACCAAGTCTGCGTCCGGAACACGAGCTCGGCTTGCCGGCTTAAGATTACACCGGGTTCAGGGCACTTCTCTTAAAAGTGTGCTGAACCCAAGTACCTATAGGTAAAGAATAATGCGCCATAGAAAATCCGGTCGTCGACTGGGTCGTAACAGCTCACATCGCAAGGCTATGTTTAGCAATATGGCGGTGTCGATGCTGAAACACGAGACGATCAAAACGACCTTACCGAAAGCCAAAGAACTGCGCCGCGTCGTCGAGCCGCTAATTACTCTTGCCAAAGAGGATAGCGTCGCGAATCGTCGTTTGGCGTTCAGTCGCCTGCGCGATAAAGAAGCGGTTGGCAAGTTGTTCTCTGAGCTTGGTCCACGTTTTAAGGATCGGCCAGGAGGCTACCTGCGGATTCTCAAGACGGGACCACGTCCGGGCGATGCAGCACCAATGGCAATCATAATGATGACTGACCAGGCGCCAGAAGCTGAGGCAGCAGAGGCGTAACCTTTGACACGTCGCTCTCGCAAATTCTGTACAAAAAAAACCGGGCCATGGCCCGGTTTTTTTATGTCTCTTGTGGCATAGCCTGACTTTTGGTCAGCTTGTCGATGAGACGTGAGACGTATTCGGGTGAGTGCGTGTTCTTCGCAACCAGGGTGTAGACGGTAGGTACTACCACCAGCGTCAGAACCACGGAGAACGTTACTCCGAAGAACACAACGGCGCCGATTGATTGCCGTGATAACGCGCCGGCCCCTGATGCAAGCAATAGCGGTACAGAACCAAACGCCGTACACATGCTGGTCATCAGAACAGGCCGCAGGCGCGTCTTCGCGGACTGAACAACGGCTTCTCGGTACTCCGTTCCTTTGTCCCGCAGTTGATTCGCGAATTCGACGATAAGAATACCGTTCTTGGCGGCGAGACCGATGAGCATGATTGCTCCAATCTGGCTGTAGATATTCAGTGTCGAGCCGAATATCACGAGGCCGAATAGCGCTCCGGTAATGGCAAGTGGCACCGTTGTCATGATAATGAGCGGGTGCCTGAAGCTCTCAAACTGTGCCGCAAGCACCAGATAAGCAATGACAAGCGCCAGTGCAAATGTCATGTAAATGGCGTTGCCCGTGTTCTTGAAGTCGCGTGATTCACCATCGTAGTTGAGGCGCACAACTGGTGGCAGGTTCTCCTCGACGATGGCTTCCAGGTCTTCTACTGCTTCTCCCAACGAATAGCCTTTCCCAAGCGAAGCACTGATTGAAATAGAGCGCAGGCGATCAAAGCGCCGCAGGTCAACAGGGCCGGCAATTTCTTGCAGCTGGACGAGATTGGATAACGGTATCAGCTGCCCAGAACGTTCTGATCTGACGTAGATACTTTCGAGGTCGCTTGGAGTTTGGCGTCCTTCTTCGCGACCCTGCAATATGACGCGGTACTCCTCTCCCTGGTCAATGAATGTCGTTACTACTCTGGAACCCAGAATAGTCTCCAGCGTTCGGCCAACGTTGGACAACGAGACACCAAGGGCAGCGGCTCTGTCTCGATCAATCGTCACGTCGATTTTGGGTTTACGCTCTTTGTAGTTGGATTGGATGTTGGACAGGCCTGGGAGCTTCTCAGCTTCACGAATAACGATGTCGCGCCACTCTGCCAGTTCTTCGTAGTTCGTGCCGCCAAGCACAATATTGAGTGGCCGACTGCTCTGGCCAAGGCTCCAGGAGCCCGGCGCAAATGCGAAAGCCTGGACTCCCGGCAATTGTTCGAGCTGCTGGTTCCACCCCTGCACGATATCGTTGGCCGAACGATCTCGCTTCGACCAGACCTGCAATGGCGAAAGCACCATGCCGGTATTAACGTCGCCACCTGCGCCCCAGCTTCCCGATCGGCCTAGCGCGCGCAGGGCATCACCACGCTCCACGTCCTTAAGGACGATCTGTTCAGCCCTTTTTATGTAGTCAATCGTGTAGTCGAGGCTTGCACCATCGGGCGCCGTCAACCTGATCATTGCAAAAGCACGATCTTCACGCGGCATATATTCAACCGGCAGAATATTGAGCAGGCTCAGGCTGCCCAGGAAAACAAGCAGAGTAGTTCCGATCACGAGCACGGGGCGCTTAACAACTCGCCTGATTAACCGTTCGTACAAATCTGATAGTCGTCGGAAGCGATGGTCAAGCGCTCTCGCCAGTCGCCCACGATGCAGTCGATTGTCGCCGAACAACTTCGACGTCATCATAGGTACCAATGTCAGCGCAATGAGGCTCGAAAACATGACGGCCGCGGCGAGCGAAATACCGAACTCGCCAAAGATCAATCCGATGTTTCCCGGCATGAACGACACCGGGAGAATGACCGCAACGAGAACAAGCGTAGTCGCAATGACGGCGAAACCGATCTCGCGGCTGCCATTTGTGGCCGCAAGCAAGGTCGGTTCCCCGGTCTCAATGCGGCGCACGATGTTCTCAAGTACGACAATCGCGTCGTCAACAACAAGCCCGATGGCAAGCACGAACCCAAGTAAAGTCAGCGTATTGATCGAAAAATCGAGCGCCGCCATTACGATAAAAGCCGAGATGATCGAAATCGGAATAGTAACGGCGGGGATGATTGTCGCCCTGATAGTTCCGATAAAAGCGAAGATTACGATGAGCACGAGCAGCATCGCCAGGCCGAGTGCCTTGCCAACTTCGACGAGGGAAGCGCGAATAAAAATCGCGTTGTCCATGTTGACGGATAGATCAATATCGGCAGGCAAAGATGCCTGTAACTCCTCGATGCGTTTCGTGACAGCCTGATTTACCTTTAAAAGATTCGCCTGCGCCTGCGGAATGACACCGAGGGACATGCCTGCGACACCATTGGTCGCAGAGTAGCTGCGAATATTTTCGGGTGCCAATTCGATGTCGGCAACTTCGCCCAGTCGCATCAGGTATTTGTCATCGCCTTCGCGCAACACAAGCTGCCGAAAATCTTCGACCGATCGAAAACCAGTATCGGTGCGCAGCGTGAATTCGCGCGTACTTGATTCCAGGCGACCGGACGGAATCTGGACGTTTTCGCGGCGCAAAGCGGACTCAATGTCGGCTACGGTCAGTCCACGTGCGGCCAATCGCTTGGGATCCACCCAAATGCGCATCGCGGGTCTGCGTCGGCCCGAACCGCGTATATTTGCGACGCCATCGACCGTTGAAAGCGCATCAACGATATATCGCTCGGCATAGTCGGACACTTCCATGATGGATCGAGAGTTGCTTGAGACATTGATCCACATTGTTGTCCCGGAGTCTGAGTTCTGCTTCGAGACCTGAGGTGGATCAGCCTCATCCGGTAGTGCTCGCAATACACGTGATACGCGGTCACGCACATCGTTGGCCGCGTTATCAACATCGATATCCGAAGAAAACTCGAGGTTAATTGACGAGCGTTCATCGTAGCTCGTCGACGACATCTTGGTGATGCCGGATATCCCGGCGAGTTGATCCTCGATGATTTGTGTAACACGACGCTCGACGATATCGGAGGCGGCGCCTCGGTAGCTTGTCGAAACGGACACGATAGGGCGCTCTATCGCCGGGTACTCGCGAACCGTCATGCTGCGCACCGACATTAGCCCGATGAGGATCAGAATAAGGGAAATAACGGCCGCAAAAACCGGGCGTCGAACAGATAAATCGGATATCAGCATGCGGCTGGCCTACGTGTTGTCCGGCCGCACGTTTCCTTGCGCGGAAACGGTGCCGGGCTCCTCAACCTGCGATCCATCCCGGACTTTGTGCGTTCCTTCGGTGATGATCGCTTCACCAGCTTCAAGGCCACTGCTGATGACTACAAACCCGGGAATCCTCCGCCCGAGTTGTACGGCTCGCTTTTCGGCGACACCATCTACGACGACGTACACATATTGACGAGTTCCTTCCGGAACGATGGATTGCTCCGGTGCCAGCAACTGGTTGCCACGCTCACGTTGCAGGTCGACTGACATGAACATGCCAGGTTTGAGCGCCCCGTCACTGTTCGAAATGATGGCGCGAACCTGCACAGCGCGAGTAACCGGATCCAACCGGGTATCGATACTTGCAACGCTGCCACTAAAAATACGGTCAGGATAAACCAGACTATCAGCAGTGATCTTCATGCCCTCCGACAGAACGGTCAGAAAAGTCTCGGGCACCGAGAAATCGAGTTTGATTGTGCTCACGTCATCCAGCGTTGTGATGATCGTGGAGTTACTCACGAAACTGCCTGGGCTGACGCGCCGAAGTCCGATCCTGCCGGAAAATGGTGCGCGAATTACCGTATTGGACAGGCGAGCCTTTGCGGCTTCGACCTGTGCCTCGTCAACCTGAACCTGGGCAAGTAATTGCTCGAGGTTGGATACTGAAATCGCCTGCGTGTTGGCCAACGATTTACTGCGGCTGTACAGGCTTCGACTTTCGGACAACGATGCTTCGGCCAGCGCCAAACCGGCGACGATCTCGCTGTTCTCCAGTTCAACCAGCAGGTCACCTTTGTCAACAAGTTGACCCTCCTCGAACCTTATGCGTTCAACAAGGCTGGATACGCGTGGCTGAATTTCGATGGATTCGTTGGCGTTAGCGGTCCCAAGTGCCTGGATTTCATCGACCACCGCCTGCAGCTCGACCTTCTGCGTTACGACCTTGATTGCGCCACCCCAGGCGCCCTGTCTGCCCTTATCCGGCTGATCGTCGCAAGCCGTTAACAGGGCAATCAGGGCAAGAGTGATAACAAAGAGTATGGTCTTTCGCATGATATTCTGGGCTTCGACGTCATTTCATTTCGTAGAACCGCACAGTTTATCTTGAACGCCTCGAAAAAGGCGATTCTGGGGGAATAAGCGTTGCAATTCGTTGAAAAACGAGGGAAATGGGCAAATTCAGGTCTTGTGAGTCGTTTCACAGCTTGAGACGACGATCCGCATTAATCTGGTGTTCTTCCGATAAGGGACGAGAGCCATTAGTAACGACAAAGCCAATTTCGATCCTGACGATTGCGTCATTCTGTCGAAAGATGCCTTCGACCCCGATGCTGTCTTTCTCAATGACATCGTTGACGACGAGGTATTGCCGTACCTCAGTCTTGCTGTGGACGGTCTAACGGAAGCTCGTGATCGCAAAACCGGCAAACTGGAACTTCGACCTGAGGATATTTTCGCTGCTAACGAGTCCATTGCGCCGGATACGACCATGCCGGTAGCCACGCTCGACCCGGACGTACTTGAAGTGTACGGATGGGAGTCCTCGCTATGGAAGAAGATCAAGAGATATATCGGTTTCTAGAAGTTATCTCATAACCCCCGCCCGCCTGTCCTGCTAAACTTCGCAGATGATCTTCAAAGACAAAACCGTGATTATTACGGGCGGATCCGAGGGCGTCGGTGCCGCGACCGCACGAATGTTCGCTGATGCCGGTGCGAATCTCCTGCTCGTCGCACGTGGCAAGAAAAATCTGGATGCTATTGCCGAAGAACTTCGCGACAAGACCAAGGTCGAGATTTTCGTCATGGACGTATGCGATGCAACTGCATGCGCCGATCTTTTCAAGAAAGCACAATTCGAATTCGGCCGCGTTGACGTGCTTGTCAATAACGCGGGCTACCACAAGCGTGGTCCTGCCGAAACGGTGGATGCTGTCGATATGGGAAGAATGATCGACGTCAACCTGAAAGCACCAATCATGTTGAGCCGGCTGGCGTTACCGTATCTGAGAGATGCCGGTGGCGGTGCCATTATCAACGTCGGATCACTGGCAGGTCGTGCGCCTGTGCCGAATAGTGCTACGTATTCAGCCAGCAAGTCGGGTCTGCGTGCATTTACCTACGCCTTGTACGAGGAGCTTAGAGGTGACGGTATCAAAATAGCAGTCGTGTCGCCCGGGCCCATCGATACGGGTTTTATCATGTCAGATATCGACGACGTTTCTGACCTGACATTTTCACAACCGATTAGCACCGCAGATGAGGTTGCTCAGGCGATTCTCGACCTTTGTGGCAACGACCAGCGCGAAAAGTCACTTCCAGCGATTAGCGGTTTTTTAACCACCCTGATGTATCTGCTTCCGTGGCTAACCCCGCGCGTGCGCCCCTTTTTCGAACGCAAGGGCGCCAGAGTCAAACGCAAGCTAAAGGCGCAAGCTAGGCAATAGCAGCAAATGCATCGCGGGTCATATTCTCAGTGCCGGCAGAGGTCACTCTGACGTTGTCCTCAATGCGAACTCCACCAAATGGGCGCAACCAGTCAACGCTGTCCCAGTTGACGTGACTCTCAGCCGAGGTGCCGCGCAAATTCTCCAGCAGCATATCGATGACATACACGCCGGGTTCGATGGTAAAGACCATGTTTTCTTCGAGCGTGCGTGTAAGCCTGAGGAAGGGATGGCCGCTCGGAGGGTCAAGAAAGTTACCCGACTCATCCACCATGAAACCGCCGATGTCGTGCACCTGAATACCGAGGAGGTGACCGAGGCCATGCGGGAAGAAAGCCGACGTCACGCCAGTCGAGAGCAAGGTGTCCGCATCGCCTGTTGCGATACCCGCATCGACGAGCAAGCCGGCAATCATTCGATGCGTGTCAACATGCAGGCTGCCGTAATCAAGCCCTATGCTGATCTTCTGGATGATGTCGAGCTGCAGCCTGTCCATGCGCTCGACGAGCTCAGCGAATCTCTCGTCGTCGTATGCGTAGGTACGCGTGATGTCGGATGCATAACCGTGTACCCGCGCGCCGGCATCGATCAGGAACGACCTGTAAGTTTCGGGTGGTTTGCGTTCGAAGTCTGTGTAATGCAGTACCGAACTGTGGTTGTTCAACGCAACAATATTGCCGTACGGCAGTTCCGAGTCGGTGTGACTGACGGCTTTACAGTAGGCCTGGTGAATATCGAACTCCGACCGGCCTTCGCGGAACACCGCTTCTGCGGCAATATGGCCCGTGACGCCGCGGCGCGACGCCAGGCGCAAACACGCTAATTCATACTCAGTTTTGATGGCGCGCGCGTAGTGCAGGATATTCATCGCGCTGCTTGGGTTAATGCGATCGATACCAAATGCCAGTGCGTCGTCGTCGATGTCGCCGAGCAGGATGCACTTGTCGCGAGTCTCGGGCAGATGCTGAGCAACGTCATCGGTGTTGCTTACAATTCGAACGTCGAATTGCTCGACCCAGAAGCCGTCGGGTTCCCCCGGCACAACGTGCCAGTAGTCATGTGGCTGATAATAAATCAGCAAGGGCTTTTCGCCCGGCGTGTAGACGATGTACGAAAGTGGCAATTCCGTCAGGGGCACCCAACTAAGAAAATGCGGGTTGGCGTTGAACGGGTAGGGCATATCGTCGAGAAAGGCGTACTTCGGGTTGCCCGAAAAGATGATCGCGTGACTGGCGCCGGAGTTCTCCATCGCGTGATCATGTCGCGCGCATACAGCCTCAACGTGGCGTGAATATAGCTCGTGGAGGTCCTGGTTCAAGAGAGAGTAGTTATCAGTCATTGCATGGCATCATACCGTGTTTCAATCGCCGTACAATCTAGGCATCATGATTTGCTGGTTGCCTTCCACGCAGCCTTCGCAAGTAGAACAGCAAGGTTGATCAACGATGGCGCGATATTTTCTGGAGCATACTCTTGGCAGAATCGGAACCGGGTTATGACCGCCTGACCGGGCGAGCATTCACGTCTCGATCGGAGGTTATTGCGCCGCATGCAATGGCGGCGACCAGCCAGCCGTTAGCGACACAAATCGCTTTGGATATCCTGAAGTCCGGCGGACACGCTGTCGAAGCGGCTATCGCTGCAAATGCGGCGCTCGGATTGATGGAGCCGACGGGAAGCGGAATTGGTGGCGATCTCTTCGCTATCGTCTGGGACGCAGAAAAAAAAGAACTGGTCGGCCTGAATGCGTCCGGCCGTGCGCCAGCGTTGATGACATTGGAGTATTTCGAGAAACACGGCATTGACGCAGTGCCGCAGTATGGAGCGTTACCCGTAAGTGTGCCTGGTGCGGTCGACGGCTGGTTCAAGCTCCATGATCGTTACGGTCGATTGGCCATGCAAGAGCTGCTTGCGCCCGCCGTGATCTATGCGAGAAACGGATTTCCATTGTCGGAGCTTATCGCGAGCGAAATGCAGGATTGCGCCAGTAATCTGCGTGAATACCCAGGGTTTTCAGACACTTATTTGCCTGAAGGGCGACTGCCCAGGAAAGGAGAAATATTCCGCAACCCGCGATTGGCGAATACGCTGGAGGCGATCGCTGCAGGTGGTCGCGATGCCTTTTACAAAGGCAAAATCGCACGCCAAATCGATACGTATATGAGAGAGCAGGACGGGCTGTTGCGCTACGAAGATCTCGCCGTGCATACGTCCGAATGGGTGACGCCGGTTTCGACAAACTATCGTGGCTGGGATGTCTGTGAATTGCCGCCTAACGGACAAGGTATCGCCGCGTTGCAGATCTTGAATATTCTCGAAGGCTTCGACATCAAGTCGATGGGATTTGGCAGTGCGGAATACATTCACACGCTGGTCGAAGCAAAGAAGCTTGCCTACGAGGATCGCGCACACTTTTACGCTGATATGAATTTCAGAAACGTTCCTGTCGATGTGCTGGTCTCGAAGGGCTATGCCGACATTAGACGTGAACTATTCTCAGCCGATAAGGCAGCGTTGGCGTATCCGGCGGGTGACGCGAAACTGGAGAGTGGCGATACCGTTTACCTGACGGTCGCCGATAACGACGGCAACATGGTGTCGCTAATCCAGAGCAATTACTGCGGTATGGGCTCGGGTATGACACCAGGCGACCTCGGCTTCGTGCTGCAGAACCGGGCGAACCTGTTCTCGCTTGATAACAACCACGCCAATGTCGTTGAGCCGGGCAAGCGGCCGTTTCATACGATTATTCCGGCGTTTATCATGAAAGATGGCAGACCGTTGATCAGTTTCGGTGTCATGGGAGGTTCAATGCAGCCGCAGGGACACGCACAGATCGTCATCAATATGCTCGACTTTGGCATGAACCTGCAGGAAGCGGGCGATGCAGCACGAGTCAATCACAAGCGGTCATCCCAACCGACGGGTGAGGTGATGATGGACGGCGGTGTCGTGCACCTTGAGACCAGCATAAGCGAAAAAACGCGCAAGGCGCTCGAAGCCATGGGCCACACTCTGGGCCCGAGCGATGGCAGCTTTGGCGGCTATCAGGCGATCATGCGTGATTCGGATCAGGGCGTGTATTATGGCGCCTCGGAGGTCCGCAAGGACGGACAGGCAGCAGGCTATTAAGGGCATGACTCAGGACGTTTATCTCACCGGCATTACCACAACCGGCACGCCGCATATCGGCAACTACGTTGGCGCAATTCGACCGTGTATCGCGGCAAGCAAAGACCTGTCTGTGAAGAACTATTATTTTCTTGCTGACTTTCACGCATTGGCCAAGAACGAGGATCCGGACAAAGTCAGCCGATCGACGCTGGAGATATCTGCCGCCTGGATGGCTCTCGGCCTCGACACTGAACATGCCATTTTCTACCGGCAGTCGGACATTCCCGAAATTACCGAGCTGACCTGGGTTTTGACGAGCATGACTGCGAAAGGCCTGATGAACAGGGCGCATTCGTACAAGGCAGCCGTCGCCGCCAATGAAGAGAGCGGCAATAAAGACCCCGACAAAGGCATCACGATGGCGCTCTATAGCTATCCGATTCTAATGGCGGCCGATATTCTGATGTTCAAGGCGACCAAGGTGCCAGTCGGTCGCGACCAAAAGCAGCATGTTGAAATGGCGCGCGATATTGCGCAGCGCTTTAATCACCATTACGGCGATGTTCTGGTGCTGCCCGAGGCTGTTATCGGCGACGACACGGCTGTTCTGGCGGGTCTGGATGGTCGCAAGATGAGCAAGAGTTACAACAACACGATCCCGTTGTTTGCCGATGAGAAGCGGCTCAGGAAGCTCATCATGAAAATCAAAACAAATAGCCTCGAGCCGGGAGAGCCCAAGGACATCGAAGGCAGCACGCTCTACGATATTTTCAAGGCCTTTGCTACAGCAGATGAAACCAGCGACATCGCAAAGCGTTATGCGGACGGCATCGGCTGGGGAGAGATGAAACAGCTGCTATTCGAGTACATCAATGATCACATTAAGCCGGTGCGGAACGAGTATGAGCGCTTGATAGCAGATCCGGCTATTGTCGAGCAGGAATTAATAAAAGGCGCTGATCGCGCTCGCGAAGTTGCCGTGCCCTACATGGCGCAGATTCGCGATGCGATCGGAATTAGAAAACTAGGCTAACACCCTGGCCACAGGAGCCGCCGCGTGAGCGAATCGCGCAAGTTGCATTGGGAACACGTTTATTCAAGCAAGGATCCCACCGAAGTGTCCTGGTATCAGGGGGCATCGCAGCTGTCCCTGCAAATGATCGCGGCGACAGGCGTTGAGTCTGGTGGGGCGATTATTGATGTCGGCGGAGGCGCGTCTACGCTCGTCGATAATCTGCTCGATAGCGGCTATAGCGACGTCACCGTTCTCGACATTGCCTCTGCAGCGCTGGAGCGGTCTCGTGCTCGACTCGGCGATGCCGCAAAAAAGATCACATGGATTGAGCAGGATATCCTTCACTTTGAGCCGAACCGATCCTTCAAACTTTGGCACGATCGTGCGGTGTTCCATTTCCTTACCGAGAAGAGCCAACAGCGACACTATGCTGACCTGCTACAAAAGGCCGTCGAACCGGGTGGGCATGTGATCCTGGCTACGTTCGGTCCGGATGGTCCGGAACGTTGCAGCGGTCTGCCGGTGCAGCGCTACTCGACAGAAGAGCTGTCTGGCTTGCTCGAACCGGCCTTTGAGTTACAAGCTCAGGATCTCGAAGAGCACAAAACGCCCGGGGGGTCCGTGCAACAATTTTTGTACACCTGCTGGCAGGCCAGGCTCTGACGGCGACATTCACAGCTCACAGCGTCCCTGCTATTGTGAGTCCCTCCTGAACGATTATTGACGGAATCTCCATGGTTTCAGCACTGGAAGCACTGGATCGACTGCGCGAAGGGAATCGTCGCTTCGTCGCGAATACGCGCGGCGCCGATGCAAAGACACAGGTACGGCCGGCCGAGGTTGCCGCCGGCCAGGAACCCTTTGCCATTATTCTCGGATGCTCAGACTCGCGCGTGCCGGCAGAGATTGTATTCGACCAGGGTCTTGGAGATTTGTTTGTCATCCGCGTCGCGGGCAATATTGTTGCGCCTTCCCAGATCGGTAGTGCTGAATTTGCAGCAACGACATTTGGCACGCGCCTTGTAGTCATATTGGGCCACTCGCAGTGTGGGGCAATCCACGCGACGCTCGAGCAACTGCAAACCCCGAGCGAAGATCGTTCACCCAATCTGCGTTCGATAGTCGACTTCATCCGACCTTCAATTGAACCCTTGCTGGATCAGCGGCTCGGCCATGACACAGACGCCATAGTCCAAAAAGCGGTTCGCGCTAACGTTCGAACGTCGATGGAACAGATGCACAATGGCTCAGGCATTTTGGAAGATCTTGAACGCGACGAAGGTCTGATAATCGTCGGCGCCGAATACTCGCTGGAAACAGGTCTTGTCGATTTCTTCGACGGCATACCGGGGTCGGACAAAAAGCAATAATGGAGCGGGGACGCATGGACGAGCAGTCGTGGTTGGAACGCAGACAGCGCGTGCGAGCCGATGTCTGAGAATCAACAATTGCAGACACAGAGACTGTCTTTGCGCCGGCTGACGTTAGATGATGCTGAACTAATGCTGGCTGTATGGAACGACCCAGCCTTTATCCGCTATGTTGGTGATCGCGGTATTCGAACGCTGGACGCAGCGCGTATAGCGCTCGAGGAAGGCGCGTTGAAGCTCTATTCCGATTACGGCTACGGACCATTTCGGGTGGCGTTGATCGCTGATGACACCCCGGTTGGTGTGTGCGGCCTGTTTCGCAGGGAAGGCCTTGACGAACCGGACATCGGCTTTTCGGTCCTGCCCCGGCACTGGCGCAAGGGCTATGCGTACGAGGCGGCGAGTGCCGTAGTCCGGCACGCGGAGACGGACATACAACTGAAACGACTAACAGCAGTCGTCTCGACCGACAACACCGCATCTGTCGCACTTATCGAGAAATTGGGCCTGCAGTTTGAGAGAATGCACCGCCTTCCCGGCGATGATGATGACGTCGCCATTTACGCTATACAACTGGACAACTAGCTCGAGGGTTTGATGGAATTCTTCAAGAGCGATGGGGCACGAACAGGACTGTTCTTCGGTGCGACTTCCGGTGTCATAACGACTCTCGGGCTAATTACCGGCCTGAACGCCGGCACGCACTCAGTGACGGCAGTTTTGGGCGGTATTTTCGTCATCGCTGTCGCCGACGCCATGTCGGATGCGCTCGGCATTCACCTTGCGGAAGAAGCGAACCCGAACGCTACGACACAACATATTTGGTCGGCGACAATTTCGACGTTTCTGAACAAGTTCATTTTTGCGATAAGTTTCGCCGTGCCGCTCTTGCTGTTGCCACTGGACCAGGCCGTTATCGCATCCCTGCTGTGGGGCATGCTGGTTGTTATCGTATTGAGCTATTTCCTGGCACGTGCGCAAAAAACGTCACCCGTCATGATTGTGGCGGAGCACTTGGGCATCGCCATCCTTGTTGTCGTGCTATCCCACCTGATCGGTGAGTGGGTTAGTCGGACGTTTAACTAGACGCGGTGAGAATCTGAGAGACCCATGGCCGAAACCCCGATGCAATCGATCGTTGACTGGCGTGAGTTCCAGGAGTTCGGTGTGGTCGTGCTCAATGCGGAGCGGCCAATTCTCAGACTAAAAGGATCGTAAGCCAGAGGGGTTGATACCATGAGTGTCGAAAAGCGAATTGACTATGTTGAAATACCTGTAACCGACCTGGAAAAAACCCGCGAATTTTTCGTGGCCCTGTTTGACTGGGAATTTACAGAATACGGCCCGGACTACTTCAGTTTCGACGATGGCCGACTTACAGGCGGCATCCGTCGATCTGAAGAACCGGCGCCCGCCAGCGGTGTGCTGATCGTGTTCTTCAGCGAAGATCTCGAACGAGATTACGAGCGCGTCAAAGAGCTCGGTGCAACAATTAGCCAGGAGATATTCGCTTTTCCTGGCGGCAGACGATTTCACTTCACGGATCCGGCCGGCACGGAATTTGCGATTTGGTCCAACAACTAACAAGAGACAACAACGGAGTAAATTTCATGCACGAAGAAATCGATCATCCATGCGTGCAACACAAGCTCGCCATCATTCGTGACGTCGAAACGGGTCATAAACGTTTTCGGGAACTCGCAACTGAAATTACAAAATTCGTCTGCTATGAAGCGCTCAAACACATACGGACGAAAGAGATTGAAGTACAGACTCCGCTCGCCATGGCGAAATGCCAGAAAATTGATACAGACCTTGTCGTCGTTCCGATCTTGCGTGCTGGCGTCGGCATGCTGGAGGGCATACTGGAGCTGGTGCCGACGGCCAGGGTCGGTTTTGTCGGCCTGTATCGCGACGAAGAGACAAAGCAACCGGTCACCTACTATGAGAGGTTTCCGGCAGAGACGAAAGGGGGCACATGCATCGTTATCGATCCAATGCTCGCGACCGGCGGTTCGACAATCGCTACTATCGACTTGTTGAAGCAAGCGGGTGCGGGGAAAATTGTCGTCGTTTGTATTGTGACCTGTCGTGAAGGATTACAACTTGTCGAAGGTGCGCATCCAGACGTTCCCATTTATACGGCATCAATTGACGATCG
>RCNB010001351.1_pt1 | contig 15484 bp, 11 predicted proteins | sample 2041321 | NCBI WGS metagenome assembly RCNB01 (sample SAMN09708232, study PRJNA481090) | Marine sediment metagenome, whole genome shotgun sequencing project. | reverse complement strand
TAATCCAGATTAATGCTAAAGCGGTTGATATTCACCCGGCCCCCAATATTGGCACGAAATCCTGAAATGTTCGATTGCGTATTAAAAGGATCCGTAAAAGTGAGGGTGTCGCTTTCTGTTTCAATGACATAGGTACCCTTAATAGCATAATTAGATTCTCCTGAAACGTACCCAATTCCCCCGTAAATATTCCATATCGGGTTTTTTGTTGAAGCGGTGAGTTCAAATAATATGGTGTTCAGATAACCGGACGCCGATTGCGAATTACCAGTGACAATACCACCGGTTTGAAAATCATAGTTCAAATCCAATCTGGTATAAGCGGCAAATGCAGAAATGGCCACGGGTAATGTTTCCCATTTTTTGACGGTCTTGGTAATTTCATGCTTCAGACCAAAACCAACAACACCCACCGAGGCCTCGTCAATATTTATTTTAGGGAAATACCGAAAGTTAAATTCTGTATTGCCTGGGAGGCCAATACCTGCCTGTAATACTGCATTTGGAAGTAAATTAGTAAATAGGAGCCCAAGGCCGATAGGGGCATCAAACTCAAACTCTTCGCCATCTAAAGTTGTCACAAATGTTACGTCAGAAACTTTACTTCCTACAATGGTTGGCACCCACACTACATCGGCCCCATACAAAACGCTAAGATCGTCGAAATTGTTAGTATTTATTTCCATAGACAATCTATCCTTGGGCACGAAAGAACCATTAGATACAAGAGAAATATCTAATGCCCAAGGCTCTTTAACACGTGCCGTATTATTCCAACCGCCAGTTAACCCATACATGAGGCCTTGATTTAATGGTTCAAAGTAAACAGTGAACAACTCTTTGGCATTTTCCACTCCAAGCACCAAATAATTCATGACACCTAACTCCTGAGAATAAGCCTGTGATGAAAGAAGTAAGAAAAAAAGAAGGAGTTTTCTTCTCATAGTCAAAATAGTTAATTAAATAATTCGCAGCAAAAAGACTCACGCGTGGTCCACTTTTTTTAATTCTTCTAAAGAGATTAAGCATTCATATTAGAACCATTCAATAGCAATATTCAAATAAAATATACTCCTAACGCGCCCATTCACCAAGCTGTGGTTTCCTAAAAAAACAGTATTAAGAATTCATTCTTAAAAATAACAAATTATCAATTATACATTACCTACAAACGCGCTTTTAAGCGACTACGATTCGAATACAGCGTTTGAATGATGCTTATTCATGACTACTGTTATCATTTTCTTATCGAGTTCTAGCTGAAACCATGAATTTATGAAAGATTTGGATGATATTCAGAAAAGAAGAAATTAACAAAAAAAACCCAATACATTCGTGTTAGGCTTTTGAATGGTCGGGGTGGCAGGCCTACAAGTAAGACCGTAACACTCTATTTTCAATATTTTACCTTGCGATTTTTAATACAAATAAGCACAAGGGATGTAATTCTTTATCCTATAAATTTAGGAAAACCTATTTTATATTCAAATTCATCATTCAAAGGTCTTTTATTTTCTATTTGGTGCTAAGCTGGGATTAGATAAATGGGATTTGGATGCTCTTAATGAACCCTCTGTGCACTATTGCCAAGGTACAGCTGATTAGACACTTATTTTATTATTTCAGACATGCCTATTTGCGCCTAAATTCATTTAATCACAAATTAAAAGCAAATGCACTAGTTTCATCGAGGCTAGTTCGTGTCATTCAATAAAAAAGAAATTTTCAATCCTCTTTATTTAAATCCACAGATATTCCAAAAAATAGTGCGAGTTCATTAAGACTAGCATTTGCATTGGCCTCTCGTATTCCTTCAAGTGATTGTCTCGTTTCAGGGATAAATTCAACCGGATTTGCATAGTTGACGTAAGGATTAAAATTCTTAGAACTGCCAAAAGTATATTGTAATCCAGTAGCTAAAGTCAAACGGTTTATTTTATAAACAGGACCAATGGTAAAGTGATACTTGTCCATATGAGGTTGATTAATTTTAAACTTTTCATCAGTAAATCGAACATTGTCTCTTTTACCACTTGTAAAATCAGTTCTGAAGCCACCTAAAACCACAAATGTTGGAGATATAATATGCTTAAAACCAACACCCGCATTTGTCAAGGATCTGGCCTCATGAGCAAAGGTTAAAAAATCAACAGGACTTACAATGTTATCTAAATAGTCTCCATTACTTTCCGAATTTTTAGATACACGAATAATTTCATAAGGATCAATCTCGTGGAAATATTCTATTGTAAAAGTGAAAGAAGTTTTTCTATTTTTAGAGTAATATTGCATGCCAAGGGCAGAAGAAAAAGGCATTTTTATTCTTGTATTTAACTTCTGCCCTTCCCTTGCCTGAGAGATGTTAGCTGTAAAGGCGTCAACAGAGTTATCATAGACATTACTTCGGGTAAAGGCTTTCCTCACATAAGCCTCACCTGCTAAATTGATATTTGGGAAGGTGATATTCGCCCCAATGCTCCATCGGTCATCCTTTGATCTGAATTGCGCCCCAGCTTTAAAAACAAAGCTGAAATCAGTATATTTTAGTTCTTCATCAAAACTGGCCTCTGCAATATATTTAGCCTCTGTATTCTGCCCTACAATTACAGAATCTCTTTCCTGAGAAGCTTGAGACTTATAATCGTACTTATAATTGAGTGATTTGACCGTTAAAAATGAACTTAGGCCAATATAAAATTGATCCGTCAATTTATAAGAAGTTCCAAATCCGACCCAAGTATCATGGTATCTTCTTGAATATCTCATATTGCCAGAATACGTTTCTACCCCTTCAGTTCGCTCAATAATATCTAATTCATCAAATTCTTGCACTTTGAATTCAATCTCATCTTTTACCGGTGAAAGAATGGAAAATTCCATACCTATTCGAGGATTTTTATTGGGAAGGATAAAAGATACAAATCTTGGATGAACCTTAAATTGGCTTTTTTCACCATCTATGCCATCACCTCCTATATTTTCTATCTTAAGAATTTTTAGGGATACAATATTCGCACTCAATGAGACTGAAGGCGCGTTATCATGATCGATAAGGGCAGGGTTATAATAGATAGCACTAGGTCCGGAATTACCTCCAACAACAGCTCCGGCCATGAGGGTTGAGGGTGTATTGAAAGTCCATGACCAGTAATTATCAGATTGAGCCCTTGAAACTCCATACACTGAGCAAAAACTTAAAAGAAAAATAAGATACTTTTTATTAGCGCTGTGCATTCCTTTTTTATGAAATATTCATCTGTAACTTCAATCTAAATATATTAAATTGATTAACAAAAAAGCCAAATACTTAGCAATAAAACTCGTTTACAGCAGCAGTGTATGCTATCAAGATTCGATTTCATTTAATATACTGGCACTAAAGGTCATTTTCTGTGTTGGTTTTATGGGGTCATTTGAAAAAACATAGATTACTTTATGCTGCGCTCCACTTCTTCCTGTGGTATCAAAAGTTACATTTATTGTGGTTGATTCTCCCGATTTTAGTGTGGACTTCAAAGGTTTTGTGGCGGTGCAGCCACAACTCGCCCTAGTAAGCCTGATAATTAAATCTCTTTTGCCTGTATTGGTAATTACAAAATCAGTCATGACGGATTCTCCCTGTTTAATACTACCAAAATCATATAAAGGATTTTCAATTAATAATATAGGAGCTTGGGCCATTTCCTCAGCCGACATTGGAGGAAAGTATTCTTCCAAAAAGGCGATAATACCAATACTTTTTTCACTGCTAATCAGCTCATCCGTCTGAAACGAAATATAGTCCGATTTAAGCCCAAAAAGTTCAATTTTGCGTGGATCATAAACCACTTCAATAGTTCCTACGGCCTTAGAAGGCAGTATTTGTGGTGAAAAATTAAGTTTAATATGATCTGGGGCCGTGTACTGCTCAGAGAATCTCATTTCCTTGTCCGTAGCATTATATACCTGGAAGGAAGTTGTAGCGATCTTCTCTTTGGTAATGGTCTCGAAACTTACCGATTGATATTTTAATCTAAGGCCTCCTATTTCTATAGGGTATTCTACTTTAGGATCTCTTGCAATCGGCACTACATTGCCCTTAATTTTGAGCTTAGTTTCTTGAACACGAGCATTGGATAGTATTTTTAACGACTTGGTAAAAACACCAGGTCTTTGATTTGGGTCATAAATAGCCTTTACAAATCCTTTTTGGCCCGGCTCAATCGGTTCTTTGGTCCACTCAGGTGTGGTACATCCGCAGGAAGCCAAAATATCGTGAATCAATAGCGCAGAGGTGCCATCATTTATAAATTCAAAAGAATAGCTGGCACTCCCGTCTGATTCATTAATAATTCCAAAATCATGTTCTACTTTATCAAATTTGATAGAAGCATCATGGTCTTGGCTTATGTCATTGACCTTAGTATCTTCATTCCAAATTACTTTAAACAATGATAACAAGGAAATAACTACAATTGCTATGAGACTTACTAATAAGAGTACAAAATTTCGGTTTTTCATAATACTGGTTGTTTGTATTAAATAAAATTTAAGAGCTTAACTAGGCTAGGTTGTTTTATAAAAATCTTACCTACTTTTTAGGTTTAAAATCTAAAAAGTAGGTAAGATTATCAAGAAAAAACCCTCATCTAAGATCTCATCAAGCTCAAATTCATTGCCATTTATCGCTTGGTAAAGCAAGGGAAATCAAATGCTATTCCCTTAATCCAAGACAAGTCCATACAATAACCTTAAGCAATTTGCTACCTCGCTACTTTACGGTTTATAGATTACAAGCATTAAGGGCAAAAACTTGACATTCTGCATCAGTTGACTCATTAAGCTTCAAACAATCATTGTAGTCGTCAATACACTCATTTTTTGCCAAATCGCTAGTACTGCATAATTCGACACTACAAAAACCATTAGGATCATTGCCTTCAGCGGGGGGTGTGTCACCATCATCATCACTGCAGGAAAGAAACAGGGTGAGGCAAACTAAAGTTATTCCTCTTAACGAAACATCTAAGAACTTTTTCATAATTTGATTTGTTTTAATTTACAGTAAAGGTGTGGCTTCAAAAGGAATTAATAAACCCCTAAAAGTGGTATTAAAGTGGTATTTTGAAAATGAAATTCATGCAATTTAATGGCTATATACTTTTTCACCTTTGGTTTAAGTGTTTACACTTAATGATGAAATAGCATAGTCTTGCAACTACCAAAAAAAGGAAGACCTGAAGACAGGTTTTATTCCTATGATTTCAACATCTGTTGGAAAAACCTGAAATGCACCTTACAAAGGGGGTTATATTCAAATCGTTATTATTTCAAAATCAAAAAAGAATGGCCTCCCCTTGCTCGAAGTGAAAATAGCTATGCCTGAATGCCTCATAATTGGTTTTCTAAATCCAGCAATTGAATAAGAATTCTTGAATTATGAAAAAACGGTCAAAATGTGAATTTGTCCTATATTTCAATAGCCGAACGTATCAATCCCTTTTTTTAAGGCAAAGTAAAAAGGAACACTTTAATATCAGGGCTATACTAGGGGCATATCTTAATTGCGCCCTACAAAAAGTTAGATTAACTGGCGGGCAATACGCTTAGTCGCGCTTAGGTTTAAACTATAAAATCATCAATTTCATCTTCTGAAATTCCTGCTATTTCTGCTATTCTTGATTGATATACCACTTTTTTACCACTTTCGGGTGTGGTGGCCACCTTACTTCCTTCCTACATTTGACGTATAACTTAAACCCATCATAATCAAGTTAGAAACACCAAAATTTGAAATAATGAAAAAGTCTTTTATCCTGTTTGTCTTTTTTGTAGTAATGCTCATAATAGCTGCTCTTACAGAAAAGGCTGAAGTCATGATTTCGGAAAATAATGTTGCAGATTATGCAGCTGCAGAGAATCTCTTCACTAGTGATGATTAGAAAATAATAATAAAACTAAATAATCACTGGTACCCTGAAATTCAAGAACCGCTGCTAACAATTTTCAAAAAACATTATGGAACGTGTCTTTTAGTACTCGTACGTTTATTGTTGATATCAAATACAAAATTTGATAGGCATACGCAGAGTTATGATTCAGGCGATTAATATAAGAATACAATTTTCAAAGCGGGTACTGAAACAACATATGATGGCACAAAGTTTTCCATTTACAAATTAGTAGCTTTTTGTTTAAAAAAGAAAAAATACACTACCAACAAAATTATATAGAATCACGTATTAAATAAATAGTAACCTTTTAAAAACAATTCAAATGAAAACTAAATTTAAAATTATTTTGATGGCTTTGGTCCTTGGAGCTGTGACTACAGTAACCTCTTGTAGCGACGACGATATTGATGATGGTGTATGCGAAGGTCTCACGCAAGACGAATGCGACCGTTTACTTTAATTTTTTTTTAACAAATAAAACCCTATAGAAAATGAAAACTAAATTTAAAATTATTGCAATGGCTTTGGCCCTTGGAGCTTTGACTACAGTATCATCTTGTAGCGACGATGATGGCGCTGCTGATTCTGATTTATGTTTTGGACTCACGGAAGAACAATGCGATGAACTATATTAAAACAAAGTAATAAGGACGTCTCTGAATGCTAAGCATCCAGCGGCCAATCGAGAGCATTAAGGCTTTAAACTAGGAGTCTAACTAAAATGCTTCAAATCTAGCATGTTATGGATCTTTTACTGACGCAGTATTAAATTGTACTTGTTAGTAAGGCATTCAATGACGCTATCGCAATCAGCGACAAAATAGTAGCACATCATGGTATAAAACAATTAGTAACAGCTAAAATCTTTTAAAAATGAAAACTAAATTCAAAATTTTTATTATTGCTTTAACACTTGGTACGTCAACTACTTTTTTATCCTGTAGCAATGACGATGGTAACGGTGAGAGTGGTGATTCATGCGCTGGGCTTGTAGGAATAGAATTGGCAAATTGTCGGGACGCGCAACTATAAATAGCGCAATAACCCCCTAAAACCCTTTAGGAAATAAATTTAAAATAGTACTTATGGCTCTAGCTCTCGGTACAGCGGTTGCTTTTACAGCTTGTAGCGACGACGATGGTGCTGACTGTTGGTAATCGACGCGAAGGCCTTACAGGAGCTGAATTGGCCGATTATCAACTTTAAACAAAGTAATAACAAGTCCTTTTTAGGGCTTGTTATTTTATTTTATTAGGTACAACTGGTACTTATGGAAAAATCAATATGGCTTTTAATTGGATTAATATTGGGGGGTAATTTTAAACCTTCTATGGATGAAATATTCTTCTAAGGAGATAGACAAAAACGACTTTGAAATTTAAAATTTTTACTATATTCCAATCAAATCAATTTAAAGATTTAGCTTGTGATATTACCTCCCTTAGCATCATTGAGTTATGCCCCTAAAACCAATTTATGCGATTACTAGGATAATACACTGTGCCTTGTTCGGCTCTGTATTCCCGGCAGCCAGCGACCTCCAGATAGTATCCTATTAAAACCAACCTAAGCACTACAAGCCTCCTGTGATTAAATCACAATTTATACTAACGGAATTCGCGCTTTGAAGACCTTCGTTTGACCTTTCCAACATCATGTTACTACGAACAAAGAAATTGTTAGTGCAACAAGTGTATTGAAAGCGTAGCGTTATATTGGTACTATTTAGAGACCCTTTGCTCCCTTTTTATTTTGCGGTATTGGTCGGCAGCACACTTATTTTATTAGCGTTCTGAGGCTATTTATATTAGCAGTCATAACACTCATAAAATCGCCTTCCATAGGTTTATTAGCACAGGGATTGAATACCGTACTTTTAACTCCTGATTCCATTAAAGAAGTTAGTATATCATCGGTTGTTTGCCCTTCCCAAAGCATTAAATTAGAGGGGTGTTGGTCTAGGTTTTGCTTAAAATCATGCCACTGTGTATCATCAGGCATTTCTCCTGGTTCCCAATGCTCACTTATAATGTTAATATTATAAGCCTTACCCATATATTGATATACTGGATGTGAAACAAAAACAGCTTTATTTTTGAGCATATCACCAATTAAATTCATGGCGCTGTCTAGGTCGTTTAATTCAGATTTCAATTCATTAAAATTTGTACTAATGGCAGCTTTATGTTTGGGTAATTTTTTAATAAAGGCCTCCTTAATTGCCGCTGCCTGGCCTGCTGCAATCTTAAAATCTAGCCATGTAGTAAAGGCATGCCCATAATGCACATGCGCTCCTGTGTTTCCATGGTTATGCGTAGCACCCTCTTCAATTTTAATGTATTTATCTTCACTTTTCTTAGAAGTATTCACAATTTTGGAGGCAGGAAGACTAACCTTTCCCATCCATTTTGCATAGCCGGCACCATTGGCAAGAATAAGATCAACTGACTGGATTTCTTCAAGCTTCTGGGGTACCCAATAGGCAGGGTCTACATCATTCGGAACCGGGTAAATCAGATCGATGTATTCTCCACCTATCCTTTCCGCAAAATAGTACAGCGGGTAATTAACGGTAAAAACTTGTAATTTCTGTTCTGGGCTTATCGTTTTTTGCTTTGTCTGGGCATCCTTACACGCAGATAAAACAAGCGTTAATAAAAGAAAAACCTGAACAAACATTCTCATAGTCATAGCACTTAATTTATAAAATAAAATAACGAATAAAGTCATCCACAAAATAGCCTGTTATTACATATAGAATTCCAGCAACAATCATGCTCAATACCACCAAGATTATCAATTCTAGCCCGAGAATCTCAACTGTTTTATATCTGCTGCTACCCATGGTAAACATGGTATTAATTTCATCTTTTCTAAGACGTAACGATAAGGTAACAATAAGAGCGAGAATCAATGCTGTTGCCAGGCCGACAAGTATAAAAACAGTATTGAAGATATGTTTGATTCTGAAAATACTTTGTAAGAGATGTTCCACTACGTTTACAGGTACCACTATCTGGTTCTGCAATTTATCTGACTCAAATCTTCCCCTGAGAATTGTAGAAGATTTTTCATCCTCAGGAACAAAGACAAAAGCTGAAACAGGATATGCATCGGTATCGCCATGAAAATGAAAACTGTCCATGTTTTCACCATCAATTTCATTGTAAATAAAAAGTTTTGCAGTGGTAGTTACATTTGCACTATCCCGCTGCATAATTAGTGTGGGGTCTTTTAGATTCGCTACATCCTGATGCCCGTGCCCAAGCCCCATAATGATCCAATTTGTTTTAAGGTCTGTAAAAACAGCTTTGTCATCTGCTGAACCTGATTTGCCGAGTATGCCAACAACAGTCATTTTCAAAGGATACACCCCAGCCAGGTCAAAGTAGTTTTCAGGAGATGAAATTATGCTGTCACCAGGAGAAAGCTTTAGTTCCTCGGCTACAGAGGATCCTATCACACATTCCCCAACGAACTGAAGGTTTCGCCCAGCTGCTATATTTAGTTTTCTGAATTCAAAATAATCGAGGCTAGTACCTACAATGGGGAAGTTGCGGGCTTTAAAAATGGTCAATAATGGGATACTATACCCCAATTGGGTCTCATTAAGTACTCTGCCTACTTCCATATTTAACTGATCCATTTCCTGATGCTGGAAATAGATAGCATTGATAACCAAGTCTGTTGAACTTCCTTTTGCACCAACAATTAATGGAAAGGCTTCTGCACGTGACATCATTTGCTTCTCGCTGTCCGTTATCAGTTTTTGCAAGCCTATGGGTAGAAAAATAATCAGGCCAATAGCGGTTATCAAAACCAAAGTGCGAAACTTATGGAAGACCAGATAACGATACGCTAAATAGAGGCTTCGTTTCATGATTTCGTTTTTGTTCTATAATTTTTGAAATCAATTATTTTGTCAAAACCATCCAACATTTCATGATCATGGGTTACCGTAATTAATGTAGCATCAAATCGCTCAACAGCCTTGAAAAGAATATCTTTAATATGATTTTTGTTGTCCGGATCAAGGTTTCCGGTAGGTTCATCTGCTAATAATACTTTTGGTTCATTAACCAGTGCTCTGGCAATGGCCACCCTTTGTCTTTCACCATGTGACAGCTTATCTGGATATTTCCTGATTAGGTTTCCTATACCCAGTTCTGTGGCCAATTCTCTTGCCCGTGAAATGTAGTTTTTATCAGGCTTCAAAATGGTATTGATCTGAAAGGGAAGAAGAATATTATCCAGTACACTTAAATAGGGCACCAATCTAAAATCTTGAAAAATAAAGCCGATATTTTGAATCCTGAAATTTCTCCTCTGATCTTCGCTTAATTTATTAACGACTTCGTTAAATATAACAACTTCTCCCTTTTCAGGAAGTAGGATTCCAGCCAACAAATTTAGCATGGTGGTTTTTCCGAATCCGCTTGGACCAATAATGGCCGTTTTGCTACCCACATCAAAAACGAGCGAGTCAATTTCCAATTTAAAATCAGATTGGGGGTAACGAAATAGAAGGTCCTTAAGTTGAATCATTAATTAGTTGTGCTTATTTAACTTCTTCAAATCATAAATACAATCAGAAATTATTTTTTTATAAATTCCTGGTCAATATAGATACTAAATTACATTAATCGTTCTTCATCCAACATCTCGATTTTTTCAATTTTCCAGTTGCCATTTTCGGGTGTTATCCAGATAATGGCACGGTATCGGTTTTGCCTGTAATGCATATGCCCAAAATGGCTTACTGAACCATTTATCTTCCATGCTACTTCAATGCCAAAATCATCTTTTGATCCCTTTTCTATGTTATACACCTCTATAACTTCAACATCATTCACTTTGGCTTTGGCTCCGCCACGGTTCTCTATCTCAAGCCCCTTTCGCTGTTCAATATAGATTTGGGTCAATTGATCTCCGATGACAGAAATAGCCAGCCTATCGTACATATCTGATTCCTTTCGATAATCAAAAGAACGATACACATTGGTAAGCAAGCCACTAAGTATACCGGCACTACGCTCATTAGAAGGCTTCCATTGCTTAATAAAATCGACATTGAGAGGAGAACGTACAAATGGATATAGCACAAGGCCTACAGCGATTAAAATGAAGGCCCAGTGTTTTTTAAACCTTAACGTATTTGATAACAACAAAAGAATTATAGCAATCATAAAAATCACCAATGAAAGTACGGAAAGCCTGGGACTCTCAATGGCAATTTCTTCTACCTGGGGCACTACATAACCACTCATTGAACTTTTCCAAACCAGAACAGGATCGGTTGGCGTTAATATAAAATTGGCGCCACCAAAGGGGTCGATTGTTGTTGCATCCACCTTTTCCATATTCTCTGGGAACCTTATCCAGGTAAGTGTCACATCATTGGCTAAAGTCTCGGTTTCATAAATAAATGAGAGTCCAATGATTCCATCCTCAATACTTTCTATTATAGGCTCGGGCCTAATAGTTACACCAGCCATGCCAAGGGTAACAAAATCTGCTTTGGAAAGTATGGGCGCTTCTTCTCGACCATCTATTTGTATTGAAATATTGTCGGCAAATAGCTTTGAAATCCGTTCTTGAATAGCTGCTAACGAATCAATCGGGATCTCTGTTTTCCCCTCATAGGAGATATTTAATAGCTCTAAAGCTGTATTGGCCTTTATCAAAATCTCATGACGCACCTCAAAGGGTTCAATGGATAGGTAACTCAAAATTGGATTTGTCATGGTTTGAGCTGCCTGCGGTCTTGTTGTGGCTTTGGCTTGATTTTGTTGCGTCAATTTGGGAAAAGCAGCATTATCCTGGGATGCTGTTTGTATTAGAATGTCATTATCTCCAACAAGGACATTGTTTGCAAATATTCCTATAATTAAAAAGACCGCTAAAGCACCAAGAGTATATTTTAATCCCTCATAGAGTTTTACTTTGTTTTTAAGAAATGGGATGATGATCAGCATTAAAACTAGGATCAAACCAATCTGAATCAAGTCGATGGTTATGTGACATATAAATAGCGATACAAGTGCTAAATCCATTGGCAATTCAAGTACTTTCAATTCATTACCAAGCGATAGACCGTGTAATAATCCTATTCCAAATAAGAGCAGGTTTAGGTAATTGAATGCACTATCCTTGATGGCTTTTACCGCTAAGGCAATAACCAAAAACAATATCAACAAGTCAATAAAAAGCAGATCGAAGCCCGGGAAGCCTAATTCGAAAAACAGCATTGACATTGCCTGACCAAAGGTGTAAATTACCAAAGCTTTTAAAAGCTTTTTTTTAGGAAGGAAAAGGACAAGAGCGAAAACGAGAAGTATATGAATGTAGTTAAAGCTGATATGTTTTAATCCAAGAGCGATACTTTCTCTAATTACTTCAGTAGTCGTTTTTGTGTTTTGTTTTAATAAATTAATAGGTATGCTAATGCCTTCTATTGTTCTAAGAAACAATCCCTGAGAAATGGTTCCATCTAACCACCTAACGGTCACGCTGACTCCATTTCTCCTCCAGGGCAGCAGAATTACATCCTTGCTATTCAAGGGCCGTCCTGAAGTTGATACGTTTAGTTTAATAGTGAATAAACCGGCTTTATCTAAAAACTCAGGCTGAGATACTTGGAATCTTTCAGGAAAAATAGGAATCTCAAAATCATAAATTATCTGTTGGGTAAAATCAGTCTCAAAAACGTAGGTAGAATCAGAAAGTTGAATAAGCCTAACTGCGTTTATTCCAATATCATCTGCAAAAGCATTATTTGTACAGAAAGCAATGACAAGAACTCCTGATAGGAATAGTTTTTTAAAAAATTTCATAAAGGGACTTAGCTCAATTTAATGATAGGTAGGTTAAATTCGTATAATGTCTAACTAAAAATAAACACTATATGTTTTCGTTTTCTTCAAAGACAATCTCATATCTCGCCATCAGACCTTCAATATAGCTGTCATTGAGTTTCTTTTGCATAGCTGCTAACCATTCGGTATTCACCTGTTCTCTCACATCAGTAAAAGCAGGATTTTCACCTTTTAGGTGGCTGTGAACATACACCAGGTGGGTGCCATAACCAGAAAGAACTGGTCCTTGCCAAGTACCTGCTTCTAGTTTAAAAACAGATTCCGTAAAGCCTGTTCCAAAGGCCTTCCTGATCTCAAGTTCCGTCTTGTCTGCATAATGATTTTGAAGCATAAAAGCATCTCCAAGACCTGCTAGATCTCCATCAAAATCACCCTTTGAATTTAACATTTGTAATGCGTTTTCTGCATCTGCATGCGTTTTACCTTCGCGTTTATCGGGATCAAAAAAAATGTGTGTTATCGTAATCATATCGTCCGAGATATAGTCCTGCTTATGTTTCTCATAAAAAGCGACCAAATCCTGTTCAGAAGGTTTTGGAGGCTTGATGAGGTCGTTTCCAAGAAAGGTCAGCTTTTGAACCATGCGTCCCTTGATAACCTGGTCGCCCTTATCAAGACCCATTGCAAGTGCTGTTTTATAAAGTACCATCTCTTTTGTGAGGTTCTGAATTAAAACCTCCTTTTCTTCTGGACTCGGAGGTCTGAAAAATTTCTTTTCAAAGGATTTCTCTATGAGAGCAATCTCACTCTTCTGAATAATAATTACATTTTCATTTCTGTTTAAATAATTAGTAAAGGACTGATAGATAAAAAATAGCAATACCCCTGTAAGTATGAATAGAAGTAGAGGTTCTCTAATTATTTTCTTTAATTTATTCATGAAATAGGAACTAAATTTATGGTACAACTGAAATACGGGTATGTATTTCATTTGTACTCTTACTCTAATTGTCTTTATTAATTTCTAGGTGAATACCAGATTGGCGAGGTATAGGCCCGCTCCTGCTGGCTCCTTGGAGCATCCTTAGGCATTTCGGTACCAAACCGGTACGCGTCATAGGCATACCAGGGCGGTGTGGGAATCTCCAGAACGCGGGCGTAATAGAAGGCATTCTCAGTAGGGTCGAACTCCGGATCAGTCCATATGGCTCTAAGTAATGACCTACCAATGGTGTTGGTCCAGGTTGCTGTCTTTAAATCGACTGTATTGCCGACTGGAGGAAGCTTACCGTCCTTACCGATTTTGCGATTATCTGACCAGGCAACGTTATACACCTTCTCATGGGTCTTGCCCTTACTATCAAGCCAGCCCTTAACGATCTGAATTCGGTCAAGGTTACCACTCAAAGGATCGTTAATCGCAAATACCAAGAAATTAGGCGCTTTTGCACCTTCAGGTGCTTCATGTAAATCGGCACCCATGGGCACCCCTTTTCTATAGCCAACTACTGCAGGTTCTCTACTGTTAATGTCAGCTTCTTCAAATTCCCATCCGCCGAAAAAACGAACCAATATGCGGGGGCCGGTGGTCGCATAAATTTCTTTACGATCCATCGCATCAAAAATCTCTTCTCGGGTGTTTTCTTTTGCCCAGACAGCGGTAATACCCGAGGAAACCATTTGCCAGGCAAAAATCTCTCCGTTTTCCGATTTCATGAATGGGTGCGTCAGTCGTTCTTTTGACGGCTCATAACCGGTATGCTTGCCGAAAAAATTATTTTCCTCTGCTGTTGATAGCGAGGTGTGGCTATCGGTGGCACCAGTGAAACCGAATTTATAGGGGTTGGTACCGAATTTTTTTTCGAGCACCAGGCCAATTTTCAGCGCTTCACGGGTGTACTCGTGTTGGAGCATGTCATCCGTCTTGGCTTCGGATAAGTCCAGATTGCCGACATCCCAAGTCATATAGTCAGCGAACTCATCATCTGGAGAAAGCAAGGGATGTGTTTCACTGTCTCCTTTGATCTGGGTGATCTCGTACATGCGCTCCCACTTTGCGCGCTGTTCGACATAGAACTTATCAATCTTCTTACCCGTGTACTGTGCATCAACCGGAAACATTATACCGTTCGAAAGGTTGCCGTTGTGCGCGAAAGCCATGGCCGAACCATTGGTTCTTGCCTCGTAATTCTCCAAGTACTTATAGAGATCAAGCGGGTCTGGGCTACCCATTGGTAGGGCTGTTGTATAGGGCAGCACCTGTCGGGCCCTGTCGCCACCATCACGGAAAATGACGTTCCGGTGCATGTTTCCTCCATTGATGAGTGAGGTCCATTCAAAGCCAATAAAGGTCGTGAATTTACCGGGGTCATTAAAATCCTCGGCATTTTTAATCACATCATCCCAAAGCGTTGAAAAACGTCTGGCACCGGGTGAGTAATTGGACATCATCTCAAGGTCCATCTTGCCTTGTGCAAAGGCGGTGATCATGTCAAGTGTGGCTTCTACTGCTTCCTGGCCGCCGGCTCTAAAACCTTCGGACCAGCGCGAACCCTGTTCATATTTTGTCACGAGTGGCGACCCTATAAGAGCGTCACTAGTAAAGCCCATACCGTCTGAATGATCGGTGATTGCCAACCAGTCAAGGGGTCTGGCAAGCCGCACATTTTGACCTGAGGATGAAATGACTTGCTCGCCCCGGGCAAAACGATAAGCCGCGCGAGGATCAAGTCGATT